>Ga0310123_10003222_pt1 | contig 12720 bp, 16 predicted proteins | sample CB6_AW_1057_MG_FD_203505 | JGI IMG/M metagenome (GOLD analysis project Ga0310123, IMG submission 203505) | Marine microbial communities from Western Arctic Ocean, Canada - CB6_AW_1057 | ecosystem: Environmental > Aquatic > Marine > Oceanic | place: Canada: Western Arctic Ocean | collected... | reverse complement strand
TTGATATGCCTACGGCTACCGGTATTCTCGAAGTGACCACACGGGTCGATGGTAGGTTGCGCCAGCTTAACGGAACCTACGTGGCGCAAGCAACCGATCCGGTGGTTCCAGCCCAACTGATCGAACGGATGTCGTTGCGCCCCGGACTGCTCCTGGAAGTGGATCTGGGCAAACCTATGGGCGGCGGTCCACCAAAGGGCCAGCGGGGAAAAAAGAAGCAGAAATTACAGAAGCCTGCCAAGCGCAACGCCATTTCCCCCGATGCCTTGCGTGTCAATAAAATCCTCAAGGTAGAGGAATGTAAGCCTCAGCAGTATGCGGATCAAGTTCGTCGATTTGAGGACCTGACTACCATTGATCCAACGCCACGCTTGACGCTGGAGCATCCTGGTTGCCCAGATGCTTGCCGGTTGCTCGACCTGTTCTGTCCGATTGGATATGGCCAGCGGGGCATGATCGTTTCGCCCCCGAAAGCAGGCAAAACGATATTGCTACAGAACATTGCTACTGCGGTGCATAAAAATCACGAGGAGTGCATTGTGATTGCGCTACTGGTGGACGAACGGCCAGAAGAGGTAACTGACTTTCGTCGCAACGTGCCCTGTACAGTGTGGGCCAGTTCCAATGATCATTCGCCGGATCGCCACGTGGGCCTTGTGCAATTGGCGATGGAGCGATGCAAACGGTGGGTCGAACAGGGCAAGGACGTAGTTGTGCTGCTGGATTCGCTGACCCGTGTAGGGCGGGCGTTCAACACTGCGCCGGGCCTCCAAGGGACCGGGCGCACCCTTTCCGGTGGACTTGATGCCGGAGCCTTGGCAATCCCAAAAAAGTTATTTGGTGCTGCCCGCAAGTTTGAAGAAGGCGGTTCATTGACGATCATTGCCACGGCATTGGTTGACACTGGGTCCCGAGGTGATCAGGTGATCTTTGAAGAATTTAAGGGCACCGGGAATATGGAGTTGATCCTCGATCGCAAGATTTCAGAGAGCCGGGTTTTTCCCGCGATCGACTTGGCGGCTTCAGGGACACGCAAGGAGCACCTGCTGCTTTCTCAGCATGAATTGGAGACAATGGAAGCTTTACGCCGCCGCCTGATGAACATGAAACCAACGCAACAGGTCGAGCAGTTGCTGAAGGCGTTGCAGAGATTCAAGACCAATGCGGAACTGGTTGGCAGCCCACAGTCACCGGCGTCGCGCCAGGCCGCCGTTCGGGCCTAGCAAGGGGCGGTTTGGGTGTCCTGTTGCGCGTGGGGCAAATCACGGTTATGACGAGTTTTCGCGCCAGATCAAGGTGCCCCCACGGGTCGTTGCGACCGGCGACGGTCATGCGGCAGTCAAACATCAGTTGATCGATCTCGGCCGAGAGTTTCATGCCCGCGGCTGGTCGTTGGCTACCAGCAGCAACTACAGTGGTGGGGAAGCAGCCATTACGGCTTCTGATTACTGCCAGTGGTAAGCACAAGGATCGGCTAGGTGCAGCGGATTTTACAGTGGTGAATGAACATGGGGGGCATGTGGTCAAGAGGCCGCCCGACCCTCAGCCGAAACACTGTTGCACACTATTATTGTCGATCATAGAGGTGCGGGAGCGATTTTGCATACCCACTCGATCTGGTCAACGTTGCTGTCGCAACGTCATGCGGGGCCATCGGGTGAGGGCGAATTGATGCTGGACGATTTTGAAATGCTTAAGGGCCTTACTGGCATCGAGTCCCACCGTGCTGGCTTACGCATTCCTATTTTCGACAATACCCAGGACATTCCCTCACTGGCTGCGCAGGTACAAAGGATATTCAACCATCCATCCGCTACTCCGAGCCATGCGTTTTTATTGCGACGTCATGGGTTATACACGTGGGGTCGTGATATCCTTGATGCCAAACGGCATGTGGAGACACTTGAATTTTTATTTGAAGTTGTCATTCGGGAAGGATGAGTTGGTGACTGGGATCGGATAGTCTACTGGAGAGGATCTCAGGCAGAGAATAGGGGCAGAACAGGGACCAGAGGACCCGTTAGAGAGAACCAGGCATGGCCGTTGTAACCATTCCAGAAGAAGATCGAACCATTAAATTTTTGACGAGATATAAAGCTTTCTTTCCCGATACGGCATCGACTACCATCGCTGGCCGCTCGAGGATCGTGTGGATCCAGATGCCTCACCCGAAGTGATATTGGAGGCTTACCGCGAGGAACTCCAGCAACTGATGGCTGCGGGGAACTATGTCACTGCCGACGTGATCAGTGTGAACCCGGAAACTCCGGGTCTCCAGGCAATGCTGGACAAGTTCAATCGGGAGCACACCCACACCGAGGACGAGGTGCGGTTTATTCTAAAAGGCCGGGGTATTTTCCATCTGCATCCAGACACGGCCTCCGTCTTCACTGTTCAAACTGAAGCGGGGGACATGATCAGCGTGTCGGCAGGAACACGTCACTGGTTCAATCTTTGCGATGAGCTCACCATTCGGGCCATCCGGCTCTTTCAAGATACCTCTGGATGGTCGCCGCATTATGTGGGGGGGTATCCATCTTCGTTATCAGCCCGTATGTTGGGGACCCCAATTCGTACCACCGAAGCAGACGTTCAATAGTTCGATCGAGGTTTGAAGGGGAATAATCGGTTCTCGTCTGGTTCAGTTGCGTTAAACTGAGCCATTGTTCCGCTGAATTCTGATCTTCTATATCCCTACCCACAAGCCTGTTTCCAACCGCCCTACCAACCTGTAATTCTGTTTTCCGGCCGCGGAATTTTGCTCGATATCGAGGGCACAACCTCATCGGTTGCGTATGTTTACGACGTGTTGTTTCCTTTTGCCCGCCGCCACTTACATGCCTACGTTAATCGGTACTGGCAGGAACCGGACCTACTGGCGATATCTGAGCAGATGGCCAAGGATGCCAAGGCTGATCAGCCGTTTGATCGTGACGAACTGATCGCCGAGGCCCACCGGTTAATGGATGCCGATATTAAAGCCACCGGTCTCAAGCAGTTGGAGGGCCAGATTTGGAAGGATGGCTATGACCACGGCGAGTTGCAGTCACACGTTTTTGCCGATGTTCCAGTAGCGATGCGTCAATGGCACGATATTGGTGCAGACGTGCGTATCTTTTCTTCAGGGAGTGTTGCCGCACAGAGATTATCCTTTCCCCACACGGACGCGGGTGATCTACGGCGGTGGGTTCAAGGGCACTACGACACCACGATTGGCCCAAAGACCGAATCCGACAGCTATCATCACATTGCCTCTGAGTACCGTTGGCCAGCAGACCAGATTCTTTTTTTAAGCGACGTGACCGCGGAACTAAGTGCAGCGCAAGCTGCAGGCATGCGGGCCGCGCTAATGGTTCGCCCCGGTAGATCCAGATCATGGATTCGATATTCTTAGGACATTCGACCAGATAGAATGGGTTAATGCGAATCACCTGAACCCGTGATATCGACGTTGGCACCGCGGGATGGCCCAAGTGCTGCCAGAAGGTTATGACAGACCTCGCTGGGGTTATCGGCCGAACAGATTGCACTGCTGACTGCGACACCTTTGGCACCGGCATCAACCAGCGGATTAATGTTGTTTGCATCAATTCCACTGATAGCCAGGTGTGGCAGTTTTCCCCAAGACAGATATTGGCGCAGGTACGGTAGCCCAGAGATCCGTTCTTTGACCTTGGTTGTGCTGGAAAATATTGGGCCGACGCCGCAGTAGTCAGCTCCCTGTTGTAGGGCTGTAACGGCTTGGCCCAGATCGGTGGTGCTCATTCCCACGAGTAACTGACGACCAACGAGCTTGCGCACCTGTTTGAGCGGCAGGTCCAGTTGACCGACGTGGACACCATCGGCGCCTGCCAGCAGTGCGATATCGGGCCGGTCGTTGACGATAAAAGTAGCTCGCCCGCGGCATTGACGGGCTACCTGCCGAGCGCGTTCGAGTAGCTCACCATCTTCGATCCCCTTTTCACGCAGTTGCACACAATCGACTCCTGCTGCCAGAGCGATGTCGAGCACGTCTGTCCAATCAATTCGACACAACCGCTGGGAAAGGATCAGGCACAGCCGCCACTGTTGGGCACGCCCCGTGGCGTGGGCAAGGTTCAGACGCTGCTCCAGATCATAAGCCCGATAGCGAAACTGCTCGATGTCTGAGGCCAACCCGATGTTGGGTGTCGCTTTGAGAAACTCTTCAATTGTCCGCAGAGCTTCAGACAATCGCATGCCTGCGGCGATGACTGTGCCGGCGACCGATTCTCGGGCTAATTCACTGGGAGCTGTCCATCGAGTTCCAACATCTCCAGGAGTATTGCGGTTGGCGTCGAGGGCAGGAACCTTTGTCATGGCGAGGGAAAAATCATGTCGCAACTGCTTGAGTTGCTGCGTCAGATTGGCGTCATCAAGCAGAAAGCGAGCTGACTCCTCCATGACGCGCATCGCTTCGCGGGCACGGTTGGCATTGGCATCCAGAATACGGTTTGTAGCAGGCATCTGGCACTCTTGCCGGCGGCGGGCTCTACCGCCGTTAGGGGGCAGGGTTTACGGCTGCTGCCGTGTCGAGGGGCTCAGAAACAGTAGTATCCAGGATCGGCCCGCGTACCATCGGGATCAGTAGCACAATAAAAGCGGTTACGGTCCACACCGACCAGGCGATCAACGTGCGTCCCGGGTAGTGCTTGCTCGCCCAGTGCAAGCTGAGCATGGTTATTGATACTAGCACGACACCGGCGCCAAACCAATAACTGCCATGCATGGTTGCAGTCAGCAGTCCGTCGAGATATTCGCGTTCCATTAGGGAATCCTGAAAGTTTAGGGCGAGGGGCAAGCTGATCGATGCCGCCAGCAAGGCCATTACATGCGGCCATCGCAAGATTCGCCACGTGCGGGCATGGCGTCCTTCCGCAGACAAATCTGTAAACTGTTGAAAAAGCTGTCCAATGAGAATTGCAGCGGCAGGCAGTGCTGGTGCAAGTATCCAGATCGTCGTATCATCAGGTCGGATCAGGATCCACGTGGTTATTGTGACAAACCACGCCCATCCGAGAAATAATCGCATCCGTGTACCTGCTGATGAGGCGCTAAACGGCTGAACCAACGCTGCGATCAGCCACAGTGTCCAGGGCATGACTGCCGTAAGTATAAGCAGTATTCGGATTCCAGCTTGCTTCCAGAATATTCCAACTGGAACATGGTTGGGACCAAGGTCTGCGAGCCATCGTTTCCAGACTTCCGGGTTTTGGTCAAGGGCATAGACCACCCAAGGCGTGACGATCAGTGTTGCGATAAAGGCAGCGGCGACCATTCCCAGCAGATGGCTGATCCGATGTGGGCAAAGAAGGAGAATGATCAGAATTGGCAGTAGCGTGGATACAAACGCGGTGGGTCCGGCTATCATCACTGCCGCGCCCATTGCCAATCCGCAGGTCATCCAACCCAACCCTTGTCGCACGAGGGAAGCGGTTGGCCGCAACGGGCGTATCGACCAGAATGCTGCAGCGATAGAAAGCAGGCTGAATGCAAGTTCGGGCATGATGCCACTCGCTAGGCGACCAGCGTAGATGAATGGGGCCGTGGCCAAGCATACCAGGGTGGCAAAGCATGCAGTTCCCAGTCCACCGACACTGAAACCTGTCCAGAAGATTGCCAGCAATGCAACTAGGCCCAGGATTGCTGAGGCCAGGCGGCCCGCCAAAATAGCCTGTGACGGCGACAATGTCGGCGAGTCGTTCAGTAAAAATGCCGCGAGGTGTATCCAAGTGGTTCCCGGCGCGGCGGCGAGATAGGGTTGATCTTGGTAGATCGGTGTGAGAGCCTCAAGGCCGATGCTATCAACCGGTAATCGGTGTAGGTGGCGCCACGTCGCAAGGGATATGGCAACCGAAGTTTGTTCGTGCCCGTTCCAAGGCCGCTGTCGCTGAATGTCCATGAGCATGGGGGCCGCACCGATCGTCAGGCAACCAAACATCAGCATCCAGGTGACCGCCTTGCCAGGGCGTGGAGGGAGGGGGGCATGGTCACGGGACGTATGTCCGGCAGGCGCCATTGCCGGTATGGCGGCTTCGGTCTGGATGGTAGGGGAAGGCGACATTGTTACGGGCGTCTTGGGGGAGACGTCGGTCGTCTGGTTTTGCAAAGTATCGGCCATGCACGTACGTGGTGTGGTTCTTCACCGGTTATTTTACTGACGTCTGCTCAGCGCGTTCTCAAGGAGCTTCAACTGCGATTGGATCTGCTGTTGGCGATGCAGATCCAGGTTACGATGTCCGAATCGGATTTCGTAGAACTGCTCGGTCAGATTCAGGACTGCATCCAGACCTTGGGGGTGCTTTTGTGCAAGCTGCTGGGCAAAGTGCAGTGGGCTTTGCCATCTTGGTCGAACGAATCCGTGCCGCTCGAGCATATCGAGTATAATCAGGTAAAATCGCAGGCGTCTGGTCAATCCTTTCCGGCGTGACCGAGGTACTGCAGAAATCTGTAGTGCTGCGAGCTGCCGCCGGTGGACCACAAGTGTGCGCATGAGACTGCCGATGACGATGATGAAGCCCGCTAGGCTGTAGCTGATCTGGTCGTTGCGCCAGAGCGTAGAGAGCCCTCGCGCAAAAGATACAATCTGGCCAATCCAGATTTTTTCATCATTATATGAACTGACGATGGAATGGTTGATGTTGTCGAGTGCCGCTTGGCGCGTGTGCTGATCGTAAGAAACGATCAACTTGATCCAGGCGAACTCCATGTGTCCATATAATTCTCGTACGCTGGTGAGCCACGATTTCTGCACGGCGTGCTCGGCACGCACTTCGTCGGGAGGAGTTGCATCGAACGGTCGCCAACCCAACTCCGGTCCAAGGTCAACCTCTGTCCATGAATGGGCATGAGATCTCCGTACAACGTAGTATCCACCAATGAGGTTGTATTCGCTGGTACGATAGCCCGTGTTCACCCGAGCGGGCAGGCCGATGGACCGACACATCGCTGCGAGTGCTGAGGCAAACAGTTCGCAATGGCCTTGTCGTTGGTCAAACAGAAACTGAACCACCGGATCCTGATCAGCATGGGTACGTGGATTGGATAGGTTGCACTTAAATTCGTTCGTGAGGAACTCACTTAGTCCGGTGACGATGTGTTCGTTGCTTGTGCCGGGTGTTGTGGTGGAATTGTTTTTGATTCCTCGCTTGGTTAAGACGTTCTGCGCCAAATCCTTGATCCGATCCAATTGCACCGGCTACCAACGGGCATAAGCGGTAGAGGACTGTGGCTTGGCACCGAACCGCGAGGGTATGCCCCTCAATCGCGGTGGGGCCGGCAAATGCTGCACGATCGGGAACTGTGTGGTATATCGTCTTGACATGTCACGCGGCGGACTTAACGGTCAGCGTAGGGTATAGATGACATCGCCAGCTGTGGATTCTCTTGCGCTCAATTGCAGGTCGATTGGATTGAAGTCAACCTCGGGAATGTGGGGACTAGACACGTGGCTTGTGGGCCAGGCGGTGAACAATGTGCGATATCGGGATCGTCTGAGCGTGATGATCGCTTCAAGCTGCGGCGCGTCGGTCTCGATTTCGGCCAAGGTGGTTCCTTGGCTGGGTAGAGGAACGGATCGATCCTGATCGGCTGCGGCATGACTTCGGGTCCAGGTGTGCTTTCGGTGATCGTAGTAGTCAAGTACCTCGCCTCGCAGCAGGTAGTGCATTTTCTCGCTGCCGACATCGTGACCATTCAGCGTGACCTGAAATTTAAGGACTGGTTCTTTTCCACCTTGGCTTGATGGGGATGTACTTAGCTCCACCTGCTGGCTGAAACCCACGCGCGGTGACGTAATAGGGTTGGCCACATGCCCGGGCAGGTGCACATCTCCGGTCCGTGGGATCAGGATGAATATAATTGTCGCGAAACCACCGCAGAACAGGCTAGTGTGATCGCCAGCAGGCGAAAATGCCACCGATGGCCTCGGCTCATGATTACCTTCGGCAGGCCAATATTCCTTCCCGCCGGACCGCGGCACGATTGGCCTGGAGTGCTCGGCCGCTTGTGGACTTCAACTGGAACAAGAGCAACGTGACCACCGCCAGTGCACAATAGCCTACCAGCAGCGCGCCGCAGACCATGGAAACGCCCAGCACGCTTGCCCCGATCATTTGCATCAGGCTCAGGACGAGCAATTGACCGTATTCGCGATTGGACTTGCGCGTATATAGAAGAATGATCTGCAGCCACATCATGAAGTGGCCCATGGCGATAATCACGTGCCATGTCTGCCAGTACAAGTCGAACAGCAGCCAGATGACCGCACCAATTGGCGCGAGATTGATCATCCGCCGCGAGAGTGGTTGCCCGTTGGGTCCTTCAGTGACGTACCAGGACAGTGCGCCAAATCCTCCAACGATCAGCAGCATGCTGGGGTTCCCCTCGGCCATGCAGAACGCCACGATTCCCATCATCACGAGTGCGAACACAAATCGTCGAAAGAGAAAGATTAGTCGCATGCTGATCACCTGATCATGTGGACCTTTGTCTGGCAGGCTGCATCGTCGGCAGGGTTCGTTGTGTCAGAAGATCGGCTGGATCCACCTCGGTCACATAATGCGATAAGTTCGCAGCGATCAGCACGCGCCCACGGCCCCGGGCGGTCCCCGGTGGATCCGCATGGTTTGGACGGATGATGACTGTCGGCTCAGCTGGCAGCAAGGGCCTATTGGAGGATTCAGCGGGAGTCAGCAGGGATAGTGCTTCCAAGATGCTTGTGCGGTGGGGGAGGCTGTGATGGATCGGGAAGACTTCGCATTCGGCACCGTGCACCGCCATGCCGATCTGGCAGCGGTTCAGATACGCATCGCACACCACGGAGGCGGCTCGGTCGATGTCGGTGGGTGTGGCAGTATGTGAGGATAGATCCAGCAGTAGCATGGTTCGTGGCGGACTGAGCTGGGCCAATTCCCGAGCAACCAGATCTCCGGTGCTCGCACTACGCTTCCAGTCCACAAGCTTGAGGTTGTCGCCGGATCGGTACTCACGCACACCCAGGAACTCTTCGACTCCGCCGCCGCGATCGATATGCTTGTATCCCACGGGATTGGTGCGCAAGAGAGAGCCAATCACATGGTGATTGATCCGATAGAGATTTGGATAAACGAGGATACGATCGCTCCGGTCGACCTGGAAGATCTTTCGGACGATGCCAAACGGAAACGACGTGCTGATCTCAATACGGTCGAAACGCAGGTGCCCACGGCGTACGGGCCAGCAGGGCGATTGGACCTGTATTGACTGGCGACCACCAATATGTATTACCCATCCATGTGGCCGTCCAAGCAGCCCTGGGCCATTTGGATTTTAAGAACTAGCGGGGCCTTCATGCTTCCAGCCGGATCGGCCGCGGCCCCAAGTTTCCGTGATGACAAGACTGAATGCCGGCAGCCAGGAGCCATTGGTGACCTGATATCGCATGACCATCGATTATCCGACCACACCGTGTAGTGGGAGTAAACAGTTGATCGGGATTTGGCGCAGCGAATACCAGGCGATTCCTACTGACGAGATTAATCCGTCAATCATCAGGCCGAAGCCCCAGAACAAGAGGTTGGCCTGTGTATAGATCGATGCGCCTAGGATTAAGGAAGTGATCAGGAGGTATACAATCCCTCCGGGCCCCATGGTGATGCGTGAGCTTCTTTTCTGGGACATTGAATGATTTTATCCTCAAGCATTTTATTAGCTATGGCTGATGGGCGCCTGGCCGTTGCCGACCCCGCTATAGTGGCATCGAGCGATCGGGACTGAAATTGGAACTTCGGATGAATGGCTGCCATATTTAGACGGTCAATTTTCGTGATCCTAGTGATCAGTTGGAGCCAATTGAGTGAGGCCAACCCGCAGGTGTCGTATGCGGGCAAGGTTTTCATTGGTCTTAGTGGTGATGTAGTGTCATTGCCGGTGGACCGCCGTTATGCCTCCACGTACGGACTAAAACTGACGCGGGTTGGCGGCCGATTCTTCGGGCGAGCAGGCTGGTCTGGAACTGGGCGACGTGTTGGTCAGTATCGATGGGAAGGCCTGGACCAACGATCAGATTCGATTGAGTCGATCATGGGCAGGGGAAGCGGAGGTGCCTCAGTCCGGCCGTAGTATTCCCGTCTTGTTGCTTCGTCAGGACGATGTCGGGGATGTATCTCGCTTGATTGAACTTGACATGAAACTGCGGCGATTCCCCCGTACCGTTTCCGAACCTGGCGGCGGGCCATCCAATGCATAGTTGAGACCTGACCTCACTGAGTTGGTAACAGGTCACGAGCGGCTATGCCGGTTCTTGGTCAGTGCTTGTGGATTTTCTGGGGCATGCGATGATCTATGGGAACGGCTGGATCGGAGCCAGCGCTTTCCCGATCCAGAGCGGTTGCCAATCGTGCGGTATGTGCACCGCGATCCATTTCGCTTGGAACGAATCAGTCGCGAACTAGTCGAGGGCATGCTGGTTGGGGCAGGCGATACAGATCATTCGAACATTGCACTGATGCGATGCGTGCGCTATGTACTGACGGATTTTTGTGTACCAGGCGGGCGACCTTCTTTAGCGTTTGACCGCGGATCGCCTGAGACGCCCTCATATGTGGGCCAAGATCTAGACGGCCATCTGGCCTTTGTTGAGCATGTTCTTGCTCGGGCAGCTGCGGCACATGTTCAGGCATTTTCGCAGATTCCTGCGAAGGACGTGCGATTTGTTCTTGAGCACCGCGACTCACTGCTCGAAGCCTTTCTGGATCATCGCGTTCTCAGCTACGATCCGGATCGGGATCGTCAGCGAGCCGATCTCCACTTGCTCGATATTGCAGGTTGAGTGGACGTCGATACCCTGGCCCGTCAGGTCGGGTGGATCTGCCGTTTGATCGAGGGTCCATTTCTGGAGTCACTTCAGAATGCTGCGGCGGTGTCGGGACGAGATCTGAGCGATGAAGTGGCGGCTCGTCGCGACACGCCGCATGGGCCGATTCTGATTGCAGGGCGGGCCAGAAATCGCCATGACGAAGCAGCGCACGCCGCCATATTCGATTTTAGTGTTGATGATATCTATGCCGGACCTCAGGCCCGGTCGGTTTGGGGGTTGATCCCATCAGCTGTTCTGGTGGACTATGCGGGCAATGACGCATTCGAAACGTATGAACGGTTCAACCAGGCTTGCGGCGATCTGGGCGTGGGTGTGCTGGTTGATCTGGACGGCGATGATAGCTACATCGGCACGTACTTTACTCAGGCGACCGGTTTCATGGGGATCGGGCTATTGGTGGATCGTGCCGCGATGTATACCGCGGAATGCAACTACATCAAGGGGCGGGTCACTGGGGAGCGGGTTTGCTGATTGACGAAGAAGGCACGGACAGCTACATCGCACATTTACTCGCCCAAGGGGTGGGGTTTCCGGGCGGCTTGGGCGTGTTGTGTGATCGTGGACGTGAGGGTGATCGTTACTATTGCAAGGGCAAGGCTCCTAGTGGCTATGGCACAACCGGCGTGTTTGGCGGTTGGGGTCAGGCGGTCGGACTTGAGTATCGTCCCTATGCATCCGGCGGTGTCGGCGTGATTTATGATGCCGGAGGCCGCGATCGGATGGAGGCAGGAAATTTTTCGCAGGGTGGTGGGTACTTTTATGGTTTGGGCGTTCTCTACCTACAGTGGTGGCATGGACGCAGATCATGCATTGGCTCTTGCTATGCGCAGGGGTTCTCCGCGCACCAAGCTGCGGGCATCATGATCGAATCGGGAGGTGATGATCACTACACGCCGCGTTACGCTGTGTCTACTGGATTGTCTTGGGACGAGTCGGTGATGCTGTTTCTCGACGAGGCAGGCAATGATCGATATGAAGGCGGCGGATTCAGCCAGGGAGCTGCAGCAATGAACGGAATGTCCTTCTTTGTCGATGCGGTGGGTCAAGATATTTACCGTGGCACCGACCAGGCGGTGACCTCAAGCAATACGTATCACGGTGGAACCTCGCTCGCCTTCTTTGTCGACGCTGGTGGCCAGGAAGATTCCTGCCCCAGAAAATCGAACAATCATATCGTCTGGGGCGGCGAACATTTTATATTTGTTGATCTGTCGGGTGACCTGTCTGGTCTGGCGCACTGAGCAACGAGATCCTCAACGCATCAGGGCTGTCTCGGGACAAGGCAGAGTGGTCGCGTAGTTCAAGGTGAAGCGGTGATCCATCGCTAGCGTGGAATATGTCCCCTCCATTGTGATCGTGAGTTCCTTGTATCCTGGGAGGCAGGATCAGCCCGTTGGCTGCAGGCACAGTTCATCACTGCTCATTCAAATTTCAAAACCGCGTAGTCTTCCAGCCGGTGATAGTCCAATTCTGACAAGGTCGGTGCAGAGGAATGTTCACGTCGATCCAGGTATCGCGAATAATTGTAACGTGCCACGAGGGCGTGCCACTGGCTCTGCGGTCCGATCTTGTTCCCATATTCAGTTAAATCTGCGATGGGCACTGCGAATTCCGCCGACCAGCCGTGGTCGCGATCCGTCCAGTCATTGATTGAGCCTCGGTTTGTTGCCGCAACACGCATGTTACGCTGGTTCTGGTCGCCGAAACAGCTGGGAAGAGGCAATCGGCCGCGGCCAGGGAAGAAGAACTCGGTCTTGTGCCCATGTGGTGTCGCGTACAACTCCCAGTACCAGGTTGATCCGACGGGGCGCAGAAATACTTCGGCCACATCACCCAATTCATAG
>Ga0310123_10003221_pt1 | contig 12725 bp, 11 predicted proteins | sample CB6_AW_1057_MG_FD_203505 | JGI IMG/M metagenome (GOLD analysis project Ga0310123, IMG submission 203505) | Marine microbial communities from Western Arctic Ocean, Canada - CB6_AW_1057 | ecosystem: Environmental > Aquatic > Marine > Oceanic | place: Canada: Western Arctic Ocean | collected... | reverse complement strand
AAGGGTACGCAAAGAATTCTGGGGTTATGCAGCAGATGAAGAATTAAACAATGAAGCGTTGATAAAGGAAAAATATAAAGGCATTCGTCCAGCCCCGGGATATCCTTCCTGTCCAAGCCATGAAGAAAAAGATAAAATTTGGGAACTGCTCAATGTTGAAGAGAATACTGGTATTTCTCTAACGGAAAATCGAGCTATGTATCCGGCCGCATCTGTATGTGGATGGTATTTTTCCCACTCGGAATCACGCTATTTTTCTGTGAGTAAAATTGATTTATAAAGAAGATACATCCCAATTTTGGGAAGACATCTATTTGGAAGATGATGCGGGCTGGGATCTAGGAGGGCCTACACCAGTGTTTGAGTTCATCGCTGAATCTATATCTCCGGGGAAATTGTGTATCATCGGCTGTGGCCGTGGGTATGATGCCATCATGTTTGCACAAAAAGGTTTTGATGTAACCGCTGTTGATTTTGCTCCTTCTGCTATTCAGGCTGTTCAGACATTAGCCAATGAAGCAGATGTACCTGTAAATACAGTTGAGACGGATATTTTCTCTTTAACAACTGATTCCACGAACACATTTGAATATATCATTGAGCAGACATGTTTCTGCGCCATTAACCCAAATCGCCGTAAAGATTATGAACAATTAGTAAGGCAAATATTAAAGCCTGGCGGAAAACTTATTGGGCTATGGTTCCCATTGGATAAATTAGTCACAGATGACGGACCGCCATGGGGAACAACCATTGATCAAGTAAAGTCTCTATTTAAAAATGGGTGGAAAGTTGAACGAGAAGAATTTCCAGATTTGTCTATTGAACCCAGAAGGTACCGGGAAAAACTGATTATCTTTCAAAAACAAACATTAAGGAGCAAATTATGAATTACTGGCTATTAAAATGTGAACCGGATCATGACTACAGTTATGCAGATTTAGAAAAAGATGGGAAAACGGTTTGGGATGGAGTCTCAAATAATTGGGCACTAAAATTTATACGGGAAGTGAAAAAAGGAGATAAGGCATTTATCTATCATACAGGAAAACAGCGTTGTGTGGCTGGGGTCGCCAATGTGGTGTCTGATCCTTATCCCGATCCAAATGAGAATAATGAGAAGCTGGCAGTATTTGATATTACACCGGATAAACCTTTGACAAACCCCATCACATTATCACAGATCAAGGAAGACGGACGGTTCGATGAATTTCATTTGGTAAAGTTCAGCCGCTTATCCGTGATGCCTGTGACTAAAGAGCAGTGGAAATTGATAATTGAATTATCTAAATAGATCTATTTAACACGTATCACTCTTTATTTAATCATCATTAATTTCCCAGCTTGTGTTCCGTATTGAAATAGTATTCTATAGAAAATGAATTCTGATCTATCCATTGCCAAAAATGCCGCTATCGAAGCCGGCACTCTAATCATGAATTATTATAAAGCCGATTACGAAATCCGTGACAAGAGCTACCACAATCCCGTCACCAGCGCAGACCGTGCTGCCGATTCCCTGTTGAAAAAAATATTGCTGGGCGAAAAACCAGAATATGGCTGGCTTTCGGAGGAGACGGTGGATTCTTCGGAACGGCTCACCAAGGATCGGGTTTGGGTGGTGGATCCATTGGATGGGACCAAAGAATTCATTGAAGGTGTACCAAATTTTGTTGTGAGCATTGCCCTCGTCGAAAATGGTGATCCAATAGTTGGGGTATTGTATAATCCTGTTACAAAAGAAACATTCACAGCTGCAAAGGGTGAAGGGGCATTTTTAAACGGTAAATCGATTTTATGTACCGCAAAGGAGAATGTCAGTGAGATGGTGATATTGAACAGCCGGTCCGAAACCCGCCGGGGACTTTGGAAATCCTATGGTAATACCTTTGGAGAACTGAGAGCCATCGGTTCTGTGGCCTATAAACTAGGACTCACAGCAGCAGGACAGGCAGATATTTTTGCATCGCTCCGTCCCAAGAGTGAATGGGACATCTGTGCCGGCAATTGTATTATTAATGAAGCCGGAGGGAAATTGATTGATCTCTATGGAAAACCACGAAAATACAACTTGAAAGAAATAAGAATAGAACCTGGATTGATCGCAGGAGATGTAGATGCTGTGGATAAAACGTTTTCAATTTTAAAAGCCTGATGCGGTTCATCTCGGAAGATATTGAAAAATATTGCAAGGATTATTCAGTTAAAGACACTGATCTCCTGAAGGAATTGTCCAAAACAACGTGGGAGACAGAAGAAATCCCCCAAATGCTTTCAGGATCACTGGTGGGCGGCCTGTTGCAGATGTTGATCAAAATTTCCGGTGCGGAGCGCATATTAGAGATCGGAATGTTTACGGGATACAGTGCGCTAAAAATGGCTGAAGCTTTACCAGGTCATGGCGAAATTCACTGCTGTGAGTTGGATGAAAAACACGTAAAAACAGCAACCAGTTGGTTTGAAAAATCTAATGTTAATAACAAAATAAAAGTCCATCAAGGAGAAGCAGTTAAAACCCTGGAAGAATTTAAAGAAAGATCATTCGATTTAATGTTTGTGGATGCAGACAAAGTGAATTATCCTAAATATCATCAGAAAGGAATGACCCTGCTCAAAAAAGGGGGACTTGCTGTTTTTGATAATATGCTTTGGAGCGGAACCGTTTTAAATCCCGATGACAGGGAGTCAAAAGCATTAAGAGAAACGGCTAAATTAATTAAAAATAATCCTAGATTAGAACAGTTGCTTTTGCCCGTACGGGATGGTGTAATGATCTATCGAAAATTGAATTAGAGAATTAAAATGACACAAATACCTGAAGATGCCATCAAATGTTTAGATAAAGGGTTTGTCCGCTTGGTAGATTCCATGGGTGGTGATGATGCAATCGTACAGGCGGCTCGCGTTAGTTACGGCAAGGGAACTAGTAAAGTCTCTCAGGACCGCGGATTGATCCGCTATCTTATGCGCCACCACCACACTACACCATTTGAAATGGTGGAATTCAAATTTCATTGCAAGATGCCCATCTTCGTGGCCCGTCAATGGGTGCGTCACCGTACCGCCAATATCAATGAATATTCCCTCCGCTATTCCGAAGCGAGAGATGAGTTCTATTATCCCGATCCGAAACATATTCAATTACAGAGTGCACTGAATAAACAAGGAAGAGCTGGAAAAATACCGAAAAAACTCACTGATAAGGTGATTCAGTACTTTAAGGAAATATCTGAAAGAAGTTTTGAAATGTACCAGGAACTAAATGAAGCTGGTTTGGCGCGGGAACTGATCCGTGCGATTTTACCGGTGAATCTTTATACCGAATGGTATTGGAAAAACGATCTACATAACCTGCTCCATTTTATCAGTCTCCGTTCCGATAGCCACGCCCAGTATGAAATACGGGTATTCTCCGACGCCATGGCTGAATCGGTGCAGAAGATCGCACCCTTTGCTTGGGAAGCCTATCAGGATTATGTGGTGCAGGGCATGCGGTTTTCACGCATAGAACAAAGCCTGTTAGAAAAACAATTACCTCCCAGAGTAATAGATGATATACTAGAAGATGTCGCGTATCAGATTACGGCTACTCTGCATAAAAATAAACCCCGGGAAGAAACTGACTTATATCCACTATATCAAAAACAAGGCGGTTCCGATTCCGAAGATGATTTCAAACTGAAGTGGGATTCAGGTGAAATTGAATTGGGTAATGTACGGGAACTACGGGAATTCAAAGGCAAACTGGAGAGTCTGAATAAATAACCGCAAAGCCACAGAAAAAATGAGATTTTTATACTATAACAAAACACGGTGATCTCTGTGGCTGAAAAGAATCCAACTGAAGGACATCGTCAGCGGCTCCGGGATAAATTTCTGAAAAGCGGCTTGGATGGATTCCACGATTACGAGATTATCGAACTCCTGCTAACGCTTGGCACACCTCGTAAGGACTGCAAACCCATCGCCAAAAAAGCCCTGAAAAAATTTGGTTCATTGAAGGAGGTACTTGAAACGGACCCTAATGAACTCAAATCTATCAAAGGTATCGGCGATAACAATGTATTCGGACTTAAGATTGCTCAAGCCGTGGCACGGCGCTATTTAGCGGACAGGATTATTGATAAGGATATCGTTCGTTCCGCTGATGAAGTAATGGCCTATCTCAAACACAGCCTTCGTGACAAAAACCGGGAAGCATTTTTGGTAATCTATCTCAACGGCCGCAACCAGATCCTGAAGATGGAAGAACTGTTTAAAGGAACACTTACTACATCGGCAGTCTATCCCCGTGAAGTAGTAAAGCGTGCGCTAGACAATAATGCGGCGGCACTTGTGTTTGTCCATAATCATCCCAGTGGCAATCCAAATCCAAGCCAGGATGATCTCACTATCACCAAAAAGCTGAAAGCAGCAGCAAAGGCCATTGATGTATCAATTCACGATCATCTCATCATCGCCGGCAATGAAGTTTATTCATTTGCTGACCATGGCCTGATTTAAGTGTTAATGTGTTAATGTGTTAAAGTGCGATAGTGATTAAGTGTTTTAACTTTCACACATGAACACGCTAACACAATTTAACGATGTCATTATTTAACCGAGCCGAAGTCATTGACCGAAACTTCACGCAGTTTGTGAAAGAGGGGAACCTGCCGCCCGCAAAAATCAGTTTATCCTTGTCTGGTACCCATATTCGTCCGTCAGAACTAATATCTCTTTTTGAATCACAGGTGTTGAGTCGCCACATGGATCTGAGATCAAGGCTCTTAAAAGATGAAGGAAAATGTTTTTATACTATCGGTAGTGCGGGCCATGAAGGCAATGCCGTCTTCGGCAAAGTGTTTCATTATACCAACATGGCTTTTTTACATTATCGAAGCGGTGCTTTTTTTCTGGAACGGTCGCGTCAAATTCCCGGGACAACTCCGCTCTATGATATGGCGCTGTCTTTTGTAGCATCGTCTGATGATCCGATCAGCGGCGGCCGCCATAAGGTGATCGGAAGTAAAAAACTGAATATTCCGCCTCAGACGAGTACGGTCTCAAGCCATATCCCCAAAGCGGTCGGGGCAGCCCTTTCCATTGACCGTGCTCATAGTCTGGATATTTACGAAAGGGAATTGGCTGATGACAGTATTGTCCTCTGCAGTTTTGGAGATGCCAGCGTAAACCATACCGCAGCTTTGAGCGGATTCAATACGTCAGCGTGGGTGAGGCACCAGGGCGGGTATGTACCGATTGTGTTTATCTGTGAGGACAATGGACTCGGAATTTCCGTGCCGACACCGGAGAACTGGATCAGGGATACTTTCGCAAACCGGCCGGGTTTTGAATATATCGCTTGTGATGGATTGAACCTCATTGACCTCATTCAAAAATCTAAGGAAGCGGAATCATTTTGCAGGAAAAATCGGACGCCTGTTTTTCTCCACATGATCACCGTTCGGCTCATGGGCCATGCCGGTTCGGATATTGAGAGTGGATATCATTCCCTGAAGGAAATTGAAGTTGCTGAATTAAATGATCCCTTGCTGCATTCAGCCAGAATATTGATTGAGAATAAATGCTTGTCAGCTGAGGATATTTTAACTTTGTATGAGTCCTCTCGGATCACTGTGGGCCAGGTCTGCAAAGTAGCAGCGCTGCGGCCGAAGCTTTCGAGCGGCGAGCGTGTAATGGAATCGATCACAGCGAATAGAAAAAAACAATCAGCGCCACCGGTGCCGAATAAAAAAGATCGAGAGTCGGTCTTTGGAAAAGAGTTCGATCGTTTGAAGCATCCCCAACACATGGCGAAGCTCATTAATTATTCACTGTCAGACATTATGATCCGCTACAAGAATACACTGGTTTTTGGAGAAGATGTGGCACAGAAGGGCGGTGTGTATCATGTGACGGCGAACCTTTATGAACAATTCGGGGTTCGACGGGTTTTCAACAGTCTGCTGGATGAAACTTCTATCATCGGTTCGGCGATTGGTTATGCCCACAACGGATTTATACCGATTCCGGAGATTCAGTTCTTGGCCTATTTTCACAACGCAGAGGATCAAATTCGCAGTGAGGCGGCCACCTTACCGTTTTTTAGTGACGGGCAATTCACCAATCCCATGGTGTTGCGCATTCCCGGACTGGCTTATCAAAAAGGTTTCGGCGGGCATTTCCACAATGACAATTCTCTGTCCGTATTTCGTGATCTGCCGGGTGTGGTACTGGCCTGCCCGTCGAACGGATCGGATGCGGCAAGAATGCTGCGCACAGCCGTACGGGAAGCCTACGAAAACGGGAGTTTGACAATCTTTGTTGAGCCGATTGCTCTGTATATGATAAAAGATCTCCATCAATCGAAAGACGGAAAATGGAATTTTCAATATCCCGATGTGGATGAAGAAATTCCCGTGGGAAAATTCAAAGAACACGGAAAGGGTAATGCGCTCAACATTATTACTTATGGCAATGGATTGTATTTGTCACTGCAGGCAAGACCGGGAATTGAAAAGAAGCTTAAGAAAAAGATAAAGGTAATTGATTTGCGGTGGTTGTCCGAAATTGATATCCCCAAAATATTGAAGGCAATTGGGACATGTGAAAATGTACTAATTGTGGATGAATGCCGGAGAACAGGCTGTCATGGAGAAGGGCTCTTGGCCAACTTGGTGAGCGTAAGTCCAAAACCGCTGAACATTAAACTCCATGCGGCGGAAGACAGTTTTATTCCATTGGGAGAGGCGGCCACGGTCACCCTTCCAAGCAGGGAAAGTATTATTGAAAATGCGCTGGAGTTGGTAAATGGGTAGGATTTATTCTATCCAGTCCCTGCCTGCCACAGGCGGGGATTTAGGGGCGGTCATGTAAAAATGAAAGAACGCATTGTTGTCATCTGTCCCGGACGTGGTACCTATACGAGGGAAACAACTGGTTATCTAAAATCATTTGGTCAATCGGCAAAAGATAGGATCCATTTTATGGATGAAAACCGGAAAGCCGCGGGTCTGCAAACCATCACAGAATTGGATGCTTCGCCTTTTAAAGCAAAAGTCCATATGGGAGGTGAACACGCTTCGCCACTAATCTACGCCTGTAGCCTGTCTGACTTTTTATGCATCGATCAGGCGAAATACGAAATTGTTGCTATCACTGGGAATTCAATGGGCTGGTACATCGCACTTGCCCTGAGTGGCGCGTTGAATCATGAAAATGCTTTTCATTTGATTCAGACCATGGGTTCCATGATGAAAGATAAAATCACCGGCGGACAAATTATTTATCCCATTGTAGATGAGCATTGGAACAGAGATACTGCCAAAATAGAATTAGTGATGGAAGCGATCGAAAAAGCCGGCGCCCATGTTTCCATATTTCTGGGTGGATATGTGGTAATCGGTGGGGAGCAAAATAAATTGGACTATTTACATCAAATACTGCCGACTGATGGTAAATATCCCTTCCAACTGTTCTACCATGCTGCCTTTCATACACCGCTGATGGAGCCAGTTTCTCAAAAAGCATCAAAAATGTTGCCTGACTCTATGTTCCAAAAACCAGATGTTCCTCTGATTGACGGACGAGGAACTATTTGGAAACCCTGGAGCACAGACAGGCATGAATTATGGCAGTACACTTTGCGGCATCAGGTTATAAAATCATATGATTTTTCAGCATCGCTCACTGTTGGTATGAAAGAATTTTGTCCGGATAAATTAGTTTTGCTCGGTCCCGGGAACACATTGGGCGGTGCAATCGGTCAATTAATCATCCAAAACAACTGGATGGACATAAATTCTAAAAAATCATTTATTGATTATCAAAAGGAGAATCCATTCCTGATTTCCATGGGAATGGAAGACCAAAGAAAACTCGTATGCTGATCAATCGAAAGATACAAATTTTGGATTCTACCCTTCGTGAAGGAGAGCAAACACCGGGTGTATCTTTTACATCAGAGCAGAAGGTAGCCATTGCTAAACGTCTGGATGTCTTTGGTGTGGATTTTATTGAACTGGGCCATCCTGCCGTTTCTCCTGATGTATATGAAGCGGTGGAAGTGCTGAATGACCTTGATTTGAATGCTATAAAAATGGCCCACGGCCGGGCAGTTAAATCTGATATAAATGACGCCGTGGCTATTGGTGTACCGTGGATGGGGATTTTCTTCGGAACATCTCCCTTAAGCCTGAAACATAAATTTAATGTGACCAAATCCGAAGCGCTGAAGCGGATTGAGTCCACCGTAAAATATGGAAAAGATAAGGAGCTCAAGCTCCGCTTCACGGCAGAAGATGCCAGCCGGACCGACATTGATTTTCTGATTCAAGTTGGACAATTGGTTCAAAATGCCGGCGCTGACCGCTTCAGCCTGGCGGACACAGTTGGATGCCTGACACCCACAAAAATAAAAAAGTTGGTTGGTCGAATTGTTTCTGAAATTGATTTGCCGGTTCATGTCCACTGCCATAATGATTTTGGGATGGCCACAGCCAATGCCCTATCTGCTGTAGAAGCTGGTGCTCAATGTGTGGATGTAACTGTAAATGGTCTAGGAGAAAGGTGCGGGCTGCCGCCATTGGCAGAAGTAACAACAGCTTTAACTGAATTATACAAAATTAATCAAAACTGGAATCTGGGTTTGTTACCGGAATTATCTAAAATAGTTGTATCGTTTTCAAAACTTGAGCTGAAAACCAATCGTCCCATAATCGGCAAAAATGCATTCACTCATAAAGCAGGCCTGCATGTAAAAGCAGTGGTGCAAGAGCCAAAATCCTACGAAGCAATTTCTCCGGAGATTGTAAACAGGAAACGACATTTGGTGATTGATAAATACACCGGCAAAGCGGCTTTGAAAAACAGGCTGTATGAAATGGGCTTAACTATTTCTGACCAGGAATTAAAAACAATTTTAAAAGAGATCAAATCTCAACCGGAGAAAGTGTCATGGGGAGATGACGATTTGACTTCTCTTGCACAATCAATCCAACGAAAGGTGTAATTTCTATTCTTATTTATCAAAGGAAATTTGAATGAAAAAATTTGGACCAGATTTTTATAATATCACTGATTTGCTGACCGATGAGGAATTGCTGATACAAAAAACAGCTCATGAATTTGTTCAAACAGAATTCATGCCGGTCATCAATGAACATTATGAAAATGCCACTTTCCCCATGGAGTTAGTTCCCAAACTGGGTGAATTGGGATTTATGGGATCGGCTTTGCCTGAAGAATCGGGCGGGGCCGGTGTTAGCAATGTGGCTTATGGACTCATTCTCCATGAGTTGGAGCGGGGTGATTCAGGCTTACGCTCTTTTGCCAGCGTGCAAGGTGCCTTGGTCATGTATCCCATCCACGCTTATGGTTCCGATGAACAAAAAGTAAAATGGCTTCCGGAACTGGGTGCAGGAACAAAAATTGGATGTTTCGGACTCACAGAACCGAACTATGGTTCCAATCCCGGCGGTATGGCTACACGCTGCAAACGAGACGGCGATGACTGGATCATCAACGGCAATAAGATGTGGATCACCAATGGGACTTTAGCTGATGTGGCGGTGGTCTGGGCTCGGGATGAAGAAGGCATCATTCGTGGATTCTTATTGGAAAAAGGGATGGAAGGATTCACATCCAGCGATATTCATGGGAAATTGAGTTTGCGTGCTTCTATCACATCTGAATTGTCCATGGTGAATGTGCGTGTGCTTGATTCGGCGCGATTCCCAAACGTTGAAGGACTGAAAGGTCCTCTGGGCTGTTTAACACAAGCCCGCTACGGCATTTCCTGGGGAATGGTCGGCGCCGCAACAGATTGTTATAATACTGCTGTTAAATATTCTAAAGAGCGAAAACAATTCTCCAAGCCTATCGGTGGGTATCAGTTGACCCAAACCAAGTTGGCTGATATGCTTACCCAAATCACAGAAGGGCAACTTTTAGTCTATCGTTTAGGTAGGTTGAAGGATGAGGGAAAAATGACCTTCCAACAAGTTTCATTGGCCAAACGGAAAAACTGTGTTATGGCTCGAGATATTGTGCGAATATCACGTGGAATATTAGGGGCTAACGGCATTACAGAAGATTTTTCTCCCATGCGCCACATGGCAAATATTGAATCAGTTTACACCTACGAAGGCACCCACGAAATGCATACATTAATTTTAGGTGAGGCAATAACGGCTATGGCTGCGTATGATTCTTGAGCAGAGATTATTAGTGCAAGCCTAACGGTTTCATTTTGAAACGCAGGGATTTTTTAAAAACATCCGTTGTTGGATTCGCAGCTCCAACAATACTTTTATCGGATCAGGACATCAAAACCAATAAAAACGATCCTATCATTCTTTCCACATGGAGTCATGGTCTACCGGCCAACGATGCTGGATGGAAAGTCCTGCAGAATGGGGGTTCTGTCATGGATGTTGTTGAAGCGGGAGCCCGTATTCCCGAAGCGGATCCCACTAGTACATCTGTAGGTTTTGGCGGTCTGCCCGATGAACAAGGTAACGTTACTCTGGATGCCTGTGTCATGGATCATACAGGCAATTGCGGATCCGTAGCTTTTCTACAGAATATTAAACATCCCGTGTCTGTGGCCCGGAAGGTCATGGAAGATACTAAGCATGTAATGTTGGTGGGAGAGGGTGCCCGCCAGTTCGCTGTATCGCAAGGATTTGAAGAAATGGACTTGCTCACTGATGAATCCCGGAAGGCCTGGGAAAAATGGAAAAGAGAACAGAATGAAATGACGCCCCATGATACTCACGACACTATTTCTGTTTTAGCACAGGACTCCAATGGAAATCTGGCTGGTGCCTGTACCACCAGCGGCTGGGCTTATAAAATGCATGGCAGAGTTGGGGACAGCCCTATAATTGGAGCTGGACTTTTTGTAGATAATGAAGTTGGTTGTGCCGCAGCAACTGGATTAGGGGAAGAAGTGATTAAAACGGCCGGCAGTTTTCTCGTGGTGGAACTTATGCGGCAGGGATATGAACCAACCCAGGCCTGCGAAGAAGCTTTAAAACGGGTGATCAAACGTCATAACGGAAACCCGGATTTCCAGATTGCATATATCGCCATTCGCAAGGATGGAAAAATCGGTTCTGCTTGTATTAAGTGGTCATTCGAATATGCACTGGTTCGCCTTGGGAAGAACAAGCTGCACAAGATCAAAGGATTGATTTAACATCCGTGTTTGAAACAATTACCAACTTTTTCATTCCAAATACAAAAGAATCGGCACAAATTTACAGAACCAAAATCGGTCTGTTCCAAGGTTGGATTTCCGTTCTGGTCAACGGAATACTGTTTATACTAAAAATGATAATTGGTCTGATGGTTGGTGCCGTCAGTGTAATAGCAGACGCCATTCACACATTGTCCGATATGGTTTCATCCGCTATTGTGATCTGGGGTTTCAAACAGGCTGAAAAACCCGCTGATGTAGAACACCCTTTCGGCCATGGCCGTGCGGAATACATTGCTACGTTAATTATTGCAATCATATTATGTGTAGCAGGAATTGAATTCATTGAAGTAGCCATTGACCGCATCCGTCATCCTAAACTTGTTGAACCTCAATGGTGGATGGTGCTCGTTCTTGCTGCCACACTTATCTTGAAAGAAATAACAGCCCGCTATGCTGAATTCCTTTCGTCTAAAATCGCTTCAATATTACTCCATGCCGATGCCTGGCACCACCGTATCGATGCCATTTCAAGCCTGCTGGTGTTGTCTGCTATGATTGCAGGCGTTTATGGCTATCCTGCCGTGGATGGCTGGGCTGGACTAGGGGTAGCACTGTTTTTGATCTATACTGGATTTGGCATCGCAAAAAATGCAGTAGATGATTTAATCGGTAAACCCCCAACAACAGAAGAAGTGGAAAATATCAGACAAATTGTGTTGAGTATCGATGGTGTTTTAGGCGCCCACGATATTACGGTTCATAGTTACGGTCAGGATAAATTTGCCAGCGTCCATGTTGAAATTGATGCGGAAGAAACCACGGCTGTGGCGCATGATATTTCAGAAGAAGTTGAAGAGCAACTTGAAAAAGCCATGGGTGTTGAACCTACTGTCCACATGGATCCCGTACAACCCGGGAATCCATTGGTGCAGGAAATTCAATCCTTCCTAAATCAAACATGGAACGAAGATGATCGCATCATGGATATTCATGATATTCGTGTCGTCCAAACAGAAAACCACCACGTGATCTTATTTGGTATAAATGTGCAATCGGGAATGACCCAATCTCAAATCGTAGAGTGTTGTAAAGAAATGGAAAATGGTTTACAGGAAAAACACTCCGGCTTTGAAGTCAATATTAAGGTGTCGCCCCCGCACCGTTTCTAATCAGTTTAGATCTTTTATATAAATGAAATAACCCTTTTATAACACTCTCCAGATTGGTGCGTGTGTCCCGGACGATGTCGATTGTTAGGATTACAATTAAATGAAATGAATATCTCCACTTGCATAGATTTTTTCAATTCCGTTTGTAATAATAATTGCTGCCCCATCTGCATTGATGCCTATGAATTCACCTGATAGTGATTCATTTTCAGCTTCAAATTTTACTGTCTTGTGTAAATGGTTAGAATGATCAGTCCACATTGCCGTTAAATGAGTTGAATCTTCACTTTCTTTTAATGAATTATATATTGGTTCAAGGTGATTTAAAATATTGGCTAAAACCAGTTCCCGTTGTGTAGATGAAGATTTTT
>Ga0310123_10003220_pt1 | contig 12726 bp, 17 predicted proteins | sample CB6_AW_1057_MG_FD_203505 | JGI IMG/M metagenome (GOLD analysis project Ga0310123, IMG submission 203505) | Marine microbial communities from Western Arctic Ocean, Canada - CB6_AW_1057 | ecosystem: Environmental > Aquatic > Marine > Oceanic | place: Canada: Western Arctic Ocean | collected... | reverse complement strand
AACGTGACCGTGGCACACTATCCGAGCGGTGCCTCCAAGTGGAATCCCATAGAACACCGCCTCTTCAGCGAAATCAGCAAGAACTGGGCTGTCCGCCCGTTGGAACAGCTACGAGACCATCCTCAAGTACCTCCGCACCACGACCACAACCACTGGGCTACGGGTTCGCGCACACCTCGTCCGCAAGGCCTACAAAAAGGGCGTAAAGATCACGCGCGAACAGATGGACGAGTTGGACCTGACCAACGACGAGGCCATGCCCAAGTGAAACTACACTATACAGCCTGCATAAAAGTCGGGAGTTATTCTTTCGCCGCCGCTTAGCATCGGGCTCGAGGGCGTCGTCGTCGCGCAAGACGGTGCCGCCTTCCTCGAATCGTGGTCCTTTGTCACTGACGGTAGTCGCGGGTTTTTCGGCGGAAGCGGCTCTATACCGCTCCCCGGTCAGCTTTCGGAGGCCGTCCTCGCGCAGCGCGAAGATCTCGGGGCCGCCGCCGATCGCTATTTCGAGCGGCGGGACGTCGCGGGACATGAAGGAACCTTCGGGCTACTCACGCAAGGGATGGTGAGCCGCAAGGCAGCGTTCGTACACTCGATGCTGCACGCGCTCGCGCCGTTCTATAATGCGGGGGCCTATAGAAGTAAGGAGCAAATTTAGAAGCATGGACGTTTTTCGTTCCCATCCAGGCTGCATCGAAGTTATTACGGGCAGCATGTTCAGCGGCAAGAGCGAAGAGCTCATCCGCCGCTTGCGCCGGGCTCAGATCGCGCGCCAGCGAGTTCAGATTTTCAAGCCCCTCATCGACGAGCGCTACAGCCAGGAGCACATCGTCTCCCATAGCGATATGCGCATCGACGCCGAGCTCGTGGATCACGCGGATGAGATTCTCAAGAAGCTCGATCATCGGACCGAGGTCATCGGCATCGACGAAGGACAATTCTTCGACCACACACTCGTCGGGGTGTGTAACCAGCTCGCCAATGGCGGGAAGCGGGTCGTCGTCGCCGGTTTGGACACGGACTTTTTGGGGCAACCTTTCGAGCCGATGCCGCAGCTGCTCGCGGTGGCCGAGTACATCACCAAGACTCTGGCCATCTGCATGCGTTGCGGAAGCCCGGCAAACCAGACGCAGCGGCTCGTCGCGTCGAAAGATCGCGTGGTGGTTGGGGGTGCCGGTGCATATGAAGCGCGTTGCCGGCGTTGCTTCGAGCCCGAAATCGAAGAGGATCAGAAGCGCGACACGGTCGCCGCCCGGCTCAAGAGTCCCGCTATGAAGGCCGACGCGGGCGACTACTAGGACTAGTTCTTGCGCTGGCTCTGGAGCTCTTCGGACTCGAACAAGTTCGGCTGGTAGCTTTCGTCCGCCGGAGACCCGCCGCGCTGCCTCTTTCGGCGCGCTTTGTCCTCGTACATGTTCTTGTCCGCAGCCATCAACAACGACTCGAGGTCCTGCCCCGCCGCCGGATAGGATGCAAGTCCGAGGGAGATGCCGATTTTGAGCATCGAGCCGATCCCGACGTCGAGCTCGGTCTCCTCGACAGCGTCCTGGAAACGATAGGAGAACTGGCGCGCCTGCTCGTAGGTGGTCTTCGGCAAGATCGCGATGAACTCGTCACCCGCATAGCGTACCAGCACATCCGCGTCGCTCATGTGGCCCTTCAAGATTCGGCCGACTTCCTTCAAGAAGCGATCGCCAGTGTGGTGGCCATGTCGATCGTTCACGCTCTTAAATCGTCGAGATCCATCTCGATGACCGTGAGCGGCTCACCGTAGCGTTTCGCCTCGGAAAGCGTCTGCTCGAAAAAGATGTATAGAAAGCGCGAGTTGGGAAGCCCCGTCAACCGGTCGGTGAAAGCGTCTTCCTGTGTCTCTTCGAAGCGGGTGGCGTTGAAAAGCGCAATCGAGGCGCGGTTGGCGACGATCTCCATAAGCCGGATATGGTCATCAGTAAAGCGTTCGTCACCGGCAACGTAGAGGGCGATGGTTCCGAGCCGGCGATCCCCGTGAACGAGCGGCGCGAGCAGAGAGTTTGCGTAGAGGCTCTTGATCTCTTCTGAAAGAGCCATCGTGTCGGGCCCGGGGTGGACGTTGTAGAGAAATCGGTTATTGGCGGCGACCCAACCGGCGAGCCGGGTGCCCATCTCGATCGACAGCCCCGAGAAAGCCTCTTTGTGCTGGCCCGCGACATGCGCCGGCTTGAGCTCTTCCGTGGTTTCCTCCGCGAGATAGATGACGAGTGTCGTGAAGGGCACGATCTTCTCGAGCTTGGACGCCAGAATGGTGAGCGTATCCGTGCGGGACAGGGAGTTGCCGATGTTCTGAAGAATCTCGAACAAGGTGAACGAATCCCATCGAAAGCATGTTTTTCATGGTTCGCAGTTGCGAGCACAACATCAAACGCTACCGTAGCACCAAAATGCGCCAGCGATGGCTTGCCGCTGTGCTGCTGCACTGCGAGCAACAGTTCAAACGAGTAAAGGGGTACGCATCCATCGGCGAAGTGGTTGCGGCCATCGATGCGATCCAACGAGAGGACGAGGTGCCTGAGGCCGCGTAGGGTCAGGGGCGTAGATCTGAAATGACCAGGAGTCACTTATGACGGTTTCAACTAATTCCTTGACATCCTCTAGAGCCCCGGCAAAGCGGACATAAAAGAGAGTAAGAAAGTAAATGATCGCCTTTCCAAACTAACTTTGCCGTTGGGGGACCAAGCCTACGCTCGCGCTATCCTTCGGCACCTCCTTGCCCCCGTCAAACCAATTCGTAGCTCAAGGAACGTCAGCAAGGTACTCTCGCTTGGAAAGTCGTTCAGTGACCTACATCACGGGGTTTTTCCCACGTGGTTTCAAGATGAGCTCGTCGCTGTTCCAAAGTGGATGCCCGAACGGCGTCGCCCGCACGTTTTGCACCCGTCGATGAACGCCCAAGAGGGCGTGAGGCACAACGAGGTCGAGAATCGGAAGTTGCTCGGCGACAATGGCCTGGACTTCGTAGTAGCACGCTTTCCGGTGCTCGAGGTCAAGGGCCGCCATTTGGGCGTCCATGAGCTCGTCGATACGCGCTTCCCACGCCGTCGCCGGCTCAGACTGCAACGGGTGCCAAAGGTGAAGCGGTGCTCGTGACGGCCACAGTGCCATCTCCGCCAACGGATCCGGATCCGTTTGCGTGATCCCGAGCAGAAAGGCCTCGTAGTCGTAGCTCCCGGTCACCCGAGCGAGGAGGTCACCGCCTTCTAGGGGCGCGAGCGTGACATCGATGCCGAGCTCGCTCAAATCCTCCTGGATGGAAGCCCCAGCCCGCTGCCGCTCGTTGCTACCGGTGGTCGTAATGATCTTCGATATCCTTGGCCGACCACCAATTAGCGTAACGAGGCTGATATCGGGTTCACTTGCGTTACGGCTCGCGTCGTCGCCTCGGGAGGCTCCGGCCCACGGATTGCTCCGAGTCACCGCTCCTTTGGCTACATGTCGTATGAGCAATTCACATGGCAGACTCCTTTCATCCTGATAGACTGACCAGGCTTAACCTGGCACTCCAAAGACGCAAAGAAAGAAAAAAAGAAGAGAAGAGAAGAGAAGATGAGATGAGATGAGGGGGACTGCTCTTGTTGCCGGTTTGCGGGGAACGCCGTAAGCGGTACTCTCATTACTCTCTTTTTTCCTTTGCGTCTTTGCGACCTTGCGCCTTTGCGTTACGCTTTTCTTAATATTGATCGCTTTGCTTTTCCAGGATAGAGCGCGGTGCGGCGGTCGCCGCAAGTTGGAAACGGGCTTGTTATAGTGTGTGCGACATTATGGAAAGTGGGATTCAGGCTCAGAACATCATCCTGCCGACACTCTACGCGCTGCTATGGGCCGACTACGCTCTCTTGTTCTTCCGCAACGACCCGTTCGCGGAGCGGACCGCAAAACACTTGCTCCGCATCACGGTCGGCGCGCACGCGACCTACCTGATGATGCGTTCGATGACCTATCACCACTTTCCCATCGCGACTGTTTTCGAAGCCTTCTCGGTACTCGCCTTTTCTGTCATCGCCCTCTACCTGATTATCGAGTCGCGCATCGGTGTGCGGACGACAGGTTTTTTCATCATCGGAATTGTTTTCGTTTTTCAAACCATCTCCTCTGCCTTCGTGGAAGCTCCCGTGAGCTTCAGCGATCTCCTCTGGGAGCCGGCCTTCATTCTCCATGTGACGACAGCGCTTCTCGGTTATTCGGGGATGGCCATCTCTGCGGTCTACGGCCTGCTCTATCTGATGCTCTTTTACGACATCAAGAACCACCGCTTTGGCCTCATCTACAAACAGCTACCTTCGCTCGAAGTCATGTCGAGCTTTACCTATCGTTCGGCCACGCTCGGGCTCGTCTTTCTCACCATCGGTATGATGGGTGGACTCGCGTTGCTAGTGAGGGTCCCTGGAACCTCTTGGAGCTGGGATCCGAAGCTCATGATCACGTTCGTCGCGTGGCTCATTTACGGTCTCTGCGTTGCAGCAAGCCGCTTTTGGGGATGGTCGGCCAAACGCGTCGCCTTTACCGCGATCGCGGGGTTCGCCATCATCCTCTTTTCACTGGTTGTCGTGAATCTCGTCTTTAACACTTTTCACGCGTTCGTCTGATGGATCTCATCGTCGTCGGGTTGAACCACCGAAGCGCGCCAATCGACGTACGTGAGCTCGTGGCTTTCTCCGAGGAGGAGGTCCTCGAAGTGCTCGCCCATACCCACAGGGAGGAGACACTCTCGGAAGCAATCTTGCTCTCGACGTGCAACCGCACCGAGTTCTACGGGCTTTCGACGGATAGCGGCGGCGCGGAAATGTACATCCGCAACCTGATCGTCGAAAAAAAGCACGTCGACCTCGAAGCCCATCTGGGCTACGCCTATACGCTCACGCGCAACGAGTCCGTGCGGCACTTGTTGAGGGTCGCGGCAGGCCTCGACTCGCTCGTTCTCGGCGAATCGCAGATCCTGGGACAAGTGCGGCGCGCCCACGAGCTCTCGCTCGAAAGCCGCACCTGCGGTATCGTTCTCAACCGTATCCTTCAATCCGCGGTGAGCGTCGGCAAGCGTGTACGCAACGAGACCAGAATCGGCGCCGGCGCCGTCTCGATGGCGAGCGCAGCTTCCGAGCTCGCAAGCAAGATTTTCGAAGACCTCAAAACGCGCAAAGTGCTCCTCATTGGCGTCGGCGAGATGGGAGCTCTCACCGCCCGCCATATGGTAGAGCGCGGCGTTAGTCAGCTTGTTATCGCGAACCGAACCTACAGCAAGGCGGAAGAGCTTTCGCGCCAGCTCGGCGGCAAAGCCGCGCCCCTCGACCGCCTCGACGAGTGCTTGGCCGAAGCCGACATCGTCATCAGCTCCACGGGCGCGACGGCGCCCATCGTCACCCGCGAGAGGATGCAGCCCATCGTGAACGGGCGGGGCAGCCGCCCGCTATATGTCATCGACATCGCCTTGCCGCGCGATTTCGAGAGCAGCATCGCCGAGTTGGACGGCGTGTTTCTTCACGATCTCGACGATATGAACGTGCTCGTCGATCGCAATCTTGGGAAACGGCGCAAGGAGCTCCCGAAAGCCGAGGCTATCGTCGAGCAAGAGCTCGAGACCTTCGGCTCCTGGCGGAGCTCGCTTGCCGCCACGCCCGTCATCAAAAAGCTCCGCGAGCGCGTCGAAGCCTTGCGCAAACAAGAGCTCAAGCGCCATAGGAAAAAATTCTGCCGCGACGATCGCGAGCAAGTCGACCTTTTGACCGAGAGCCTCGTCAACAAAATCCTTCACCCGCTAATGAACCATGTGCGCGAGTGGAGCGACGCAGGCGAGCTCGGCGCCCAGCGCATCGACACACTTTACGAGGCGTTCGACCTCGAACGCCCGGACGAGGACTCGAAAAAAAAAACCTGAGCACTGTTCGGTGTTCAGGGTTCACTGATACTCATGCGCCCCTTACGTGTCGGAAGTCGCAAAAGCGAGCTGGCGCTCATCCAGAGCCGGTCGGTAATCGCCTCCCTCGGGGGAGAAGCCGAGCTCGTCCTCATCCAGACGCAAGGGGACCGCGTTACCGATCGGCCGCTCAACGAAGTAGGCGGCGCAGGACTCTTCATCAAGGAGATGGAGTCCGCGCTTCTCGATGGGCGGATCGATCTCGCCGTGCACAGCATGAAGGACATGCCCTCCGAGATCCCCGAAGGGCTCGCGATCGCAGCCACGACGAAAAGGCTCGACGCGCGCGACGCGCTCGTAAGCCGGTGCGCGGACAGCCTGGCTTCGCTTCCCGACGGAGCGAAAATGGCGACAGGAAGTCTGAGGCGGCGCTCGCAGCTTCTCGCCGCCCGGCCGGACCTCCACATCGAAGATCTCCGGGGAAATGTGCAGACGAGGCTCTCGAAGTTCGACGCCTCGTCCTGGGAAGCCATCGTCCTCGCCGGCGCGGGGCTCGTGCGTTTGGGGCTCGAGGCGCGCATCAGGTCTTATTTCTCCGTTGACGAGATGATCCCAGCCGTCGGTCAGGGAGCGCTCGCGCTCGAAACGCGCGCGGACGACCACGCGCTTCGAGATCGGTTCCGAGAGCTGAACCACCCGGCATCCGAGAGCGCTATCCTTGCCGAGCGCGCTTTTCTCGGCCGTCTCCAAGGTGGTTGCCAAGTGCCGATGGGCGCCTATGGCGAGATCGAATGGGGAGAGCTTCGCCTTCGCGGCTTCGTGGGCGCGGTCGATGGCAGCCGCTATGAGAAGCGTGAGAGGAGCGGCCCGGTTGCCGCGGCGCAAGAGCTCGGGCTCGCGCTCGCTGAAGATATGCTCGCGGCCGGTGCTTCGGAGATCATCCAACAACGATCGGAAGTCGATGGATGACGAAAAGATTCTGGCAGGGCGGCGCGTCGTCGTAACGCGCCCTGCACGCCAGGCGGCGTCTCTCGTCGCGAAGCTCGAAGCTCTAGGCGCAGAGGTCGTTCACGCGCCAGCGATTCGCATCGAGCCGCCAGTAAGCTGGACGCCGCTGGACGAGGTGCTCGCTCGGATCGACGGCTATGACTGGATCGTTTTCACGAGCGTCAACAGCGTGGACGTCTTCGGCGAGCGTGCCGGCACGATGCCGGCACTGCGCTACGCCGCGATTGGACCCGCGACGGCGGAAGCCATCGCCGAGCGCGGTGTTCGCGCGGAAGTCATCCCCGAGCGCTCCGTCGCTGAAGCCTTGTTCGAAGCCTTGTCGGAGCACACGAACGTGAAGGGGGAAACGTTCCTGCTCCCAAACGCTGAGATCGCGAGAGAGACGTTGGCGAATCTATTGAGCGCCGCCGGAGCAACGGTCGACGTCGTCGCCGTCTATCGCACGATGCCGGCGACGAAAGAAATCGCGCACGCGGTGAAGCTCGTCCGCGAAGGCAGCGTGGACGCCGTGACCTTCACGTCGGGCTCGACAGTGCGCGCGTTTTTCGACGGCGCGGACGAGGCCGTTCGAGCGCAAACCGTCTCCGCGAGCATCGGCCCGATCACGAGCGCCGCCCTGCGCGCGGAACGCGTCGAGCCCGCGATCGAAGCGGAACACTACACGAACGAAGGCCTCGTCGACGCCATCCGCGGCCATTTCTCGAAGCTAGCAGGTTAAATGAGCAAAAACGAAGAGCTGTTCCAGGAGGCCTCCAGATACATGCCGGGCGGCGTCAACTCACCGGTGCGAGCGTTTCGTGGCATCGACATGGCCCCGCGATTCATCCGCGAAGGCCGGGGATGTCGCATCACGGACGAAGACGGCCAGGACTATATCGACTACATCGGCGCCTATGGCCCCCTCATTCTCGGACATCATCATCCGAGTGTCGTTGCGGCATTGAAAGACGCCGTCGACCACGGAACGGCATTCGGTGCACCGACCGCCCTCGAAGTGCAGATGGCAAAAAGAGTCACCGAGCTCGTCCCGTCCGTCGACGTCGTCCGTATGGTGAACTCCGGCACCGAAGCGACGCTCTCGGCCATCCGTCTCGCGCGTGCCGCGACGGGTCGTGACGGGATAGTCAAGTTCGAGGGCTGCTACCACGGCCACGGCGACTCGTTTCTCATCAAGGCCGGCTCCGGAGCCTTGACAATGGGCGTTCCCGATAGCCCGGGTGTCCCCGCATCGCTCGCGTCTTTGACCAGAACGGCCACGTTCAACGACCTCGCTTCGGTGAGCCGTGTGCTCGCAGCCGAGCCGGAGGTGATCGCCGCCGTGATCGTCGAGCCCGTCGCCGGCAACATGGGCGTCGTGCCGCCTGCAAAAGGCTTTCTCGAAGGCCTTCGTGAGCTTTCGACCAGCCACGGTGCGCTTTTGATCTTCGACGAAGTCATGACGGGCTTTCGCGTCAGCCGCGGCGGCGCTCAAGAACTTTACGGCGTGACGCCCGACCTCACGACGCTCGGCAAAGTGATTGGCGGCGGCCTTCCAGTCGGCGCCTATGGTGGACGCCGCGATCTCATGGAGCAGATAGCCCCCGCGGGACCCGTCTATCAAGCCGGAACGCTGTCGGGCAATCCGCTGGCCATGAGCGCGGGTCTCGCACAGCTCGACGCCCTCGAAGCGTCGAACGCTTGGGAGCGGCTAGAATCTACCTCTGGGCTCCTCGAGACCGGAATCCGAAACATCCTCGAGGAGCTCAGCTTGCCGCTTGCGCTGAACCGCGTCGGCTCGATGATGACACTGTTTTTTACCGAGGGCGAAGTAACAAATTTCGAACAAGCGACGAGTGCCAATACAAAGCTCCACGCCCGTTTCTTTCGCAACATGCTTGCGGCCGGCATCCACTTACCGCCGTCCCAATTCGAAGCGCTCTTCGTCTCCCTCGCCCACGAGCAAGACGACCTCGACCGAACCCTAGAAGCCATCCGCCAAAGCCTACGAGCCACCTACGAGGGTTAGAGCGTCACCCAGATGGCGTCGTGGTCGATGCGGACGGCGTAGGTTTGGACTTTTGAGAGGGGATTTACGGGGGAGCAGCCGCTTTCGAGGTTGAACTGCCATTGGTGCCACGGGCACACGATGATTCCGTTCTCGATCGTGCCTTGGTGAAGCGGCCCGCCACGGTGTGGGCAGGTTTCGTCGAGGGCGAAATAGCGCCCCTCGTGACAGAAGATCGCGATGCGCTTGTTTCCTATGTCGACCGCGAGGCTCGCTCCGCCGGGGACATCCTCGAGAGCGGCGACGCGGTGCTCGCTCATTGCGCCGCGGCGCGGAGCTTCTCGAACGCTTCTTCGGTGAGCTCGCTACAGCCGAGACGGGGCGGATCATCGCCGAGCTGGCGGTGGAAGTCCGAGCCGCCCGTTCTTAGAAGTCCTAGCTCCTCTACGAGTCTCTCGTATCGCGCGATCTTCTCGGACGTATGATCGCAATGATAGACCTCGAGGGCATGGAGCCCGCCCGCGGCCATGTCCGGGATGGGCGTGTCGTCTACAAGAAGGCCTGGATGCGCCAACGACGCGATACCGCCAGCACGTCGAATGAGATCGATGGCGTTGTCGAGAGTGACTTTCTCATAGCCGACATAAGCGGGCCCGCCGTCGCCAAGGAAACGGCCGAAGGCGTCCGGGATGTCCGCCGCTTGGCCAGATTCGATGAGCACTTCCGCTACGTGCGGCCGCCCGACAGTTCCGTGGCTCGATTTGGCGAAGACGGCATCAGCATCGATGTCGAGCCCCAGCTTTCTAAGCTTGTGGCACATCAAGCGGACGCGGTCCACACGACGCCTTTTCGCCTGGACGAAAAAATTGTTGAGCTCGGGGTCGAGCTCGTCCACAAAGAGGCCCAAAATGTGCACGGGCGCGTCGCCGAAATGCGCGCTCACTTCGACGCCGGCAACGATCTCGAGGCTCAGCCCATCCGCCTCGCCCTTGGCCTCAGCAACACCTTCAACGGTGTCGTGGTCCGTAATTGCCAGAGCCTTCAAGTCCTGAGCCTTCGCTAGGCGCACCAACTCCGTCGGCGACAGCTTTCCGTCCGAAATGGTCGTATGCGCATGAAGATCGTAGGGCCCGAGTCTTTCCATGATTCCTGTTTTAGCTCGTCCAGGAAGTGAGAACCATCCATACTAGAGAACGCTCCCGCGGGTTGTCAACCCATCTCGACGAGCCGAATATGTGCGGATTGGCTCCTTCAAGGTTGACATGCTTTTTGCCGCCGGCCTATACTAGCGATATCGGAGTGTTTTGGTCAGGTTTCCGGCATCCATTGCCAGTTCAAAGAGTTAGAGCGGGGAACCGGTAGTCGAGACTAGGAGAAGCAACCAATGATTACTATTACATCTTTAGCGGCCACGAAGGTGCAGGAGTTCCTTGCTCAGAACGGCCGCCCGGAAGCTGCACTTCGGGTGCGCGTCGTGGGCGGTGGTTGCTCCGGATTCCAGTACCAGCTCGCGCTCGACGACGCCCCGTCGGAAGGCGACGAAGTCTACGAGCTCGAGGGCGTGAAGCTCTTGGTCGATCAGCGTAGCCACCTCTACCTCGACGGCACGGAGATCGACTACGTCGAAGACATCATGGGATCTGGGTTCCGCTTCAACAACCCTAACTCGACCGGAAGCTGCGGCTGCGGCGAGTCGTTTCAAGTCTAGGCAAGAGCAAGATCTCACGGCGCAGAGCGCAAGCGCCAAGTCCACGGACCTCTTCATTTGAGCACGTCCGACCTCGTTCGGATCGAGATTGAGGGCTCTCCTTTCCACGTCCCAAAGGGCGAGGTCCTTCTCGTCTGTGTCCAATATATAGTTAGGGATGAAGTCCCTGTCTTGGGGCGGTTTTGTTGGAGCAACGAGTGCGGCAATTGCGAGATGAGTATCGCGAAAGAGGGTATGTTGTTGCCAACCCGCGCCCGCGGCTGCCAGACCACCGTGGAAGAAGGCATGCGCGTTTCCGAGCTAACGCCCGACCTCCGCTACTGGATCCACCACAAGCTGTCGTAGTGGCGCGCGACCAATGATCGGGCACGTGACCGCTCTACTCGCCGGTCATATAGCCTCGGGAGGACTCTTGATCACCGCTCTTCTGGCGCTCTCAAACGAGCTCCCGAAGAGCTTTCTACGCTTTTGCGCCACCTCCGCCGGCGCGTCAGCGGCCCTGGCGGCGCTTTTGGACGTGGGCATGTCGCGATTCGTGTGGCTCGGCCTCGCCATCGTCGCCGGGCTCTGGTACGCCGCCCTCCGCCGCGGCGGGGGGGCCAGCGGGGCCTTTCTCGTGCTCCCGGCGACGGCCGCCGTCGTCGCATCCGTGCTTTTCGTAGTCACAACCAATACCAGCGGCACCGATCTGCTCGTGCTTTCCGTGGCGGGTAGCCTCAGCTCGTCACTCATACTCGGCGCGGTACTCGTTTCCATGATTCTGGGGCATTGGTATCTCGTCGATACCAGCCTCTCCATCGCACCGCTGCGCGATGGGGCGCGATGGCTCGTGGTCGCGGTCTTGCTCCGTTGGGCCGTTGTCGCAGCCGTGCTGCTCTATGGAGGCTTCGAAGTGTTGAGGGTGGGCCGTGCTGCGGACTTCATCTTCTCGACAAGAGGCCTGTTCTTCATGTTCCGCACGCTCATGGGTCTCATCGCGCCGCTGCTTCTGACCGGGCTCATTTGGCAGACGGTCAAGATTCGATCGACGCAATCGGCCACCGGACTTCTTTATGTGGCCTCGTTCCTCGTGCTCTTCGGTGAGAGCTTCTCGCAGTTTTTGCTCGTGGCAACAGGGTATCCTCTATGACGGCACTCTCCGTCGGCTTTTACTGCTACCAATGCTCGCTCTACAACATGTACACGCTGCCACCGGAAAGCGGCGCGGGGCGTTGCGAGCATTGCGGTCACGAGCACATAGTGCAGCCGAGCCAAGACGCTTTGAACGGCGGCCCTCTCGAAAGCTGCCCGCAATGCGAGAACCTTTTCTTGTATCAGCGCAAGGACTTCCCGCAGCAGCTCGGCTGCGCGGCCGTCGTGGCGACGGTAGTGTTGTCATCCGTCGCCTATGCCTTTTGGCACTTTCCGGCCGCGCTCGCCGTGCTCGTCTTGGCGTCCATCGCGGATCTCACCCTCTACCACTGGCTCACAGAGGTCACGGTTTGTTATCGGTGTCACGCCGAGCTTCGTGGGTTCGTGCCGAATCTAGAGCACGGCGCCTTCGACATACACCGTGCAGAGGAGTACGAGTCCGGGCATTGAGCACTGTCGCCCCCTGACGTAGTGACGCGTCAGCTGTCCGTCTGAATCATAATGGGCGCCTGGCGATCGTGGTGGGGCGCCTCGAGCATCGTGGCCATCGTTACGCCTCGTAGAAACCCTACCATCTGGGTCTGCGCCTGATTCCACACATGGTGCATTTCGCAGGTGTCGAGAATCGAGCAGTCCTCATGGTCCGGCTCCACGCACTTGTTGAGCCGTAGCGGACCTTCCACCGACTCGATCACGTCGAGAAAAGAAATCGCTTCCGGTGAGCGCGCAAGGGCGTAGCCGCCATGCGCCCCTTGCTTCGACTTGACGACACCGCGATTCGCGAGAAGCGGCAGGATCTGAGCCAGAAAGGCGTGTGGGATGTCCTTCGCTTTGGCGATCTCAGACACCCGGCCGTAGCTGCCTGAGGAAATACGCGACAGGTAGATGACGGCGCGAAGGGCGTAATCACTCTTGCGGGAAAGCTCCAACATGACGCTATCTCGACCCCTAGGAAAGTATATCCCACATGAGCTAAGGCACCAACGGAGATAGAATACGCTCGTGACAAAG
>Ga0310123_10003219_pt1 | contig 12728 bp, 9 predicted proteins | sample CB6_AW_1057_MG_FD_203505 | JGI IMG/M metagenome (GOLD analysis project Ga0310123, IMG submission 203505) | Marine microbial communities from Western Arctic Ocean, Canada - CB6_AW_1057 | ecosystem: Environmental > Aquatic > Marine > Oceanic | place: Canada: Western Arctic Ocean | collected... | reverse complement strand
CGCCGCCGGTGCCCTGCTTGCAGCCAGCGAATCGGCCCGCTCGGCCGCCGCCAACGAAAGCGAATCCGTCGAGGAGCGTCCTCGGATCGACATGACCGAGGTCAAGCAGTTGGCCATTCACAAGCTCCTGCCCATTGTCGGCGGAATCGCCGTCATCTCCGGCATCTTCTTCTACCTGTTCAGTTCCATGTCGAGCGGAGCCGAACTCCCGCCACTTGCCTCGGTCTCGGGCACCATCACGCTGGACGGGAAGCCTCTCCCCGACGCCACCGTGCTGTTCGAACCGGTCATCGACGAGACGATTGCCGAACAGAGACAGATTGGAGCGAGTGTCGGGAGATCCAACCAGCAGGGTGTCTACACCCTGGCCTATCCGGGGGGCCACGACGGGGCCGTCATGGGCGCTCACACTGTCCGGATCAACAAGACGGACGTCAAAGGCCTGGAAACCCTCGCCAAGAAGTACCATCTGCGGAGCCAGCTGAAGCACGAGGTGAAGGCAGGGTCGAACACGATCGACCTGCCACTGAGATCCGAACCGGCTGGAGCCGCGAAGGGCAAACGGACCGCCGATCCGCCGACTCTCTGATTCGCCGGGCTCGGGCGGTCTACTTCTTCTTGTTCTTCCCGAACCGCTCGGGATCCAGCTGCGCGGCCCGCTTCAAGTCCGCCGCGGCTTCGGCCTCGCGACCAGCCGCCCGGTGACCCTCGGCACGCCTGGCATACGTCTCGGCCACCACGTCGTCAAACCGACGTGCCTTGACGAAATCGGCGATCGCCCGGTCCCAGTTCCCCTGGCTCCTGTACACCTCGCCTCGCAGGCTCCAGGCAGCGTGCGCACCACCGGCCTTCAGTGCCTGGTTGCAATCGGCCAGCGCCGGTGTCCACTTCTTCACTGCGATCCAGTGCCGCGCTCGGGCCAGATACGCCTCGACCGCCTTGGCCGGTTCGGCAGCAATCGCTCGCTGGTAATCGGCCATCGCCGCCCCCGTGCGACCGTCGGCGCCCAGGTGACGAGCCCGTTCGATGTACGTCTTGGCCTGTTGCGGCGCCGCCGCCACTCTCCGGGAAAGCTGCTGGTACTTGATCAGCCAGATCAACCGCTCTCCGTCGGCCAGGGCCTCCTTCGACTTCCCCAACTTCCGGTACGCCGCGCGGCGCAACTGGTAGAACCGCGGGTTGTCACCATCCCGTTTGATCGCCGACGAACAGTCGGCCACCGCACGACGGTAATCCTTGCGGGCCATGTTCAGCAGCGCCCGGTTGTTGTAGGCCATCACGAAATCGCCATCGCAAACCAGGGCCTGGTTGAAATCGGCCAGGGCCTTGTCGTGATCGTCACTGCGGAAGTGAGCGAAACCGCGGTTGTTCCAGGCATCGGCGTACTTCGGGTCGGCCGCGACCGCCTTGTTGAAGGCGACGATCGCCTTGACGTATTCCTGGGTTCCGACGTGCACCAGTCCGCGATTGTTGTGTGCCTCGGCGTATCCAGCATCCAACGCGATAGCCGCATCCAGGTCCCGCAACGCCGCATCCCGTTTTCCACGTGTGAACAGGAAAAAGCCTCTGGCATTGAGCCAGCGAGCGGTCTTGGGCTCGACGCGTATCGCCGCCGAGTAGTCCGCCAACGCGTTGGCGTCCTGTTTGCTTCTCGCGTAGATGTCGGCCCGCATCACGAACGCACGGGCATTGCCGGCATCGTTGCCAATGGCCTGGCTGAGCAATTCAACCGCCCCCTTGGCGTCACCGGCCTTGATTCGCTTCACCGCACCTTCGATCAGTCCATCGACCGCCCGGTCGCCTGATTCACCCGATGCCCGGCCCGACCCGGCGGTCGGCGCCCCCTGCCCGGCTTCGTCTCCCGTTTTCGGGCTGTCGCCACCGCAACCAACCACCCCGATCACCAGGACCAGCAACCCCCTCACGGACAACCTCAACCAGCGATCGCGACCTCGCCCGATCACCTCGTGCCACGTCACCGACCAGCATCCGCGCATCGCTCAACCTCCTGGTGGGCATCCCGTCGCCGAGTGGGACTCGGCGGCTTGTAGTTCTCGGTGAACCCAAGGTCAATCCCGATCGAGTCACCACCACGGAGACGTGCTGGAGTGTCCCGACGGTGACGACTACAATCCGGTCACGACCTGTCGATGCCGCTTCGACGTCCTCACATCCCGCTCTCGACAAGCCACCCCAACGTGCAACTGCCACGCAATCCGACACGCCGGGTGACCATCGGCACGGCCACCATCGGCGACGGCTCGCCGGTGGCCGTCCAGAGCATGACGGCCACCTCGACCCGCGACGTCGCCGCCACCTCGGCCCAGGTCCGTGACCTCCACGACGCCGGAGCCGACGTGGTTCGGATCGCCGTCGACAGCAACGCCGACGCCCGGGCCGTCGTCGACATCGCCACCGAAACCGACGCCAACCTCGCGGTCGATCTGCAGGAGAACTACCGGCTGTCGGAAATCGTCGCCCCGCACGTCGCCAAGCTCCGCTACAACCCCGGCCATCTCTATCACCACGAACGGGAGAAGCCGTGGCAGGAGAAGGTACGGGGAATCGTCGACCAGGCAGCCACGCACGATTGCGCAATCCGTGTCGGCGTCAACTGCGGTTCGGTCGATCCTGACAAGATCGAACGCTACTCCCGGGACGACTCGATCTCACCGATGCTCGACAGCGCCTGGGAGCATTGCGAGTTTCTCGATTCGCTCGACTTCACCAACTACTGCGTCTCGCTGAAGGACTCGGACCCGCAGAAGGTGATCGAGGTCAACCTCCGATTCGCCGAACGGCGGCCTGACGTACCGCTGCACCTGGGGGTCACCGAGGCCGGGCTGCCACCCGACGGAGTGATCAAGACACGCATCGCCTTCGAACAACTCGTCTCAAAGGGCCTGGGAGACACGATCCGCGTCTCGCTGACCGTGCCCAACGACCGGAAATCCGAGGAGATCGAGGCGGGCCGTCAGATCCTGGCCGACATCGCTGCCGGACGCGTCCGCACCGTCGTCGATTTCGGACTCGACACGCTCAACATCATCAGTTGCCCCAGTTGTTCGCGGGTCGAGAACGAGGCGTTCGTCGAGCTGGCCGAACAGGTCCGCGAGATGACCGAGTACGCTCGAGAACACGCGCTGACGATCGCCGTGATGGGTTGCCGGGTCAACGGCCCCGGCGAAACCGACGACGCCGACCTCGGCCTGTGGTGTGCCCCCAACTTCGTCAACCTGAAGCAGGGTAAAAAGACGCTGGGCGCGTTCGCCTACGACGAAATCCTGGACCGGCTGAAACAGGAACTCGACCGGTTGATCGCCGAACGAGCAGTGGCGTCATGACCGGCTGGAGACACGCCTGACGGAGCATCTCGATGAGCATCTACCTGGGCATCGACATCGGCACCAGTGGCACCAAGACGCTGGCGATCCGTGAGAACGGCCGGATCGTGGCCAGTGCCACATTCGAGTACCCCCTGTCGAGTCCGCGACCGGGGTGGTCCGAACAGGACCCCGAGGACTGGTGGCAGGCGTCGGCCCGGAGCGTGCGGAAGGTCCTGCGGGACGGAAGGATCAAGCCCGCCTCGGTCGCCGGCATCGGACTCTCCGGCCAGATGCACGGCAGCGTGTTCCTGGACAGAAACCACCAGGTCATCCGGCCCGCCCTGCTGTGGAACGACCAGCGGACGGCGGCCGAATGCGACGAGATTGAACGGCGAGCCGGCGGCCGGCGGAAGCTGATCCGGATGGTGGCCAACCCGGCCCTGACCGGATTCACCGCCCCGAAGATCCTCTGGCTCCGCAACAACGAGCCCCGCCGCTTCGACCGCACCCGCCAGGTGCTGTTGCCCAAAGACTACGTCCGCTTCCGACTGACTGGAGAGTTCGCCACCGAGGTCAGCGACGCATCGGGAACGCTGCTGCTGGACGTGAAACGGCGAAAATGGAGTCGCCGGCTGCTGGGACAGCTTGAACTCGACCCCGATCTGCTGCCGGCGGTGTACGAATCCGAGGATGTCAGCGGCACGCTGTCGAGGTCGGCCGCGAAGAAGCTGGGACTGCCCGAGGGGGTGCCGGTGGTCGGCGGCGCTGGAGACCAGGCGGCCGGAGCCGTCGGCAACGGAATCGTTCGCCGCGGAGTCATTTCGGCCACGATGGGCACCAGCGGAGTGGTGTTCGCCCACAGCGAAGGGATCGAGACCGACCCGCTGGGACGGGTCCACACCTTCTGCCACGCCGTCCGCGGCCAGTGGCACGTCATGGGCGTGGTGCTCTCGGCCGGGGGCAGCCTGCAGTGGTACCGCAACCAGTTGGGTGAAGCCGCGGTGACGGCAGCCCGACGGAAAAAGATCGATCCCTACGAGTTGTTGACCGCCGAAGCGGCTCGGGCACCGGCCGGATCCGAGGGTCTGTACTTCCTGCCCTACCTGACCGGCGAACGCACACCTCACGCCGACCCGCACGCCCGCGGAGCGTGGGTCGGTCTCAGCCTCCGCCACGGCCGCCCGCACCTGGTCCGCAGCGTCATCGAAGGAGCCACCTACGCAATGCGGGACTGCCTGGAGATCATCAAGGGGATGAACATCCCGGTCCGCGAGATCCGGGTCTCCGGCGGCGGCGCCCGCAGCCGTTTCTGGCGGCAGATGCAGGCCGATATCTACGGCAACAAGGTGGTGACGATCAACGCCGAGGAGGGCCCGGCCTACGGCGTGGCGTTGTTGGCTGCCGCCGGGACCGGGGCCTACAAGGACGTCGTCGAGGCCTGCAACGCAACGATCCGGGTGGTCGACTCGACACCGGTCCATCAACCCACACGCCGGCAATACAACCGCGTCTACCCCCAGTACGGCCAGCTCTACCGATCGCTGAAAGACGACTACGCACGGATCGCCGAGTTGGTGGATTGAAGCCAGTGCCTGCATGTCCGTCCTGTTCCTGACCGAATCCGACGTCGAATCACTGATCGACATGCCCGCATCGATCGAGGCGGTCGAGCGGGCCTTCGTGGCGCTCGCCGACGGAACGGCCGTCAACATCCCCCGTGCCCGCGCCAAGGCCCCCGGATTTCTGCTGCACTCGATGTCGGCCTCGGCCGAATACCTCGGCCTGGCCGGCTGGAAGAACTACACCACGACTTCCCAGGGAGCCCGCTTCCACGTCGCCGCCTACGAACTCGATTCCGGACGCATGCTGGCGCTGATCCAGGCCAACCGCCTGGGGCAACTCAGAACCGGGGCCGCCAGCGGCGTGGCCACGCGGCACCTGGCTCGCCCGGACGCCACCGTGCTGGGATTGCTGGGGACCGGCTGGCAGGCCGAGAGCCAGTTGGAAGCGATCGCCTGTGTTCGGACGCTCGAAACCGTCCGGGTCCATTCGCGGGACCCCGAACGACGGCGGACGTTTGCCGAGGCGATGAGCCGTCGGCTGGGACTCGATGTCCAGGCCATGGACTCGGCCGAGGCGGTCGTCGAGGGGGCCGACATCGTCTCGACCGCGACCACCTCGCGTGAACCGCTCTTCGACGGGCAGCTGCTCGCAAACGGATCGCACCTGAACATCATCGGCTCCAATCACCTGTCGAAGTCCGAGTCGGATGTCGAGTCGATCGGGGGAGCCGATCTGGTTGCCTGCGATCGAATCGACCAGTGCCGGATCGAGGCCGGCGAGTTGGCTGCCGCATCCGAAACCGGTGACTGGAGATGGGGGGACGCGATCGAGTTGGCCGACATCGTCGCCGGGACCCGGCCGGGACGGACAGACGACACCCAGCGGACCGTCTTCAAATCGGTCGGCCTGGCGATCGAAGACGTGGCCATGGCCGCCGAGCTGATCGCGCGAGCCCGCGAACGAGGCGTCGGCCAACCGATTCCGCTCGACGTTGACTGATCGACACTGTGTAATCCTCAGACACCGACCAACCCTTTCTCCACACCTTGAATCCCTGCCCATGGCCACAGACACCCAGAACATCGAACCGCCTCTGGTCAAGACGAAGATCATCGCCACGGTCGGCCCGGCCTGCGCCGACCGATCGGCCCTCCGCGACCTGGTGCTGGCCGGGGTCGACGTGTTCCGGCTCAACTTCGCACACGGCACGTACGACTGGCTGGAGGACGTCCTGGCATCGATCCGCGAGGTCGAACAGGAACTCCAACGGCCGATCGGGGTGCTCGGCGACCTGGCCGGCCCCAAGATCCGGCTGGGCGAGATCCCCGGCGGCCAGTTGCTGTGCCAGGAAGGGGCCACGGTGGTCTTCGTCCGCGGCGAGATTGCCGATGCGACACAGGAGCTGACCTGCACCTACGAGAACCTGATCGACGACGTCGCCCCCGGCGACCGGATCCTGCTGGCCGACGGCATCGTCGAACTGGCGGTGACGGCCGAGAAGGACGATCGGGTCATCTGCCGGGTGATGCGACCCGGGACGCTGCGCAGTCGCCAGGGGGTCAACCTGCCCGGTGTGGCGCTGAGCACTCCGAGCGTGACGGAGAAGGACCGCGAGGACCTGGCCTGGGGACTGGACCACCATGTCGATTTCATCGGCCTGAGTTTCGTGCGGAGCAGCGACGACATCCGGCAGCTCCGCGAACTGATCGCCGCCCACCCGGGTGACCACGCACCGCACATCGTCGCCAAGATCGAGAAAAGCGAAGCGATCGACGACCTCGAGGCGATCATCGACATCAGCGACGCAGTGATGGTGGCCCGGGGCGACCTCGGTGTCGAGGTGGACCTGGCGAAGGTGCCGATCCTGCAGAAACGGATCATCCGGGCGGCCAACGCCCATCGCGTTCCGGTGATCACTGCCACCCAGATGCTCGACAGCATGACCACCAGCGAATTCCCGACCCGCGCCGAGGCCAGCGACGTCGCCAACGCAACGCTCGACGGCACCGACGCGGTGATGCTTTCGGGAGAAACCGCGATCGGCAAAAACCCGACGGCGGCGGTCTCGATGATGAGCCGGATCGTCTGCGAAGCCGAACGGACCGTCGACGGCGGCACGCCGCGGCTGTTCGAACCCGACGCACGGGCCCGGGCACTGGAAGTCACCGAAGCGGTCACCGTGGGAGCCGTCATCATCGCCGAACAACTCGACGCCAGCCTGCTGGTGATCCCCACCGTCAGCGGTCGTACCGCCCTGGCCGTCTCGAAGGAACGCAGCCCGGTCCCGGTGCTGGCGGTCTCGGACTCGACGACCGCCGCCCGCCGGATGAACCTCTACTGGGGCGTCCGCTCGATCAGGTCGATCCCGACCGACACCAGCCCCCGTCGACTGCTCGACGAGGTCTGCCGCTGGGGACGGGACCTGGGCGTGCTCGAAGTCGGACAGAGACTCGTGCTGGTCGGCAGCTCGAACTGGTCGGCCGCCGGACACGACCTGGTCATGGTCCACTCGGTCCCGCCCGACGATTGAACCGGCCTACTTCGCGGCCGCCGCCTCGGTCCCGCGCAGCCAGTCGGCGATCCACAACTGGCTGGCCTTGTCCTTGGAGCGGGCCGAGGTCCACATCAGCTTCTTGCCGTCGGGGCTGAAGACCGGCAACACGTCCGCGGCCGCGTTGGAGGTCACCTGACGCACGTCACCGGCCTTGACCGTCGTCTTGCCCAGCTTCAGGTCCATCGTGAACAGGTTGAAGTGAGCGCCGCGTGGACCCTGCGAGTAGTCGGCCCGGGTCCAGATGATGTACCGGCTTGACGGGTGGAAGTAGGGAGCCCAGTTGACGGTGCCCAGGTTGTTGGTCAACTGGATGTCGTGCTTGCCGTCGACGCTGACGGCGAAGATCTGAAGCATGTGCTCCTTCTGCCGATCGCTGCGGTAGATCACCCAGTTGCCATCGGGCGAAAAGAACGGGCCACCGTCGTAGCCGGGGTTGTTGACCAGTTGACGAACGTTCTTGCCGTCGGCGTCCATGATGTAGAGATCGGCATCACCGTCGCGACTGGAAGTGAAGACGATCTGCTTGCCGTCGGCCGAATACGACCCCTCGGCATCGTAGCCGGGCGTGTTGGTCAGCCGCTTCAGCCCGGTGCCGTTGAAATCACAGACGTAGATGTCCATGTGCTTGTCGAAGTCCCACTGGTACCGACGACGACCACCCTTGGCCGCCAGTTCCCGGGCCTGCTGCTCGGTCTGCTCGATCTGCGGGTCGGTGTGGCTGGAGGCGAACAGGATCTTCTTGCCGTCGATGGTGAAAAAACTGCAGGTCGTGCGACCGCGACCGGGACTGACCCGCCGGGTCGTCTTCTCGCCCAGCTTCTGCACGTAGATCTGGTAGAAGGGATAACCGACCGGGTAGGCCTGGTAGACGACCCACTTGCCGTCGGGCGAAAAGTATCCTTCACCGGCCCGCGGCAACCCGAAGGTCACCCGCTGAATGTGCCCCAGGTGACGGGCTTCCAGTGCCGCCCCCGCCTTCTTGGCAGCATCCGGCTTGTCGGCGGCACCGGCCTCCGACGTGACAACCAGCAGGGCAACCAACACCAACAATCGGACCATCGATTTCACGGCTCCAACCCCTCTCGCCTGTTCGTCTCGGCTCTCGAAAACCACTCGGCCCGCCGACTGTCACGGGCGGGATTCCGAGTATACATCTCGGCCGGTCCGATCCGCCATCGAGTGCCGCTCCGGTGGCCAATCAACCGTCGGGGTGACAGAATGGCGGCTGATTCGAATCCAGGAGATCTCTCGATGACCGGCTTCGTCCAACCGTTGACCGTCGTGCTCGCTTCCGCCGTCATTTGGCTCGCCGCCGTCTCGCCGGCAACCGCCGACGACTGGCCCCAGTGGGGCGGCCCGAAGCGCGACCTGGTCTGGCGAGAAACGGGCATCGTCAAGACGCTGCCCACCAAGGGCCTGCTGCCCCGGGTCTGGTCGACGCCGATTGGCGAAGGCTACTCGGGTCCGGCCGTCGCCGACGGACGCGTCTATATCACCGACTTCATCCGCCAGAAACGGATCGAACGGATCCACTCGCTCGACGCCGAAACCGGCAAGATCCTGTGGACCCGCACCTACCCGGTCCGCTACAGCGTCAGCTACCCGGCCGGTCCACGGATGACCCCGGTCATCGAGCAGGACCGTGTCTACACCATCGGCGCGATGGGCGACATGTTCTGCATGAAGGTCAGTGACGGGTCGGTGATCTGGAAGAAGAACTTCGTGGCCGACTACGGCACCAAGCTGCCGATCTGGGGCATGGTCGCCTCGCCGCTGATCGACGGACGCCAGTTGATCACCCTGGTCGGCGGCACCGACGGATCACTGGTGGTCAGCTTCGACAAGCTGACCGGCAAGGAACTGTGGCGGAGCCTCGAGGACGAGATGATCGGCTACTGCCCACCGGTGATCATGACCTTCGGCAAGACCCGTCAACTGGTCGTCTGGCATCCGACCGCCATCAGCAGCCTCGATCCGACAAACGGCAAGCTGATCTGGCAGGTCCCGTTTGCGGTTCGTGTCGGGCTGACCATCTCGACCCCCCGCCAGGCCGGCAACCGATTGTTCGTCACGGCGTTCTACAACGGGCCGATGATGCTCGAGGTCTCCTCCGACGGCCGCAAGGCGAAGGTTGCCTGGAAGGGGAAAAGCGACAGCGAGATCAAGACCGACGGGCTGCACTCGATCATTTCCACCCCGATCTTCAACGGCAGCCACATCTACGGTATCTGCAGCTACGGCCAGCTGCGGTGCCTGGACGCCACCAACGGCAAGCGGATCTGGGAGTCGATCAAGCCGACCGGCAAGGACCGCTGGTGGAACGCGTTCCTGGTGACACACGGGGATCGCCAGTTCATCCACAACGAGCAGGGCGACCTGATCATCGCCAAGCTCTCGCCGAAGGGGTACCAGGAGATCAGCCGGGCAAAGCTGGTCGAACCGACCCGAAAAGTCCGTCGGCGGATGACCATCTGGTCGCACCCGGCCTTTGCACTCAAGAGCGTCTTTGCCCGCAACGACAAGGAGCTGGTCCGGGTCAACCTGGCAGCGGGCAAGTGAGCACGCAATTTGACTGCGTGGTAATCGGAGTCGGCGGCTTCGGCAGTGCCGCCCTGGACCACGTCGCCTCCCGCGGGGCAAGCGTGCTGGGTATCGAGCGGTTCGGCATCGCTCATGACCGCGGCAGTTCACACGGACACACCCGCGTCATCCGGCAGGCGTACTTCGAGCACTCCGACTACGTCCCGTTGGCGATCGACGCGTACCGGCTGTGGGACCAACTGGCAGCCGACAGTGGCCAACCGTTGATCGACCGCTGCGGGCTGCTGCTGGCCGGTCACCCCGATGGACCGGCCGTTTCCGGAACCCGCCAGGCCGCGGCATTGCACGGGCTCGATCTCCAGGACGTCTCGACCCAACGACTGGCCACCGACTTCCCCGGCTTCGCCATACCCGACGAATTCGAAGCGGTGTGGGAGGAGGCCGGGGGATACCTGTTCGTCGAGGACGCCGTCGCCGCGCACATCGGACGGGCCGTCGGTCGTGGAGCGGTGCTGCAGACAGACGAGACGGTCATCGAATGGACATCCCGGGGCGATTCGATCGAGGTGGTCACCGACCGCGATCGCTACCAGGCCGGCTCGCTGATCGTGGCCCCCGGCGCGTGGGTCCCCGGCCTGCTGCCGGGATTGCCGGTCTCGTGGGAAATCGTCCGCAAGCCGCTGTTCTGGTTCCCGGCATCGACCGACCAGTACAACCGGTCGAATGGAGCCGGCGTGTTCTTCCTGGAAACACCCGGCGGCGAGTTCTACGGGTTCCCATCGCTCGACGGAGAGACGGTCAAGGTGGCCGAGCACACCGCCGGAGTCAACATCTCCGATCCCCTGACCGTCGAGCGTGATGTCCTCTCCGTCGATCTGCCCCCGTTGGCAGAGTATCTCGAGGCTTACATGCCGGGCCTCTCGACCGAACCGGTCCGCCACACCGTCTGTCTCTACACCCGCACGCCCGACCTGGACTTCATCGTCGACCATCATCCCGAGCACTCCGGGGTGGCGATCGCCTGCGGCTTCTCGGGTCACGGCTTCAAGTTCACCCCGATCATCGGCAGCATCCTGGCCGACCTGGCGCTGGACGGCCGCACCGAGCACTCGATCGGGTTTCTCTCGGCAACTCGGCCCGGGTTGCTGAGGTCCGACTGAGTCGAGAAGATGGTCGGCTTCACGCCCGACGACAACAAGGTCACAGATTTCCCGATTCGCGAAAGCTCTCCCATGGCGATCATCCCCGGCTACCCACTCGACGAAGGACAGGAACAGCGCGTGCCGGTCGAGCCCCTGCGGCAGTGGGTGATCGACGTGCTGTGCCACGAGGCGATGTTCCCGGTCGAGGCGGCGGCCGGCGCCGATCGCTTGATCGAGGCCGACCTGCGAGGCATTCCGTCTCATGGCACCCGTGCCCTGCCCCGCTACCTCGAACAGATGCAGGCGGGGGGCATCGATCCCCGGGCCACGATCCTGACCGAGCGCGACACTCCGGCGATGGCGGTGCTCAACGGCGGCAAGGGCCTGGGCCACGTCGCGGCCACCCACGCGATGCAGATGGCCATCGCCAAGGCCAGGGAGGTCGGCACGGGAACCGTGGCGGTGAGGGCCAGCCAGCACTTCGGGGCCGCCCAGGTCTACGCGATGATGGCCGCGGCCGAGGGGATGATCGGCTACGCCACGACCAGCACCGGCCCGGCGACGGTGACCGCCTACGGCAGCCGCGGCCCGGCGGTGGCCAACAACGCCCTGGCCTGGGCCGCTCCGACCCGCGACGGTCACCCGGTGGTGCTCGACATGGCCTGCGCCGTCTCCAGTTGGGGAAAAGTCCACACGATGGGAATGTACGGGCAACCGATCCCCGAGGGCTGGGCGGTGGATGCCGAGGGCAACCCCACGACCGATGTCGACGCCGCCAAGACCCTGCTGCCGGCGGCCGGGCCGCGGGGCTACGGGCTGGCGTTTTTCAGCTCGGTCCTCTGTGGACCGCTCGTCGGTGCACGGATGCCGCTGAAGAAGACCTGGGAGGTCGCCGCCGACGGGTCCGAGCACTTCCTGTACGCGATCGACATCAACGCGTTTGTCGATCCCGACGATTTCTACGACCAGATCGAGGCGACGGTCAGCGAGATTCGGGAACTGGATCCGGCCGAGGGATTCGATCGCGTCTGCCTGCCGGGCGATCTCGAGGCCGAACGCGAACGGGCCTGGCGACAGGACGGGCTGCCGATGCACGTCGACCAGGTCGAATCTCTCCAGGCGGTCGCCGAAGCGAAGGAAATCCCCGGCCCGTGGACTGTCGCCTGATGGTCAAAACGATACCGGTCCGCAATAATCGCCACACCGACACCTGCACCCGTAGCTCAACTGGATAGAGCATCGGTCTTCGGAACCGAGGGTTGGGGGTTCGAATCCCTCCGGGTGTACTTCCGCTCTTTCTTTCGCCAAGGCAACGGCCTGGTCGGAAAGTCACCGATTGGCTGACTTGCGCCCGACCGGCTTCCAGCGGATCGCGACCGCCGTCTCGGTTTTCTTTCCCCACGGGGCGATGAAGTCGTGACGGGATGCGACGGTCAGAATGGTGCCATCTTTCAGCACCACGCTCTGGTTGTATCCGCTCGGTTCACTGAACGTCAGGTAGTACGCCTCGTCTTCCCACGTCTTCCCCTCGTCGTGGCTGATCATCGCCCGACTGCCGCGCGGGCCCGGACCGTAGGGAGTCGTGTGAACCAGCACCACCCG
>Ga0310123_10003217_pt1 | contig 12732 bp, 6 predicted proteins | sample CB6_AW_1057_MG_FD_203505 | JGI IMG/M metagenome (GOLD analysis project Ga0310123, IMG submission 203505) | Marine microbial communities from Western Arctic Ocean, Canada - CB6_AW_1057 | ecosystem: Environmental > Aquatic > Marine > Oceanic | place: Canada: Western Arctic Ocean | collected... | reverse complement strand
ACACATCAGCTTTGAGGTCAGAACCATTGTCCGGTTGCGCGCTGACGCCGGTAAGAAAACGGGTTGCTGAGCGAGCGTGTGGTCCGGACCCGTCTACACCTTTCATTCCTGACAAAAACTGAACTCGATTGCGGTAGGACTCCAAAGGCTTCGTAATTAACGGAAAGTCAAACCCGGTACCCTCGGCCGACGGTGTCCAGTGATTCATCATCATGCCATTTGGCACATAGACCACCCCATATCGGCGCACCGGCTGCGCCGCCGTGTTTCGGAGCGCGGCAAAGGCTGGCACCATACCATCGAGTAGGGGTAACGCAAGTGAGGCTCCAATGCCTCGCAACACCGTACGACGGGGAATCGACTTCTTCGTCACAATCATGATTCTGACCTCCTCATGCGGAACGGCGCGCTCTTTACAATGCCTACAATAACAGACGACCACCGGTAATTGTCAGCCGCAGCCGACCGTGCGATATCTCGGACCGTCGCGCGGTCGTAATACTGTGGCCCCCTCCCAATGGCATACGCAAGCAGTTTTTCAGTCAGGGTGCCAATAAACTGTTCTTTTCTCTCTAGTAAAAGCGTTCGCAAACCACTCGGGCCCTCAAACACTGTCCCATCTGGCAAATTACCGGACGAATCGATTGGTAAATCAGACTCACCAGTTAGCCTCCATTTACCGACCGCGTCATAGTTTTCTAGTGCTAACCCAAGGGGGTCCATCGGAGCATGACAAACGGAGCATGCTGGACTCTCTCGATGTCTTGCCAGGCGGTCCCTTACCGTTGCCGCTTGGCCATCCTCGCCGCGGTCTGGCAAATCTGGCACATCTTCCGGTGGCGGTGGCGGTGGCGTGCCAAGCACGTTACTGAGTACCCACTTCCCACGTAATACCGGCGATGTACGATTCGGATACGACGTCACAGTCAACAAACTGCCGTGCCCAAAAATACCACCCCGCCTTTCCGCTAATTCAGAATCCAGTGCAATACGACGAAAGTGGGGGCCATAGACGTTTGGAATCCCATAGTGCCGTGCAAGCCGCTCGTTAACAAACGTATAGTCAGCACCCAACAAGTCCAGGACGCTGCGATCCTCACGAATCAAACTTTCAACAAACAGCTCGGTCTCACTCTGGAACGCTTCACGTAAGTTTTCGTCAAATTCAGGAAACACAACAGCGTCAGGCACAACGCCGCGGAGGTTACGCAAATACAGCCATTGGCCAGCAAAGTTTTTCACAAGAGCCGTCGCACGCGGATCACGAAGCAGGCGTTTCGCCTGCTGTTCAAGAACTACTGGGTCATTGAGTGCACCACTCTCCGCAAGATCGAGTAGCTCGTCATCGGGACCTGTTGACCACACAAAGTACGATAGTCGCGAGGCAATCTCTAAATCACTGATCGCATAAACGGTCGCCGGTTCGATATCAACCGGGTCACGTTCGACACGGAAAAGAAAATCCGGAGAAATAAGTACTCGTTCTAGCGCAAGCTGGATTCCACCATCGAACGTGGCGTCATCCCGACCCATCCGATAAAACTCCATTAACGTAGCAAGATCGCCAGACTCGACCGGGCGTCTGTACGCGCGCCTAGCCAAAGACGACAGGATGTCACGTGCGCACGCCTCCTCGTCAGCCGTCGTATCGCTAACAGGTTGACAAGTGAACAGCGCCTGTCGACTCGGTGTGTCACCTGGACCAGAACTCACATACGGCCCACCAATTGCGACCCGGTCCACCGCCGCATTACCATCGCGTATCTCATTAACGGCTACGGCAAAGATACTCTGCCTCGGTTGTAACACACCTTCAGGCTCTGTGAATCGTCGAACGAATGCGACACTCACGACATGGGGCCCAGCCGTCGCGGGAAACCGAACGCGCATATTCGCGTCAGCAAACAACATGTACTCTTCCCATTCCGGGTCGCCGAACTGGTTTCCCCCGTAGCTTGCCGGCGCTTGGGTCACGTCAGGCTCTTCACCGCCAAACACAAACGACCGCACGAGCTCACCGTCAAACCGAACCTCCAACTCATGGCGAGAGCCCATACCACGCACGTAGTTGACATAATTTCGGTGCAGCGTAATTTGGAGGTCATATTCGCCATCCACTGGGAAATAGTGACGAATACCGATACCACCTCGAGACCCGAAAGGCAGGTCATCACTCATCCGGTCATCCTGTAGCTTCAGGATATTGACACTGTAGTTTTCCGTAGCCGGAGCGAGCGGTTCTTCGCCAACCGCCAATCGACTAATCTTCCGTGCCGCGGACAAATACCGCTCCATAAGCGCCGGAGAAACCGTCAGCACGTCGGCCATGTTGTCGAAACCATACTGGTCAATGTTGTCAGCGGGTAAAAGATCAGCCACCTCAACATTAAGAGAGATCAAGTCACGTACGGCGTTTGCGTACTCCGTGCGGTTCAGTCGATGAAACGCCTCGGTACGCCCTGGCTCAGGATGGTCCATCGCGTATGTATCAACCTCCGATTCGAGCCAGCCTGCTAAGGTGTCATACGTCGCTATATCTGGCCTAGGACGACCAGGTGGTGGCATCGTACGGGTCCGGAGCTTTGCGATAACCTTCTCCCATATTTCTCCGTGCGACCCAACATCATCGAGGTTGAGACCATCTAGCGAAAAATCAGCTGTCCGCAATCGGTCGTTGTGACAGGTCACGCAATACCTGGAAATGGTGCTGTTGAGCAGCTCCGCATCCGAGTTTGGCAATGCGCCCCCCTGCGCCGAAGCCAACGCAGGAAATACCACTGCTGAAGCGGTAATCGCAACAAACGCCACAGACCATCGAAAATTTGTCATCGTACGAGAATCTCTCCAGACCCGTAGGCGGCAACAACGCCAGGAAAATCGCCGCTGAACACCTAGTTTGTCCGAATGCGAGTTGGGGTGTCAATTAGAGAATGAGTGCGGTAGCATAGTGGGAAATGACACCGTATTCTTTTAGAAAAATACGACTTCTCGTTCTATCGGTCACCATCCTGTCCACAGGCGCTTTCCTGGCGCATGCACAAACTCCAGACGCACCCGAAATTGTGCAGGCTGCCAGCAAGGACGACGTTGCCCATGTGAAGGACCTGATTGCGACAGGCGTTAATGTGAACGCTACGCAGGGCGACGGTGCTACAGCATTACATTGGGCCGCGCATCGAAATAACCTGAAAAGTGTGCAACTGCTCCTCGACGCAGGTGCCGACCCCAACAAAGCCAATGCACTCCAAGCCACACCATTGTGGATTGCTTCAGAGAACGGCAATGCGCCGTTGACAGAGTTATTGTTGGACGCCGGTGCCGATCCAAATGCTGCTCTAAACATGGGTGAAACACCACTCATGCGCGCAGCCCGGTCTGGTGATTTGGCATCAGTGAAATTACTCATGAGCGGCGGAGCAGAAGTTAACGTGGCCGAACATGAACGTGGTCAAACGGCACTCATGTGGGCATCGTCCCAGCAACACGCAGACGTGGTGGAGTATCTCCTTAACAACGGGGCCGATCTAAACGCTCGTACGAAGGTATGGTCCCAACTGGAAAATACCGCGGGTAATACAAATCCGATTGGCAATTTTAAAATGGCGCACGGCGGCACAACAGCGCTGCTCTTCGTCGCACGTAATGGTGACGTCGAAACCGCACGCGTGTTGCTCGACGGCGGAGCTGATGTCAACACCACTGCAGCAGCAGGCACGAGCGCCCTTGTGATCGCTGCCCACAGCGGCCATGAACAGCTGGCTATGCTCCTGCTCGAACGGGGCGCTGATCCGAACACGTCTGAGGCTGGTTACACCGCGCTACACGCGGCGACACTGAGGAGTCTACCCGCACTCGTGGACGACTTGCTAGAACGCGGTGCAAACGTGAACGCTAGCGTTCAACACGGCACGCCAGGTCGACGATTCAGCGCTGATTACAGCATTCGCTACCAAACGGTTGGAGTGAATGCCTTCTGGCTTGCCGCAAAATACGGAGAAGCCGAAATCGCGCTTGCACTCGCCCGACATGGCGCAAACCCGTTTGTCCTACCGGAAGACGGCACAACAGCCCTCAAGGCGGCCGTGGGTCTTCCCAGTGGGAACGAAGACCGTCGTAACCGTGGTCTGGGATATGACCGCGTACGAAGTGACGCTGAAGAAAAACTGTCCTTTACCCTAGTAAACATTGTTCTCGACCTCGGTGTTGATGTGAACCTAGCCGACGGACGCGGTAACACCCCGTTGCACGATGCAGTGCGTATGCAGTTTGAGTCCGTGGTTGAATTACTGGCAACACATGGCGCCAACGTGAACACGGCAAATGAACGCGGTGAAACACCGCTCGACCTTGCTGAAACCAACTTGGGGATTCCTGGAACGAACGGGCTCCGCACAACACGACCACGAATCGCCGAATTACTTCGTCAGCTTGGCGCAGCTAACGACTAGCGAATACCGTCTGCCGACAGGGAAGCCCCTGCTAAACATCACCTGGATTCTGCTAGAGACTGAGCGGCGCAACATCCAGTCGCCCCGTGCTATCTCCCAACTGCTCGGCTGGAACGCCAGCCTTGTCAAGTACGCTCAGTAAAAGATTGGCATAGGGCGTATCGTCCGCATACGCGCGGTGCCGGCCACCCTTCAGGCGACCGCCTCCACCTCCGGCAACCAAACACGGCAGGTTTGTATGCTCATGCAAATTGCCATTCCCAATACCCCCACCGTAAACAATCATGGAGTTATCAAGTAGATTGTTGTCACCGTCAGCCGTGTTCTTGAGTTTGTCCAAGAAATACGACAAGAGCTGCACGTGATACGTATCAATCTTGGCTTTCTTGGCGATGTACTCAGGGTCATTCCGATGATGCGATACCGTGTGGTGTTGGTCAGGCACACCAATCTGCGGGTACGGTCTCGGACTTGCCTCCCGAGCCATCATTAACGTAAACACTCTCGTCACATCTGCCTCAAATGCCAACGTCAACAAGTCGAACATTAATTTGGCATGGTCCTCAAATGTTTCTGGAATGTCGACCGGCCGCTCCGGAAGCTCCACCAACGAGTCGGCACCTCGCAACTCCGAGCGTTGGATTCGCTGTTCAACGTCCCGCACCGAGTCGAGGTATTCATCTAATTTGTAACGGTCAGGAGCTCCTAATGTACTCTCAAGGCGGGCCACCTCCGCGGTCACTGAATCCAAAATGCTGCCAGTCTGTCTTAACACAGCAAGCCGGTCGGCAGCAGTGCCCCCCTCACCGAATAAACGCTCAAAGATAATGCGCGGGTGCGCCTCCATATCGAGCGGTGTCGTTTCATTTCTCCACGAAATCGTGTTGGAGTAAAAACAGTCGCCCGTATCACATGCAATGGCCGTCGGCTTTTCCAGCGCTACTTCAAGAGACGGGAGAGGCGTTTCCTTCCCAAACTCTCTGGCCGCAATCTGGTCCGCGGTGGTCCCGAGCTTGATATCCGTGACCCCTTGTCGACCACGACGTTCCCACGCATGCACACCGCTTAGCCAAACAGCCGTCGCACGAGGATGGTCACCATTGCCATCACCAAATGAGTCAGCCTGACGGTGGGCCAGGTTACTCAACACTAAGACTTGATCGCGGTATGGCTCGAGGGGGCTAAGAATGGGCGACATCGTGAAGCCGCGCCCGTCCACTGACGGCACCCACTGATCCTGGATGACGCCATTTGGGATGTAAATAAAACCGACACGGCGCGCCGGCGCGGTCGCAGCACGAGCAACAGCCGAGGCTGCTGGCACCATGGCATCGAGAAACGGCAACGCTAATGTGGCACCTACACCACGAAGAAAAGTTCGACGGGGCAACGCTTTCTGGCTAATGATCATGACTGTGGCATCCTCATCTTAAACGGCGTACTCCTCACAATACCAAGAACGACCGACGAAAATCGATAATCATTTTCGGCCGCGCTCCGAATAATTGCTCGAACTGCTGGCATGTCATAGGACTCTAGGTTACGTCCAAGCGCATAAGTTAAAAGCTTTTCCGTAACCGTCCCCACAAATCGCTTCGGCTCTCGGAGCAACGCCGCGCGCATCTCGTCTGGACCCACAAAGTTCGTACCGTCTGGTAAGACACCACCAGCATCGATCGGTTCATTTGATTCGCTCCGATCCCGCCAGCGACCCACAGCATCAAAATTCTCAAGGGCAAAGCCAAGTGGATCCATCTGCGAGTGGCAACTCGCACAAGCTGGATTCGCTCGGTGCCGTTCCATTGCCGCGCGCATAGACAAGGCCACACCCTCATCCGAGGTTTCATCCAAAGCCGGAATATCCGGCGGAGGCGGAGGCGGAGGCGACGACAGCAAATTCTCCAGAATCCACTTGCCCCGTAATACTGGAGAGGTTCGTGTCGCGTATGACGTCAACGTCAGAATGCCACCCTGCCCGAGCAGACCCCGCCGCTCCGTACCGGCAAGTGACACACGACGAAAATGACTCCCGTATACGTGCGGAATACCGTAATGTTTTGCCAATCGCTCATTAAGAAACGAATAATCTGCGGTTAAGAGGTCCGTAACCTCGCCGTCGTGACGCAGCACATCATCTATAAATAAAGCAGTTTCTCGTTGAAATGCCCTGCGCAAATTTTCATCGAACGCAGGGAAAAATCCCGGGTCCGGTTCTTTCTCCGCGACGTCTCGCAGGTAAAGCCACTGCGCAGCAAAGTTTTCGACAAGCGCACTGGCCCGAGGATCAGCCATCATCCTTCGAACCTGAGTTTCTAGTATCTCAGGTTCCCGCAATTCACCAGCAACCGCTGCACTCAGTAATGCGTCATCCGGGATGCTGCTCCAGAGAAAAAACGAAAGCCTCGATGCAAATTCAAGATCATTCACCACGTAGGGAGTTCCCGTAGCTACGCCCTCAGGGTCTCGCTCAATACGGAACAAAAACTCCGGACTAACTAGCATCCGTTCGAGACCTTGTTGGATACCACGTTCGAAACCAAATGCCGAACGTCCTTGCTCGTAGAACGGCATCAATACCTCGAGATCCGAATCAGTCACCGGACGTCTATACGCACGCCGTGCGAGTGTTGCAAAAATCTCACGTGCGCACGCCGTCTCAGTTCTCACGTCACCTGTTGGCTCACACGAGAAGATACGACGCCGACTCGGCGTGTCTCCCGAACCGTCCACCCCATAGGGACCACTAAGCGACACAGTAGCAACGGCCGGTTCGCGACGCTGGCCGCGCCTAGACGATCGAACTAATCCCTCGTGACTGGCTCCCGTCTTCTGCAGAAACGCTACAGCTATCTCTCGCGGGCCGGCACGCATCGGCACACGCACGTCGACCGGAGGTTCAGCCTCAAACGCAAACACACCAGACGCCCCACGCACGAGCTCTCGTCCCCCAATGGGAAAGACTCGCACGCGCTCGCCGTCAACTGTCACTTCAACCTCATGTTCCTCGCGGGCAGCCTGTGCAAATTCAACAGTCACAACATACTCACCGTCGGCCGGCAGGTGACTGCGAATAACCGTGCCTCCCCTCGTGCCTAACGGTAACCCGTCGAGATGAGTATCCTGAATCAAATCCCGGTCAAGCTGGTAACGGTCAACGATTGGCGGCATCGATGTGTCGCCAACTGCGAGCCGACTGATCTTCCGCGCTGCGGCAAGGTAACGCTCAAGGGTGGCCGGCGACACAAACAACAGTTCTGCAAGGTTATCGAAACCACTTGTCGCGTTATCAGCGGGCAACAAAGTTTCTACATCGAATTCCTTTGGGAGCGCGTCAAGTGCAAGTAGATCGCGAACTGCATTTCGATATTCCGTGCGGCTCAGGCGATGAAGAGCCGGTCGCCGACCTGGGTTTGGCTGCTCTAACGCCGTACGATCAAGTTCATACTCAATCCATTCGGCAACCTGACGGTAAATTGCATCATCCGGGCGCGGACGCCCAACGGGCGGCATTGTCCGAGATTGCAATTTTCGTACTACCCGCTCCCACTGTTCGGCATCACGTCCAACTTGTGTTGGGTCGAGTGTGTCAAACGCGACCCCCGCAAGTCGTAACTGGGACACCATCATCGAGGGAGCAGTTTCACGACCACTTACAATGCGGTCGCGGTGACAACTAAGGCAATAACGATTAAGTGTGGCTTCCACTGAGGTAGCCGTCACTTCAAAGCCCTGCTCCGCGCCAGACGGTGGAGCTACTGGAGCGGCTGGCTGTGCCGAAAGCGCACCGACGCCAAACAACCACATTGCCACGCCAAGCGCATTGACGGCAACAAAACGGTAGAGAAAACGACGACCTGGCAGGTCACGCTCTTGATAACTAGTCATAAGTTTCGCAACTAGGACCAAAACCAGCAGATACGGCCAACTCCCTCTGCACCGAACCCCGGTATTCTATCCTAGCCACTAGTCTTTCTACCTCCCTTATCTGTTGTTGTCAACGGCGACCTGACGAGATAGCATCCGCAAGTAGCCCACATGCGATTCTCGAGAACAGGCAGGCGGTCTGTGAGACAAAAACGCCTTTGTTTTACTAGCGCTCTTATGACGGTAGCGATTATCGCGGTACTGGTGCTGTCGCAAGGCTCAATCGTCTCCGGAAGCACAAGTGCTGGTGAGACCGATCAGGCACTGCTGCTCGCCGCCAAGACTGGTGACTTCGAAACCGTAAAAGCATTGTTAGCTAGCGACAGTAGCGCGAACGCCATGGAACCAGACGGCACAACCGCCCTGCACTGGGCAGCCCGTGCTGATGCCGTGGATGTGGTGGACATACTCCTTCGCTCCGGGGCATCCCCAGGTGCGGCAAACCGTTACGGCATCACCGCCCTCGCTCTTGCCGCAGAAAATGGCAACGTGGAAATCATTCGTTCTCTGCTGAACTTCGGTGCCAACCCCAACACCTCGACATCGTCTGGTGAGACTGTGCTTATGGTTGCTGCGCGAACTGGTCGTGTCGAAGTTCTTGACGAGCTTTTCGCGAAAGGGGCCTTGGTGGACCAAACAGAACACTGGCGAGGTCAAACGGCACTCATGTGGGCGGCCGCTGATAATCATGCCGATGCCGTGGAACGTCTTGTTGCTGCCGGAGCCAATGTGGAAGCTCGTTCGTCACGGGGTATAACGCCACTTATGTTTGCTGTACGTGAAGGTCAAATTGCATCAACTAAAGCACTCGTTGGTGCCGGTGCCGACATCAACGCCGGCATCAACAACAACACCGCCAGCAATGGCGCCTACACACCCGCCTCCAGTGGCTACACCTCCCCACTCGCACTCGCCATCATTAATTCTCACTTTGAACTTGGACAACTCTTGCTTGAAGCTGGTGCTAACCCAAACCTCCCGGACGAACGTGGGTCAGTGCTCCATGCATTGTCTTGGGTGCGCCGACCTGGTTCGGGGCAGCCCCCAATTTCAACAGGAGGAGTCGGCAGTTTGGAGTTAGCCGAAACACTTCTTGAATATGGCGCAGCCCCGAATCGGCAAATCATGTGGGAGGAAATCCCGTTTGAGGTCGACCTTGGTATCGTCAAGCCGCCGCCAAACATCTCCGTCGGTCGAAACTTTATTAGTTTCGTAGGTGCCACCCCCTTCTACCTTGCAGCCAAACACGCCGACGTCGACTACATGAGGCTGCTGGTTCAGTACGGCGCTGACCCAGCAACCCCAACTCAGCAAGGCGTAACACCACTAATGGCCGCCTCCGGTGTCGGCTTCTGGGACGGTGAAAGCCCTGGACCGCTCAATGGCACGCCAGACACTCTTCGGCTTGACGCTGTCAAGTTGACCCTTGAACTGGGTAACAAGCTCGATACTGCAGCCGATTTTGGAAATACGGCAATTGAGGGCGACGGTGTGGCGTTGCTGCTCCGGCATCCACTGAACTTGCTCTCACTTGACCCTCAACGGGACCGCGGTGATATGCGCTGGAACGGGTCTACAGCACTACACGGCGCAGCGATGATGGGTTCAAACCTAATCGTCCAATATCTAATTGACCAAGGGGCGGATATCAACGCCCGTACTACGCTTGGGTGGACGCCGTTGATGATTGCTGAAGGCGTCTTCGTGGCAAATACTGAGAAGGCCTGGCCGGAAACGGTTGCCCTTTTACGTGAACTTGGCGGAGAAACGGTGGAACAACGATGATCAAACCAATCCTACAAAGAGCAAGCCTTGCATTTATATTCACGATCTTGGTGATGTCGTTAGCCCCGACGTCAGCGGCAGTCGACAACGGGGGAGTTATCCGCGGCACCGTCACCAGTACTAACGGACCAGAAGCCGGAGTCTGGGTAATAGCGGAAACGGAGGAACTGGAAACCGTATTCCGAAAAATTGTCGTGACTAACGATGACGGTGACTACGTGTTGCCGGAACTGCCAAGTGCCAACTACAACGTTTGGGTGCGCGGTTACGGCCTCGTTGATTCCGAACCTGTCCTGGGTAGCCCCGATCAAGAATTGAATCTAACGGCTGTCACTGCAAAAACACCTCAGGAAGCTGCCGCGGTATATCCGGCCAACTACTGGCTTTCTATTATTGACCTACCTGGTGAACACGAATTTCCAGGCACCGGGCCTGACGGCAACGGCATTAATCCAGAGATGGGTAGTCAGGCGGAATGGATTAACAACCTCAAAGGGTGTCAGCGCTGCCATCAAGTCGGTAGTCCGGATACTCGTGAGATCCCAGACCTAGCGGATTTTGACTCGGCACGCGCAGCGTGGGATGACAGAGTGCAACGTGGTCAGCGTGGCTCACTAATGAACAGCTTCATGACCAGATTCGGCCGAGACCGTGGTCTCGACATGGTGTCGGACTGGACTGACCGGATAGCAACCGGTGAGGTTCCAGAAGCTCCTCCTCGGCCCAAAGGGGTTGAACGCAACGTCGTCCTCACAATGTGGAACTGGGGTGACAACGTTTCATTCGTTCATGACGAAATCTCGACGGACAAACGTAATCCTCAGGTTAATGCAAACGGACCTATCTACGGCGTCGATATTGGCAACGATTATCTACTTGTCACCGATACGACAGAGCATCAATCGACTATGCTTAAAATTCCTCTACGGGTCCCTCGATCTGAAGTTCCCTCCATGTTTACAACGGAGAACTTTAAGCCGTGGCGGGACTTCGGAGAGGACGCCGTCTGGAACGATCCAGCAAATCCGCATAACCCGATGCTGGACGCCGACGGACGCGTTTGGCTGACAACACGGGTGCGGCATCCCGACAACCCTGATTGGTGTCGTGAGGGGTCGAACAACAAATACGCAGAGTACTTCCCAATTAACCGCGCTGGACGACATACGGGCTATTTCGATCCTGAGGCGGAAAAGTTCGTCTTAATTGACACATGTTTTGGAACCCACCACCTTCAATTCGCCGAAGATGAAAACGACACACTGTATTTCAGTGGTGACAGACAGGTCATCGGGTGGCTCGATACAAAGGTCTACGACACAACTGGTGACGAACGTTATTCTCAGGGCTGGTGTCCAACCGTGCTTGATACTAACGGTGACGGCAAGATTACTAAACCTTGGAACGAACCGGCTGCCCGTGGTGATACGGTTGAACGATCGGTCGATCCAGCCTTAGATACGAGGGTTGTCATCGGAGCCTACGGTGTAATTGCCAGCCCACTTGACAATGCCGCCTGGATTGTTTCTGACGACTTTCCAGGACGAATGTTGAGACTCAATCGGGGAGACAATCCACCGGAAACCTGTATCAGTGAGATGTATACGGTTCCCGTCGAGAAGGGCTACCGCACACGTGGCCTCGATGTTGATCGAAACGGTGTTTTCTGGACCGCACTAGCCGGTAGCAGTCACTTTGCTAGTTTCGACCGCAGCAAATGTAGCGTGTTTAGCGGCCCTGAAATGCATGATGGCCACCAGTGCGATGAAGGCTGGGATTTTTATAAAGCGCCAGGTCCTAACTACCGAAATACGGAAACTGGGGCCGACTTCCACTACTACAATTGGGTCGACCAGTTCAATACACTTGGCCTTGGTGAAAACATCCCCATCGCGAACGGCTCTAATTCTGATTCACTGCTTGCCCTCGATCCAGAATCTGGTGAATGGACGGTCTTACGCGTACCGTACCCTCAGGGCTTCCACAGCCGCGGTTTAGACGGACGTATTGATGACCCTAACGGAGGCTGGAAGGGGCGCGGCGTGTATGCCACATACGGTGCCGATGCAGCATGGCACGTTGAAGGAGGACCGGTTGAACCTGGAAACCTCGTCAAGTTTCAGATTCGACCGAACCCGCTTGCCCACTAATTTTAGTGAGAGCGCTTTACCGCACCTTAATTTACTTAACGCTGTTCGTTCTGGCCTCGTGCCTCATAATCATCGGGCTTACGAACAGTGTTCTTTGAACCTGGAGAGACTGATGCTCAAATGGAAGGTACTCGCCCTCGTCGGCTTTACGTTTGGTGTTCTGGGAACTGGCTGGGCCATTGCCGAACAACAGCGAAACTCTTCGCAGGTATTTGAACTACGGGTCTACAAGACCATGCCAGGCAAACGAGACGAACTCGCCAACCGGTTCCGGGACCACACAGCAGCAATGTTCGAACAAGCGGGAATGAAAAACATCGGCTACTTCAACGCGATTAACGGCGAAAATGTCGACGATACGTTTGTATACATCCTTGCACACCCGTCGCGGCAGGCACGCGACGAGATGTGGCGTGAACTCGGGA
>Ga0310123_10003216_pt1 | contig 12734 bp, 9 predicted proteins | sample CB6_AW_1057_MG_FD_203505 | JGI IMG/M metagenome (GOLD analysis project Ga0310123, IMG submission 203505) | Marine microbial communities from Western Arctic Ocean, Canada - CB6_AW_1057 | ecosystem: Environmental > Aquatic > Marine > Oceanic | place: Canada: Western Arctic Ocean | collected... | reverse complement strand
GCCTCCGAATATCCGCCCCCGGGGTTGTTAGCATCCTTGCGATGATTTATTCCATCCTCGCGTTCGTGGCCAAGCGACTCGTGAACAACGGCCTCCTCGTCCTGAGCACCGCCTTCGGCCTCCTCGTCACCGTCACCCTCGTCACCGCCATCCCGCTGTATTCCGAAGGCATTAGCGAGTTCCTTCTCAAGGTCGAGCTCGCCAAACCCGACCCTAGGCGCATCCAACCCCGCAGCAGCGTTCTCCTGCGACACTTCGATCGCAGCACCGCCGGCGAGCTTCCCACCTCTCGCCAGCTTTACGAAGAAGCCGATGAATTTTTAGGCTCCTACCTCGACGATCTCATCGGCCTCCCCGAGTTGCAGCAGGTCAGTTACCTGCAAACCGACGTCATGCCTCTTCTCGCCTACGGTGACAGCACCCGCACCGGCCTGCGTCGCCGCGATATCAGCTACGGCTTCTTCTTCAACATGACCGGCATCATGGACAACATCGAAATCATCGAAGGCCGCGCTCCCAATCCCGAAGTTACCATGGTCCCCGACGGCGCCGGCGGCCAGATGCCAATGCTTGAAACCATGATGATCACCGACGCCCTCGACAACTTCGGCCTCCTCATCGGCGAGCAGGTGAAAGTGGTGTTCGAGGACCCCGTCACCAGCGAGGAGCATCTGCTCAGTGCCAAAGTCGTCGGCCGTTGGGTGCCAGTCGATCCCCGATCCCCCTACTGGATTTACAACGCCGAGACCGTCTTCGACAACGGCGCCATGTACGTCGATCGCGACGTCTACCTCGGCGACCTAGTCGACAAGTACCCGGGAATCTTCCACGAGGCCACCTGGTATTCGAATTTCGATGCCAACGAGATCAAGGCCACCAATTACGAGCGCATCACCGGCGGCCTTTACACCCTCCGGGCCAGCACCAACCAAATTCTCCCCGGCACCAAACTCGAAGTCTCACCCGAAGAGACCTTCTTCCAATTCGACCAGAAACTCTTCTTCCTAAAGCTGCTGCTATTCATCCTCAGCGCCCCCATCATCGCCATCGTCCTCTACTACATCAGCCTCTCCGCCGGCATGGTGGTCGATCGCCAGCGCAACGAAATCGCGATCCTGAAGTCCCGGGGGGTAGGCACCTGGCAAATTGTCGGCGTCTACATTCTGGAGGGCGTTCTCATCGGCGCCGTCGCCATGATCATCGGTCCAATTCTGGCCACCCACGTCGCCCAGATCATCGGCAAGACCTACACCTTCCTCGTGTTCACCAATCGCGAAGACCTTCCCATAGCTCTGAATGGACAGCATTACCTCTTCGCCGCCGGCGCCGTTGCTCTCTCCATCGGGGCCACCCTCGGCCCTGCCATAAGCGCCGCTCGCCAGTCCATCGTCACTTACAAGCAGGACGTATCCCGGGTAATGCGCCCCCCCGTCTATCAGCGCTTTTTTCTAGATCTCCTGCTGCTCGCCGTCGCCATATACGGATTTATCAGCCTCCGCAGCCGCGACTCTCTCCTCTCCCTGGGTCCCGAAGGCCAGCTATTCTCCGATCCGCTCCTGCTCGTGGCCCCGGTCGTATTCATCTTCGCCGTCGCGCTGGTCTTTCTCCGTTTCTTTCCGTTCATTGTTTCGGGCATCGCCTTTCTCGGCTCTCGCTTTTACGGAGTGGGCATTCATCTCGGACTCCGCCAGATCAGCCGCAGTCCCGGCCAGTTCATCCGCCTCGTGCTACTGCTCATCCTGACCTTCGCCCTCGGAACCTTCAGCGCCTCCATGGCCGCCACCATCGATCGCAACATCAACGACCGTATTTTCTTCCGGGTCGGAGGCGACGCCTATTTCAACGAATCCGGCATCTGGGATGAAGATGGCCAGCTCTGGCTGATATCCCCGGCCGACCGCCATTACGAGCTCCTCACCGAAGACGGGCCCGCCATCGAGCAGATAGCTCGCCTGTGGCAATCCGAAGCCTCCTTCCAAATTCCCGGTCGCGGCAGCTCCGACAAGATAACCGTCTACGGTGTCGATCCCATCCCCTTCGCCAACACCGTCTGGTGGCGCGACGATTTCTCCACCTTCACCCTCAACGCCCTCATGAACTCCCTCGCGCTCGACGAAAGGGCCCTCCTGGCCGATCGCGCCTTCTTCCAGGAGGATCTCCTCCTGCGCATCGGCGACCCGGTCCGCTTCAACATCGCTCAGAACGAAGTGGAATTCTTCATCGCCGGTTGGATCGACACCTTTCCCACCCACTATCCCGACGACGGTCCCTTCGTCATCACTAACATCGACTTCATCCATCGCAACTTCGGCGAAAGCCCCTGGGACATCATCGCCACTCTGAGTCCAGGCCAGACCGCCGGCGAAATCGGCAATCGGCTTCGCGATCTTGATATCAACATCGTCGACGCCACCGACGCCACCGCTGAGATTATTGAAACCCGCACCGACGCCACCCAGACCGGGACCTTCGGCATCCTTTCCATCGGGTTTTTCGTCTCCACCGTGCTCACCCTCCTCGGTTTCCTCACCTACTCCTTCATCTCATTCCGTCGGCGCCTACAGGAGTTCGGCATCCTCCGGGCCATGGGGCTGTCCATGCGCCAGATGATTACCCTGTTCCTCTTCGAGAACGGCTTTCTCATCCTCCTTGGAACCGTGGTCGGCACCCTCCTCGGCATCCTCACCGGCGCCATGTTCATACCATTCCTGCAGCTCAGCGCCGACCAGCTCGCCAACACCCCGGCCTTCATCGTCGAAACCGCCTGGGGCGACATCGCCCGAATCTTCGTGCTTTTCGGTATCGTCCTCGCCGTGGCCTTCCCGTTCTCCGTATGGATGCTGCGCCGTATTAGAATTCACGAAGCCATGAAGTTTGGAGATGAAGCCGGTTGAGTGATCAGACCGCCAACGTCGCCGCCCCCTACATCGTCTGCGACAATCTGGTCAAAATTTTCAAGGTAGCCGACCTCGAAGTTGTGGCCTTGCAGGGTCTTGACCTCACAGTTCGCAAGGGCGAGCTGATGGCCATCATCGGCAACAGCGGCTCCGGCAAGTCAACCCTGTTGAACATCCTGGGCGGCCTCGATCGACCCAGCGCCGGCGGCTGTGTCGTGGGCGGCATCGACCTGGTCAAAGCCCCCGAAAGTGAGCTCGTCTTTTACAAGCGCTACAAAGTCGGCTTCGTCTGGCAGCAGGCCGGCCGCAACCTCATCCCTTACCTCACCGCCTTCGAAAACGTGCAGGCCCCCATGCTCTTCGCCAACGTATCCGCTCGTAATCGCAAAGACTACGCTGAGGAACTCCTCGAAGCCGTCGGTCTCACTAACCGCATGCACCATCACCTCGGCGAACTCTCCGGCGGCCAGCAGCAGCGGGTCGCCATCGCCATCTCCCTCGCCAACCAGCCCGAGCTCATCCTCGCCGACGAGCCCACCGGTGAGGTCGATAACGAAACCGCTTCCCATATTTACGAGATCCTCCGCACCCTCAGCGACGAGCGCGATCTCACCGTCGTCATCGTCTCCCACGACCGCAACATCGCCCGCCGGGTCGATCGCGTCGTCGCCATCCGCGACGGCCGCACCAGCACCGAGACCGTCCGTCGAGTGGGCGCCGAGGATGACGAGCAAACCCACGAAGAATTTGTCATCGTCGATCCCGCCGGACGCCTCCAGATTCCCCGCGAGTATCTCCATCAGCTCGGCATCGAGGGCCGGGCCGTCGTCGATGTCGACGACGGCAAAGTCACCGTGAAATCAGTCGATCCAGCGCCCAACTCCAAGTCGGACTCTCCGGCGCGTCACGGCCTCTTCGGGCGAAAATCCGGCTGATGGCCACCACCACCGAACCCTCCTCCCCCTCCTACGGCAAGCTCGGCGACGAATTAGTTCGCATCGAAAACACCAGCCGCTACTACTACACCGGCCAGCCCAACGAAGTTCGCGCCGTCGACCGCGTCACCTGGACAGTCCCCCGCGGCCGGTTTGTGGCGTTCCGAGGCCGCTCTGGCTCCGGCAAGACAACTTTGCTGAACCTCATCGGCGGGCTGGATCAGCCAACCGACGGCCGTCTCTTCTTCCAGGGCCGCGACATGACCACCATGGGCGACCGCCAGCTAACCGAGCTGCGCCGGCACGAGATGGGTTTCATCTTCCAGACCTTCTCCCTCCTCCCCGTACTCTCCGCCTTCGAAAACGTCGAGCTCAGCATGCGCATCGCCAGCGTCGGCGTCCGCGCCCGCCGCGACCGGGCGCGGGATCTGCTGGCGATGGTCGGCCTGGAGGAACGCATGAGCCACCGCCCGTTCGAGCTCAGCGGCGGCGAGCAGCAGCGCGTCGCCATCGCCCGCGCCCTCGCCAACCAGCCTTCCCTGCTGATCGCCGACGAGCCCACCGGCGCCCTCGACAGCGTCACCGGACTCGAAATCATGATGCTGTTTCGGCGCATCACCGACGAGGACCACATCTCCATCGTCATGTCCACCCACGACCCGGCCCTCAGCCAGTTCACCGACGACACCATGCTCATGGAGGACGGCCGCCTCAGCCATGCCGAAGGGCCCCTCGACTTTGACCTCCCCGACCTGGTGCAGCATATCGAATTCGACCATGGCCTGCACGGGGACAAAGACGGCGAAACCGCGCAGGCCGGCGAAGCCGGCGCCACCGAATCGGATAGCGAATCCGCGCACACAGGCGGCTCCGCCGCCGAATCCCCTCCCCAGTCCTCCGACGACATGTTCCGCCCGCCGGGGCGCTGATTCGCTCTATCTAGATCCCGAATTATCCTGCCAAACCATCCACCGGGATCGGCCGTCGCCCGAAATCGCGCCGGCCCTACCGCCGCTTGGGCAGCAATTGAGCTATAGCCCCAACCATCGCTGATAGCGGCATCGTCTGCAGCCAGATCCGACCCGGTCCGGTCAACGTAGCCAGAAACAGCCCTTCACCACTCGTCAGAATGTTTTTGATGCCCTTGATGCGCTCCAGGCTGAAATCAACCGAAGGCTCGAAAAGAGCCGTGTGCCCGGGATCGACTTTCAGCGTCTGCCCTTCCTCCAGCGTGTACTCAACCACCTCGCCGCCTATTTCGAAAAGCACCAATCCCGGTCCCGTCAACTTCTGCATTATCAGGCCTTCTCCGCCAAAAAAGGCCGCCCGCATTCGCTTCTGAAAGTGAATCGGAAGCTCCACCGAGTCGGCCGCCGCCAGAAATGCGCCTTTCTGCGCCACGATCTCTTCGCCCTCACCCAGTTCCACCGGCACGATCACTCCCGGCATGCTCGACGTGAACCAGACATTCGCGGCCGCCGTTGTGCAGCGGTACGAGGTCACGAAGATCGATTTGCTCGAGAACATCCGCTTCATCGCCCCGCCCAGGCCGCCGCGGGCGTTCGCGTCCATCTCGATCCCGTCGTCCATCCACGCCATCCCGCCACTTTCCGTGTATACCGACTCCCCTTCCGTGAGGCGCACCTCCGCTTGCGGCATCACCCTCCCTTTGATCTCGTATTCCATCGTCACGCCCTCATCCCGGCGGTCTCCCGCCGTCTTCGCTGGACCACTCTAAGCGCACTGGCGGTAATTGGGCCATTCAGAGCCCCGGCCGCACACTCGATCCCCCGACAAGCCCGTCCCGCTACTTCCGCGCCTCCACCTCCAGCGCCCGCTTCAAATACTCCCCCGTATACGACCCACTCTCCGCAACCTCCTCCGGCGTGCCCTCCGCCACGATCTCACCGCCGGCTTCGCCGCCCTCCGGCCCCAGGTCGATCACCCGATCCACGTTCTTGATCACGTCCAGATTGTGCTCGATCACCACCACCGTATTCCCGCGATCGACCAGTCGTTGCAGAACGTCAATCAGGTGGCGCACATCGTCGAAATGCAGTCCGGTCGTCGGCTCGTCCAGGATATATAGCGTCCTCCCGGTGGCCCGTTTCGCCAGTTCGGAGGCAAGTTTCACCCGCTGAGCCTCCCCGCCCGACAGAGTATTCGCCTGCTGGCCCAGCGTCAGATAGCCCAGACCCACATCGTGCAGGGTCTGTAGCGGTCGCGCTATGCGCGGAATGCTGGCGAAAACCTCCAGGGCGATTTCCACGCTCATCTCCAGCACGTCCGCCACGTTGTAGCCGCGATACCGAATCTCCAACGCCTCCCGGTTGTACCGACGCCCTGCGCAGATTTCGCACGTCACGTACACGTCCGGCAGGAACTGCATTTCGATTCGGGACACTCCTGCCCCCTGGCAGGCCTCGCAGCGGCCGCCCTTCACATTGAAGGAGAAACGGCCCGGCTTGTAGCCCCTGGCCCTCGCCTCCGGCACTGCCGCGAAGAGTTCGCGTATCGGACCGAAAACGCCCGTGTAGGTCGCCGGATTCGACCGGGGCGTCCGGCCGATCGGCGCCTGGTCTATCGCGATCACCTTGTCGATGTGCTCCAGTCCCAGCACCCCGTCGTGCTCACCCGGCAGTTCCCGCGAGCCATGCAGTCGCCGGGCCGCCGCCCGGTGCAGGATGCCCGTGACCAGCGTGCTCTTGCCCGAGCCCGAGACTCCCGTGACCCCCACCAGCGTCCCCAACGGAAATCGCACTCCCATGGATTTCAAATTATTCTCCCGCGCCCCTTCCACCACCAACGCATGTCCGTTGCCGGACCGCCGCTCGTCCGGTGTGGCGATCGTCAGGCTGCGGCTCAGATATCTACCGGTCAGGGAGTCGCTCGCCTCCAGCTCCTCCAGCACGCCCTCGAACACCACCTCCCCACCGTGCGCCCCGGCGCCCGGCCCCATGTCCACGATCCAATCCGCCGCCCGGATCGTCTCCTCGTCATGCTCGACCACTATCAGCGAATTCCCCGAGTCGCGCAGCCCCATCAGCGTGCTCAGCAGCCGGGCGTTGTCGCGCTGGTGCAGGCCGATACTCGGCTCGTCCAGGATGTACATAACCCCCACCAGCGCCGAGCCGATCTGAGTCGCCAGGCGAATGCGCTGGGCCTCACCCCCTGAGAGCGTGGAGGCTCGGCGATCCAGCGTCAGGTAGTCCAGGCCCACATCCACCATGAAGCCCAAACGAGCCCCCAACTCGGTGATAATCGGGCGCGCGATCGCCTCCCGGCTGCCCTCCAGTCGAACCCCAGCCAGCGCCTCCGCCGCGTCCACGATATTCATCCCCGCATAGTCGGCGATGCCGCGCCCGGCGAATCGCACCGCCAGGCTCTCTGCCCGCAAGCCGGACCCGCCACATTCACCGCAGGTGAGACTCGTCATAAACTTCTCGATCTCCTGCCGCACATACGCCGATTCCGTCGCCTGCAGGCGTCGCCGCAGGTACGGGATCAGCCCTTCAAACTCGAATTCCAGCGTTCTTTGATCGCCTCCCGCTTCCTTCAGCCGCACCGCCACCGGCTCGCCGTCCTGCCCGTGCAGCAACATTTCCCGATGCTCGTTTTTCAGCGTCCCAACCGGCTTCTTGAGGCTGAAGCGAAACTTTCGCGAAAGGGCCTGCATCAGCTGCGCCGAAGCCTTGCGGCTGTTGGTCAGTCCCTCCACCGGCGCCAGCGCTCCGTCGGCGATAGACACGCTCGCGTCCGGAATGACCAGGTCCGGGTCGAACTCCATGATCGTCCCCAGCCCGCCGCAGTTTGTACACGCCCCGTGGGGACTGTTGAACGAGAAGGATCGCGGTTCCAGTTCCGGAAAACCCAGGTTGCAATGCGGGCAATAGAGGTGATCCGCCATCAGCAACTCGGGTCCGTCCAGGATCTGGATAAGCACCACCCCACCCCCCAGGCGCAACGCCGTCTCCAGCGAGTCTGCCAGCCTCGTCTGCACGTCACGACGCACAACGACTCGATCCACCACAATCTCAACCTGTGGATCGCTCTCGCCGTCCAGCCGCGGCGTCGGCTGCAAGTCCACAACCTCACCGTCAACCCGGGCGCGCACAAACCCGGCGCGAAGAGCGTCGGCGAAGACCCCGGCTTGCCCGTCCGATCCCACCACGACCGGCGCCAGCAACAGCAGCCGGTCGCCCTCCTGCTGCTGCATTATTCGGTCCACCATCTCCTGAACCGTGTGACTCCGCACCGGCCTCCCGCACCTCGGGCAATGGGGCTCCCCGGCCCTCGCGAACAGCAGCCTCAGATAGTCGTACACCTCGGTGACCGTGCCGACCGTCGAGCGCGGATTCCGCGATACCCCACGCTGGTCGATCGAAATCGCCGGCGACAGGCCCTCGATGTGGTCCGCTTCCGGCTTCTCCAGCTGACCCAGGAATTGGCGTGCGTAGGTCGAAAGCGATTCCACGTAGCGACGCTGGCCTTCCGCGAACAGCGTGTCGAAGGCCAGGCTGGATTTCCCGGAGCCGGATACACCCGTGATCACCACAAAGCGATTGCGCGGAATGTCCACATCGACATTGCGCAGATTGTGCACCCGCGCACCCCGCACGCTTATGTGCGTGGCCTGAGGTGACGGCTTTACCGGTACGGACCGGCATCTGTTGGCTGCTTTTTTTTGCACAACCAATTATATTTCCCGGCGTCTAACCGCCCCTGCCACCCTCAACCTCCCGCCTAACCCGCCGCGCCAGCACCTTCTAGTTCTTAAATCAGCCCCCGCCACTCCTGGTGGGCCCCGGCATGCCGGCTCGGCGGAAGCGGCTCCGCCGGTCGGGGATCTTCCCCGGATCGAGTTCATCTTCGGTCTCTCCTTGCTACCGATGTCAAGCTACAAACCGGCGGCGTTTTCAATCGGCAAGGAGTGTCCATGCATCGGCTGGCGGCATTGCTTACCATTCTGGCCTTAGCGCTACCTGCCGCCGCCATCGCTGCCGCCATCGCCGCCGCTCCATACTGCGCTCAAGGCACCGAGCCCTCCTTCACCTTCGGTTTCGCCCAACTCAAGTCGCTTCTCGGCGACACCATGGGGGATCCCCTCGAGTGCATCCACGCCAATCCCGATAACGGCGACATCCTCCAGCAGACATCCACCGGGTTGTCCTTCTACCGGCTCTCCACCAACACCGCCACCTTTACCGACGGTTGGAGCCACTGGGCCTGGACCGCAGAGGGATTGGTCTACTGGACCGGTTCCGACATCGATCCGCCCGGAACGGTTGTCCCGGCCACGCCCGAGCCCGGCCCCACTGCTACGCGCACCCCAACCGCCACTCCTGTGCCCACGGCCACACCAACGCCGGCCACTTCCCTGCGCGACGACTACTCCTCCGCCGCTATATCGCTATTCAGAGATGCGGCCTTCACCAGCTCCGGCAAGGAGTCCAGGTTGCTACGCTGGGATTCGCCCGTGGTCGTATCGGTCGGCGGCAGCCCGACAAGCGACGACATCACCACCGTCCACGCCAATTTGCAGGACATCACGGCCGCCACCGGCCATCCCATCCGGGTGGCCGAGGAGGGCGAAGCCAGCAACGTGCAGGTCATCTTCGGCCTCCAGCGAGACTTCGGACTCTGGCTGCCCGGAGCTGTCTATACCGACCGTACCGTCGGCCTCGCCCGGCGGTGGTGGAACAATTTCCGCATGACCCAGAGCACCATCGTCGTCGATTTCACCCGAAGTGGCTGGGAGCGCAACAACCTGGTCATCCACGAGATCGCCCACGCCTTCGGTATGCTGCACGCCGACGGCGATTCCGACAGCGTCTACTTCCCGTTTCTCACCGGCAAGTTCGAGCGATTCCGCCCCCTCGATCTCGAGGTCATGAAACTTCTATACGACGACCGGATCACCCCAGGAATGACCCTCGCTGACTTCGACGCCCTCGTCGCCGGCTAACCTCCCTGTCATTAGTTCGCCGGCGTGGCACTGCAGATATAGCGGTTGACGCTGAAGACGTATTCGCCCCGGGAGTCGAGTTCTGCCAGATCGGCGCGCCAGCGCTTGATGTCCACAGAACTCGGGATGACGTGCTCGGCCGCCCAATCAGCAATTACTCCTGCCAGGTAATGCCCGTACCTGCCCCTTACAAAGCGATCGTTGGCGATCATGCTCACGCTCCACCGCCCGAAACAGCGCCGGCAACCGGCGACCCATCCAGCCGGCCGGCCCCTAATCGCAAAACGACTGCAGCACGCGCCGCGAAAGCGCCTCGTCGGAAGCCGAGCACACCATCGTCTCTCAGTCGGTATGCACCGCAACCGCCCGGCCATCCGGTTTGCACACGCGGGCCGACTCCCGGAGAAAGGCGAACAGGTCCGACGTCCATTCCAGCGCATCAACGGACACCGCGACCTCAAAGCAGTCGTCCGGGAACGAGAGCTGCTCGCCATCGCCAGCCGCCATTAACGAACCTGAACCACCATCAGGCGGTGGTGCAAGAACCGCCGCTCTGTTTTTGATCCCCACCGACAGTCGCAACTTCGAATTCCCCCCGGTGGCGAATCGCAGGAAGGCACCATTTCCGCAGCCGACGTCGAGAAGCAATCCCGCTCCCTCGTCGCAGGCAGACAGCACCTCACCGTAGTGCTCCTCCATATCCGTTACCCAGCACTACACCCCGACATATATCTCGAGTAGCCCGCGTCCCCTACCACTCGATCTCAGTAAAGTCCTGCGCCCAGTACAGCGGCCCCTCATAAACGTCCTTCACGTCCTTGATCGCCAGCGCCATTTCGTCCAGTGGTTCGATCCCTGCACCCTGGTGATTGATCAGCAGGCGCTTCGCGCCCGCTTCCACTGCCATGCGGGCCGCGCCCGTGCTGCCCGTCTCCGAGATACGGCTGGGAAGTTTCTCGATCGTCGACTCGCGATGCACGATCTCCTGCACGAACAGGTCCGCGTCGCGAGCCAGCTCCACCACCGACTCGGTCGGCGCCGTATCCCCGCTGAAGGCGATCACTCCCTCTTCGGTCTCGAAGCGAAACCCGTAGCAATTTATGTAAGGCTGCGCGTGCTTGACCTCCAGCGCGTGGCACTCCCAGGTCTTCCCGCTCGCCACCTTGCCTTCGCCGTACTCATGCACATGGACCAACGGCTCCGGCCGGTCGCCTTCGCCCCCGCGGCTGTGATACGCATGCACGCTCATCGGGTGATTCGTCCGCGCGATCACGTCATACCAGAACACTCCCCGCTCCTTGCTCCACAGCCGCTCCGTTATGTCCTCAATCGGCGGCGGACCGTAAACCTGCAGATCCGGCTCGGTCCCGATCGACTGATCGAACCGCGTCATCAGGAAGCACGGGTAGTCGGCGATGTGGTCCGAGTGCAGGTGGGTGAAGAACAGGTGTTCGATCTCCGTCGGCCGCACTCCCATCTGGTACATCTTGTAGGACGTGCCGTGCCCGCAGTCGATCATCAGCCACTCGCCGCCTATCTCCAGCAAAAAGCACGTCCCCCAGCGATCCGGCGTGCGAGAAGGCGTACCCGCTCCCACAACTTTGATTTTCGGCATGTCGCTTTCCCTCCGTCTGCGTAATCCTCAATAACTTGGGCCTTGCAATCTGATATTAGGGAATCGGCGATTTCGGTTCCGGGGCGACAGCGACGGGCGGCAGGCGCGGGCCGGCGAAAGAAACGCCGGCGGCCGTTACCACTCGATTTCGGTGAAGTCCTGAACCCAGAAGACGCGGCCATCGTACGCCGTTTGCAGGTCGGCTATCGCCCGCGCAGCCTTTTCCGGCTTCTCCAACTCCTCTGATTGGTGATTGACCAGCAGCCGCTTGGCTCCCGCTGCGGCCGCGATCTCTCCCGCCTCCATCGGCCCGGTCATGGCCTCCCTCACAGGCGTTGGATGCAGGTCTTCCTCCAGGTCCAATACGTTATGGACCAGCAGATCGGCGTCGCGGGCGAGCTCGACGACTGCTTCGACGGGGGCCGTATCGCCGCTGAACGCGATCACCCCTTCTTCCGTTTCAAAGCGAAAGCCATAGCATCGGAGGTACGGCTGTGCGTGCTTGACCTCCAGCGCATGGCACTCCCACGTCTTCCCGCTAGCCACCTTGCCCTCTCCATACTCTTGTACATGAACCACCGGCACGGGTCTATTGCCTTTGCCGCCACGGAGGTGGAAGGCGTGCACCCTCATGGGGTGATTTGCCTGCGTCACGATGTCGTGACAGAACGCACCGGGCTCATCGCTCCAGAGTCGATCGGTCACAGCCTTGATGGGCTCCGGACCGTGGACCTGCAAGTCCGGCTCGATACCGATGGTCTCGCCGAACCGGCTCATGAGGAAGCAGGGGTAGTCGGCGATGTGATCCGAGTGCAGGTGGGTGAAGAACAGGTGCTCAATTTCCGTCGGCGACACCCCCATCTGGTACATCTTATACATAGTGCCAGGGCCGCAATCGATCATCAACCACTCCCCTCCGATCTCCAGCAGGAAGCACGTGCCCCAGCGATTCGGGCTGCGGGCTGGTGTACCCGCCCCCACGACCTTGAGTCTTGGCATATTTAGTCCCTCCCGGATGCTCTTCTTAAGTAATCTGCGCGTACGGCAGCCCAATACTAGGGAATTGGCAAATTCAAATCAGCCACCACAAATGTTGCCTTCAATGCCCTGTTCTTGGGCCGCGCCGACTTCATCTAACGCCTCTCGACGCCCACCTCCTACTCCCTACCGGGGATGTACAATCACTCGCCGCGATCGTAGCCAATCGGGATGTTCCGTTGTTCGAACTGACCGCTGACAACGCCCTGGGTTACGCCATTGAGCATGGTCTCATCAAAGACGAGCCCGGGATGGAAGTCCGGGAGCTGACAGGCGGCGTTTCG
>Ga0310123_10003212_pt1 | contig 12742 bp, 13 predicted proteins | sample CB6_AW_1057_MG_FD_203505 | JGI IMG/M metagenome (GOLD analysis project Ga0310123, IMG submission 203505) | Marine microbial communities from Western Arctic Ocean, Canada - CB6_AW_1057 | ecosystem: Environmental > Aquatic > Marine > Oceanic | place: Canada: Western Arctic Ocean | collected... | reverse complement strand
AGCAGGGCGAGAATCAGCCGTGCAACAACGGGCGGCGGCATGACGACCCGCGCTGCGACCTGGTGAGGTTTGGTCATCCGCAGCAGAAAATCGATGATGAACTCGTGCGGGCCCGTCAGCACGACGGCGCCGGTACTGAAGACCCCCGGTGAGACGCCTTCCGGCACCAGCGCGCTGATCTGCGAGAACCGGATCTCCTGACTTTCCGGTCCCGGTCCGCCAGCCGGCTGTCCCGCTTCGGGCTCCCCAGACTCAGGCCGGCTTTGGTCGTCGCTCATGATGAGTGCCCGCTAAGAGGGCGAAGGACGATGCAGTGAACGTTCAACCTCGGTCGAGCCGACGTTCCAGTCACCTTCACAGAACAGAGGTGAGAGGATCAAGAGTTGCTCCGAACCCGTTTTCGGACATCGGTCTCCAGAACACCGAATGCTTGCTCGTGTCGCTGAACCGCCATCGAAAGCGCGCTCAGTAAACGCTTCGCTGTGTAATGATTTAGGATCACTCTCTGTGAGATCTTAATAGTATGCCCCGTGCCGTAGGGGTGCGGGTTCAGTCCCATGTCGAGCACAAGCTCTTCCGGGCTGCTCGACACCCGGCAGAAGTTGGCATAACAGGCCGGCGCAGCGGAATCGTCAATTTGCACGGTCGCCTGTTCTTGCTGCTCGACCGGAGTCGGGGTAGCCGGTTGTGCGGCTTGTGGCTGCGCTGCGGTTTGCGTCTCGGTTGCTTTGACTACAGATTCTGTTGCGGCATCCTTGGTTTCAGCGGTTTCTTCCTTCTTTGCCACAGTAAGGCCTCCTTGAAGCCGAGATCAAGACGGGACGCCTTCAAGCGAGAAACGGTTCGTGGGCGGCTCTCGCGCGTCAGACGTTTGAGGACCATTTCGCACAGCCGGGCTGCCCGGTACAGATCATGGACGTTTATACCAGCGCGCATCCGGCGAAGCAACAGTTGTGCAGCGACTCGACAAGAGCGCGTGCGGCCAGAATTTCTGGCATTCTGAACCCGGGTGGCCCAACCGGCTTGCGGTCGGGTGCTGTCAGGCACAAGAATCCAGTCCCTCGACGGACAACGAAAAAAGATGTCGCTTCTCTGATTGGAAAGCGAATGGCCATTTGCGAATCTGTGCTATCTGTGGTTGAGACTTTCTTTCGGATCTCTTTCCTTGGCCATGAGATTCGACGTTGAAATCGGTTCGCTTGCCGGCACATTGGTTTCCGCATATTGTGGAAAGCATGTCCCCTCATCCGAGAGACCATCAGGACCACTGCCATGCTCGGAACATTCAAGCAGCACCTGATCGCGGAGATCGATTCGATCCGTCGGAACGGTCTTTACAAAGACGAACGGGTCATCACATCGCCGCAAGAGGCCCACATTAAGGTGGCCGATGGTACGCGGGTCTTGAACCTGTGCGCGAACAACTATCTCGGCCTGGCCGACCATCCCGAGGTGATCAAATCCGCACACGAGGCGCTCGACCGTTGGGGATATGGACTGGCGTCGGTGCGGTTCATCTGCGGCACGCAGGAGATTCACAAGCAGTTGGAGCAAAAGCTTACCGAGTTTTTGGGGACCGAGGAGACCATCCTCTACTCATCCTGCTTCGACGCCAACGGTGGATTGTTTGAAACGTTGCTGGGCCCCGAAGATGCCGTCATCAGCGATGAACTGAACCATGCCAGCATCATCGACGGCATCCGGCTCTGCAAAGCCGCCCGGTACCGTTACCACAACAACGACATGGCTGACTTGCAGGCCAAACTCAACGAGGCGAAAGACGCCCGGTTCAAGATCATTGCCACCGACGGCATCTTTTCAATGGACGGGACCTTCGCTAATCTCAACGAGATCTGCAGCCTGGCCGACAGATACGAGGCAATGGTGATGGTCGACGACTCGCATGCGGTCGGTGTCGTCGGCAGGCGTGGTCGGGGCACACCTGAGTACCACGACGTGATGCAGCGCGTGGACATCATCACCGGCACGCTGGGCAAGGCGCTGGGCGGGGCCAGCGGCGGTTATACCAGCGGGCGGCGGGAGATCGTCGAAATGCTTCGGCAGCGGTCGCGGCCATATCTGTTTTCGAACTCACTGGCACCGATGATTGCCGCCACCTCGATCAAGGCAGTCGAGATTTTGTCCCGGTCGAGCGAACTGGTCGACACGCTTCGCCGCAATGCCACGCATTTTCGACAGGGGATGACCGCGCGGGGATTCAGCATTCCGCCGGGCGAGCATCCGATCATGCCCATCATGTTGGGCGATGCGGTGCTGGCGCAGAAAATGGCGGCCCGATTGCTGAAGCAGGGTGTTTACGTGATCGGCTTTTCGTTCCCGGTCGTGCCGAAAGGGAAGGCCCGCATTCGCGTGCAAGTTTCGGCGGCGCACAGCCAGGCGGACCTCGATTTTTCCATGGACGCTTTCGCTGCGGTGAAAGAAGAACTGGGCGTCTGACGCGCCTGTTTGCAGCCGCTCGCCAACTTGGGCGCTCTCCGGCGGTGCCGGAAGCTAGTGCCACCCACGCTGCGCCGGGCAAATACTCACCGGTGGCTGTCGCGAAACGGGCACAAATCCTGTTACCATGCTGGCACCCGAAACCGAGAACCGAAAAGTTTGCCCGTGGTGAGGTGCCCTTGTGCCGGACGATCGGACCGAGAACCAGCAGACCCCCCACATCGTCGATCCCTACGCCCGCAGTACCGACACGTTTCTGGAACCGCCCCGGGGGATCATGGCCACGCTAGGGCATCTGGGACCGGGGATGATTCTGGTGGGCTCGATCGTCGGTTCCGGCGAGTTGATTATGACCACCAAACTCGGCGCCGAAGCCGGGTTCGTGTTGTTGTGGTTCGTGCTGCTCTCGTGCTTCATCAAGGTTGTCGTGCAGGGGGAGTTGGTTCGGCACACCATTTCCAGCGGCCGAACTTTTCTCGACGTCTTTAACACACTGCCTGGCCCCCGTGGACGCCGACCGGTGTGGCTGAATCTGGAATGGATGGCCGTGGTAGTGGTCGTTTGTGTGATTGGTTTGGCTACCTACACGCAACTGCGTCCGGCCAGCGGATCAGCAGCGCCGTCACCCGAGGGCCAGGAAGCGGTCTCTGCCGAAGCGGTTGAGAACCCTTCAACAGAAAGTCAGATTTCATCTGCCCAGCCCGAGCAAACCGGCACGGGGCTGTGGCTGAATCTGGGCCTGCTGGTCTTCGTGGTCAGCACTTCGGCGGCGTGGGCCGGCTGGATCCTGCTTCGGACGAATCGACGAATAGCCTCGGGCCAGACCGACGGGGACGAAGGTGCCACCGAACTGCCACAGTTGAACTGGTTTATGTGGCTCTGGCTGGTCACCATTCTTATTCTGTTTGTCAACGGCGGAGCGATTCTGGGCGGCGCCGGGCAGGCGGTGGAGCTGGCCTTTCCCAACCTTTTTGGCGAAGGAGGTTCGATTTATTGGACGATCATGGTCGCCGTGCTGTGCGCCGCTCTGCTGTTGACCGGCGGATATGCGATGCTGGAACGGATTTCGGTTGGGCTGGTCGCCACCTTCACATTGATTACCATCATCTGCACCTGTCTGCTTCAAGGGACCGATTATGCCATCACCCCCGCGCAGGTAGCCGAAGGATTGCAGTTCAATCTTCCCACAGCGTTAACGGCGGGCATGATCTTAACTGCGCTGGGTATGTACGCCGGCACCGGCATTGGTTCTAGCGAGATGATGACGTACACCTACTGGTGTGTCGAAAAGGGCTACGCCCGCAACTGCGGTGCGCCGCTGCCGGGCCAGGAATGGCCGCGACGGGCGCGGGGCTGGGTTCGGGTGATGTATACCGACGTGTTTCTGACCATGGTGGTCTATACCGTCAGCACTATTGGTTTCTATTTTCTGGGGGCCGCTGTCCTGCACGCCCAGGGGAAGAACCCGGACGGTCTGGCAACACTACGGGTTCTACAACAGGTCTACGTGGAAACACTGTCTGGCTGGGGCAACTGGGCCGCCACGCTGTTCGTCGTCGGTGGCTTCTTTATTCTCTTCTCAACGGTTCTGTCCGGCGTGGCCGGCGGCACGCGTATTTTGGCCGATGGGCTAAGCGTGATGGGGATCATCGACCCGCGTGACTACCCGGCCCGTGTTCGTTTCACGCGAATCTTCGTGGTGGTGGCCCTAGTGCTATACACGCTGACCTATGCGTTTTTCGAGAACCCCCCGGTTATGCTGATGATCGCTAGCATGGTGTCGGTGGCCATCTATCCGGTGTTGGGACTTGGCACGCTGTACCTGCGATACCGCGAGGTCGATTCGCGGATTAGGCCCGGCCCAGTGACCACTTTGTGGTTGTGGGTTTGCGGGTTGGCACTGGCGATCATCTCGCCTACTGCCGCCCTGTTCGCGCTGGCCTTGGATCGGGGCTGGATCACGCTTTCTGGCGGATAAGCTTGGCAATCTCGCGGTGCAGCCAAGACAGGGATTGAATTTGTCCTGACGCGACACAGGAGTTCCATTGGGTGTTCGGCCAAGCGCCGAAGTCCCGATTGGTTTGAACATATCGATTCTGCGGTCCTGCGCATCATCTGCAGTGCACGTTTCATCCGCCGAAATTTCTGGAATCCATTCGTAGGCGAGAGGAATTTCTCCCAAAGGGCCGCGTAACGACCGACTGTACGCTCGGCGTGAGCTAACCCAACACTATCTTGGATTTTGACACCAACCCTTGTGGGGGTAACGACCGGTCGCGTCCGCTGCTCGAACCGCCTGTTCCGATCCTCGGACGCATCCCACCGATTGCTTACGTGATTTTTCCGAGCTGCTTACCCGTTGAGCAGTGCAGCAGGCGACCAACCGTGATTCGAGGCGATCCATGTCAACAAGCACAGTAGATTCCCCGGCTGCAGAGCCGAAAGCCGAGACAACATCTGAAACTGTAAAGAAAGTCGTCGTCGCGCTCAACGAGCTGATCATCGGCCAGCCGTTGCAGTGCCCCATCCATGACGAAAACGGGATCCTGCTGTTGGACGAAGGGTCGGTGAACTCGGCCGATTTCAAAAAAAGTCTGAAATCTCGCGGTTTGGAAGACGTCAAACTAGACGCAGCGGACGTCGATAAAGTCACGCTGCGAAACGCCGTCATGGACGACGTGACCGACATCGCCAGCTTCCGTACGGAATTGGCCGAGAATCTTGATGAGATGATCGAGCGGGAAGGGACGTCGGTCGTCAATACGGGGGCTGCCATCCGAGACAAAATGGTCATCTACGGCAAAAAGGCTTACGACCTCAAACAGCGCGAGGAGCTGATTAGCCGACACGAGGAGAACAGCGACAACCTGCACGGAATGATGCGCAACGCTCTGGACGGAGGCGGGATGGACGGAAGCGAGGTGACGGCGATGGCCGCCAACTACCTGACCGACATGTCCGCCGATGCTGATAGCCTGCTGACCATCGCCTCGGAGGCAATCCAGCAGCGCGAGCTCTCGGAGCACTGCCTGTAGATGTCGACGCTGGAAATGGCCATCGGCGTGGAAATGGGACTGGACGCAACGAATGTTCGCCACCTCAGTTTCGCCGGTCTGATCCATGACTGGGGCATGCTCCGCGTACCAGAAAAGATTCGCAACGCGCCGCGTCGGCTGACGTCCACCGGGTTTCTGCACATACAGAAGCACCCCATTCACGTGTTGGAAATTCTGCAGTGCGTATCGGGAATTCTAAGCGTCGTGCCGGTCGTTTGTTACCAGATCCACGAGCGGATCAACGGGACCGGTTATCCACGCGCCCGGTCGGGCAACGCAATTCATCAGTTCGCCCGCATTCTGCAGGTGGCCGACGCCTATGTCGCCTTAACCTCGCCGCGACCGTTCCGGCCGCCGTTAATGCCCTACGCCGCTATGGAGTGTCTTGTTCGGCTATCACGCGACCGTGCCGTCGATCCGGCAGTCGTCCGCTCGCTGCTGCAGGTCTTGTCACTGTTTCCGCTCGGCAGTTTCGTCACCCTCACGGACGGCAGCGTGGGTCGCGTCTTGCGCCGCAACGGCAGTCACTACACCTCACCAATCGTGCAGCTTATGCACCAATCGTGCAGCTTATGCAGGATCGCAACGGCAACTCTGTCGACAGCCAATCCGACGACGCGCTGATCGACCTCACCGAGACAGAACTACAGATCGAGCAGGCGCTGACCACACCCGGCATCGATGAGATCGATTTGAGCCCCGATTTTCTGACGTCTTCGTGGTAACCAATCTCTCTGCCTAGGTCGTGTTGACATTTTGGTTTGCGTGAACCTCTGAATGTGGAACCCATGTGCCGTTCATTTTTGCTCAAGGATGAGCAGTATGAAGCGACGGCACGAACTGACTGACGAATAATGGCTGCAGATCAGCCCCCTGTTGCCCGGCCGGAAGGGCGATCCTGGACGAACCGGCGAAGACAATCGGTAATTTTCAATGCGTCGCGTGACCACACGCTGCGACAAGACCAACCCCAATGACGCGGGATGAGCCCGATTTGTCGGCCTCGGTTCGACGATTGAGATACGAAAAATGATGCGAGGGGAGTGCGGGATTCGAAACGCGGATTTCAGCAGCGTCGCAAAAAATAAAAAATGTCAACGAAGGCTTGCAGGATCCGCTGCCCGCTACAAAATCGCTAAGATTTCGCAACCGACCAGCAACAGATCGTCGCGCTTCTGTTCGTCGACAGCAGCGACAAACTTCTGGACCTGTTGCCCCAGTTCCCGATCGTGCCATTTCAGCAATTCATGGGCAATCCACCGGCCGATCGTCTGCACGAGGAACAGTTTCCGTAACGTCGTCGCTGAAGAGGAAAAATCGATTCTTGTGCTTTATCTGAATCAGTTTTTCTTCGTAGCGTTCTTCAATCGCGACTCCCAACGACAGTCCGTGGGCCGTCTCAGCGATTTCGAATTCCTGGTCGCTTCGCAGCAGCACTGGCGGATGCAGATCAGCGGTCGAGTAGTACAGCAACTGGGTCTGAGGAAACCAGGTGACGATGCAGCCGCAAATGTACAGTTCGCTGATTCCCAATGTCAGCAGCTCGTTGTTGAGGCAATCCAGACAGCGTGATGGTTGAGCGGCCAGACCCACACAGCGTTCCAGCTCTGAGCGCAGCAGCGCCAACGCCGACTTGATGCCGTGGTACATGGAATCAAAGATCGCCAGCACCCAGCGGTCTCCCGCTTCGAGGCATTGGAAACAATCGCCCCCCAGTTCTCCGGTCGGTGAATAGCCCACTTCGATCAACATGCCGGGTAGACCGATGCGGCGAGAAGGGGTCAGCCGATCGTGCACAGCGGTTGCCAGGTGACGGATTTCGTCGGCGGGCTGGCAGTCGATGACTTGCGTGGTTTCGACGAAGCTTCCTTCAACGGTGTCTCCGAGTTCACTGTTCTTTGGCCACCAGCAAATCGAATTTGCCGACCAGCAGCCGATCAACGCTCTGCAGCTTGCATTTGTCGATCCGTGTCGCGTTGACGTAGGTGCCGTTCATGTTCTGGCAGGCTTTGACTAAGCACTCCCCGTCTTCGACCCAGAACCGGCAGTGTTGCCGAGAAACACTGCGATGCTTGAAACGGATATCGGCCGATTTATCCCGTCCCAACACCATGGGCTGCGACATGATGTCGCGGCCCCAGGTCTCGGGAGAAACGTCGGCGATCGTCAGCAGCAACTTCATCGGCATGCGTTTCAGCAAACTTGGGCCGGCCCGCGCCGGCCCATTCGCTCGGTTTCGATTTCCGTGTTCCGACAAGTGAGAGAAGCCTACTGAAGGCAGCCACCGAAAAAATCGGGCAGAGGTCGCCTCGCCGCTTCCAGCGCACCGGTCAGTTCAACGTCTCACCAATTCTCGCACAAATGCCGCCGTAAGCAAACGAAAAAACAGATCATCGCCGGGAACTGTTGCCGATCGGGCCGGGGATGGGCGCTGCTGGATTCGTATTCGAATTGTAACTCAGCCGACTCAGACCAACTCGTGCAGCGGCACCGGGTTCTTATCGAGCAACCGAATCGGTAGGTTGTTCGAGTCGCGGATGAAACCTTTCGGGTCGATCCCCAGGCCATGATACAGCGTGGCATGGATTTCCTGGAAGTAGACCGGACGCTGATCGGGGTCGCCAGCATCCTTGGTCGTGGAGCCGATGACCTGACCGGTCCGCAGTCCGCCTCCCGCCAGCAGCGCGCAGTTGGCGCGGGGCCAGTGATCGCGGCCCGCCTTGCTGTTGATCTTCGGTGTGCGACCGAACTCGCTGCAGACCAAAAGCGTGACGTCTTGATCGAGGCCGCGTTCATGCAGATCGGTCACCAGGGCCGAGAGACCCTGATCGACCAGCGGTAATCGTTGCTTCATCTGCACAAAGTTTCGGCCGTGGTAGTCCCATCGTCCGAAACCGAGGGTCACAATGCGGACCCCCGCCTCGATCAGCCGTCGGCAGAGCAGGATCTGATCGTTCCAGACGGGCGGGCCGTCGTCGACGTTTTTGCTCGACCCCTTCCCGTAGCGTTCACGGACTTTCGGGTCTTCCTGGTTGACGTCGAGCGCGTCGAGCAGCTTGCTGGAGGTGAGCACGTTGAAAGCCTGCTCGTAGATGCTGCTTGCCCCGCGGACCGAAGTGCTGTCGACTTCGCGACGGAATCCGTCGAACGCCGCCAGCAACTTCTGGCGGTTGTTTAGTTGGTTGAGCGTGATGCCCTGTAACTTCATGAGCTTGATGCCTTCGCCTTCGGGTCGCACCGGAGCATAGGCACGTCCCAGCCGCCCGGCGAAACCGACGTCGGCCCAAGGACGGTGCCCGCACATTTTTGTCAGCCCTACATACGGCGGAATCACCCGATCGCGCGGTCCTAGCTCCCGCGCGACTAAGGAACCGATTGAAGGCTGATCCAACCGGCGCTGGTCCCGCGTGCGGTAACCGCTCCAGCACTGCACGGGAGCATGAGACCCGTCGGAATCCTTGATGGAACGAATGATGGCAAACTTGTCCATCATCTGGGCCATGTTGGGCAGCAGTTCGCAGATTTCGATGCCCGGAACGTTTGTAGCAATTGGACGAAACTCGCCACGGACTTCCTGGGGAGCTTTCGGCTTCAGGTCGACGAAGTCCTGGTGCGAGATTCCACCCGCCAGAAAGATCATGATGATCGACTTTTTCGACGGACCTGACTGATTTCCAGACGCAGCCACCCCCTCGGCTCCAAGCAGATCGACCAGACTCAATCCACCGAGCCCCAGTCCACCGATTTGAAGAAATGACCGACGATTGATTCCGTCACAGAACCACTGTCTTGTTCCCGGGATCGACAACATAGCGTTCTTCTCCGTTGAGGGGTCACGGTCGGAACAACTGCGTGGTGCCTGCCAGGGACACAACAGGCTTGCCCCTTTGACCGCCCGAAAACGATCATCCGTTACTGTGAAGTTCGGCCGAAAAGCTCCTAATTGTCCAGTCGATCTTATCAACGATCGTTGATTTTATCAACCGATAATTGCCGAGCGAAGCGACTCAGGGTTCGAGACAAGGTTTGCGCGTGGGTGGGTGATCTGGCAGGACTTGCTTGTGGAAATATCTGACAAGGAATATGGTAAGTTCAGAAGGAGTCCAAGGATGGGAAGATCACATCGAAAGCTTGATCCACAGGTGCAGCAACGTCTGGGAGAACTGCCCGTCGAGTTGCGGCACATTATTTATGGCGAGCACGGGCATCCTGAGTGAGGTGTGAAGTTCGCGCAGATAGAGGACGAGGGCATGGCCGTCGGGCTCGAATTGGCCCGGGTGTTAATGGAGCAATCGGTCGGCGAACAGGCCGCACACCTGCCCGAGAAGGATCTCGCCTGCGGGGAGTAAACCGCCCAGCCGGCCGGGGCACGGATCGGGCGGACCTGCAAACCCAAGCCGGCGATCTGCAGTGGGACGAACCGGCGGCTTGTTTGAACCGAACCCGCCGGGCGTTTTTTCCCTCAGCGGAAGGCGTAGGAGAGATTCGAAAATTGTTGTAGTCTTGGCGAAGCGTGGCAGAATGGAGAGTTACGAATGGTGTCATTGGACGTTCAAGAAGGAATGCGTCGGTTGCAGGGGTCGTTTGTGTCGGATCAGGTAACTCGTCCATTATGGGAAAAAGCCAGGCCGAATTTTCTGTCAAACAAGAAGAAGCCTTCTTCAATTTTCGGGAGACCGCTGAGACTTTCCGGTATTGCCGCCCATCTTTTCCAACGGTCACAATCGGAATAGATGGAGAAATCATCGAATTTCGCCGCTTGAAGCAAGAAAAACGATTGCTCCGAGTCGTCAAGTCGAGGAGAATGGCTTATTACGTCAAACAACCGGCGGTACGATCCCAGTTACATTCGCTGCAATCAGACATCGAGTCACAACAACCATGAACCGGCCTGTTGTTCATTTCGTGCTGACCCTCACATGTTTCCTCGGCCTATCGGTTGGGGGTTCGTCGACGAGTGAGGCTGGTATTTGGCCTTTCTGTCATTCGGGGTGGGGACATCCACCAACCACGGCCTATTACGGGCGCACGTACTCTTACGCGCCGGTCGGAAACTACTGTCCGCCAGTGTGGCGTCCACGGCGAACGTTTTTTACGCCGGCTTATTCACCCTGCGGCGTAGGGTGTGCGTCCTGCAGCGAGGCGGTCTGTCCGAGCGGCGTGGCAACTCCCTTCTCCGAATCGGAGCCGAAGACGTTTGTCGAAGAGGAGGACGACGAGAACTCCTCTGGATTTCGGCGACAACACCAGAAGGCTCCTCTGACTCCGATGCCTGATGAAGAACTGGGACCGTTTTTAGATCCAGATCCAGTAAACAACAGCCGCAGGACCGGGCCGAGGTTAGACTTGAAAGACAGCAGAGCCTTAGGCGTTGGGCCGCTCAACCTCGACGGAAAAATCACCTGGCAGCCGGCGCCCCAACGCGAGCGGCTTAGAATTCGCTCTCGGTTTTCCACGCCGACGATCGCACGCAGAAAAGTCAATCCAAACGCCAATTGGGTCACGGTTCTGCAGGACACGAAGCTCGTCAGCAAGTAAACTGAGACGCTGAATCGGCAGGGGAACGTTCTAGGCAAAGGGCCACAGGCCGCTGGAAAACCAAAACACCGCTGAAATGGTTTCAGCGGTGTTTTGTGGAATTCATGCACGTTGCGCCGAAGGCGCCTGAATCGGTCCTGCCGAACCGGCAGGAGAAATGCGTGCTACGATGGTCAGGTGGGGCAGTACGTGGCGGTTGGATCCACATTCGAGCGTTCGCCTTTGCGATACGTTTCCAGGATCTTGGTCCAAAGTTGCCCGTATAAAGCCTCGCTGGTTTGAAAAATTTGATATTTCTGCCGCTTATCGATCACCACCACCCGGGGCAGCGGCGCGGAACCGAACAGTTTGTGACATGTCTTGCCGTGTTCGGTCTTGGTGTCCAACACGACGATAATGTATTTTTCCAGCAACTCTCGCCGCTGTTTGGTTCGTCTGATGTCGCCGAGCGAAATCGGCTTTTGCCCCGAATCCACGACCGGATTCAGAATGACAAGCATCGGCTGCTTGAGGATTTGGGCAGCCCGATAGGCCTTTGTATAATTGTCGAAGTGTGTCAAACTTTCTTTCGAATTCATATCACCGATGGTGATCCCTGCCACAAGTAGCAGGCTGAGGCTGAGATCCATAAAACTCCCTTCCATTCGTCCCTGGTGTTCATCAAATGTGGCCCGTTAAATAACGTGACCCGAAAAGAAAACGTGGTTGAGATGATTGATGACTATGGCATGAAATTCAGTCGAATCTTCCCCTTTTCTACCCACTTGATTTACGCTCAGACCCCGATCGGAGTAATCCCAGCTATTCTCACTCCGCCGGCACCGCACCGGCTGACTGCTCTGTGGTCCTGTACAGAGCGGTAATGCAGTCTTTTATTTCTTCGTATAACTGTCAAGGCGCCCAAAGTTTCCATCATTAAAAAACTTCTAAAAACTTTCAAACACTATTTTCTTTTCATTTTATTTACAGTGTTCATTTTAACTAAAACAGGGCATTCTCATTTCCGAGTGATTTCGTTCACCAGACAGCAGGCCGACAAGCTAGCGATCATTCGCTCTGGCGCTCAGGAAGAGAACAATCACTTCACCGGCCAGCGTTGATCCATCAGACCGGGATGGGCCGCTCCGGAAAATCCTCCGGCTCGATCTGGATGGTGATGTGATCGATACCGAAGCGCTTGTGCAGCATTGCTCGCAGATTCGTCAACAGTTCGACGTGCGGCTCTTTGTCGGTAACGACAACGTGTGCCGACAACGAATCGAACCCGCTGGTGATCGTCCAGACGTGCAAATCATGGACGCCGACGACTCCCGGCGTTTGGATCATTGCGGTGCGAACATCATCCACGTCGATGCCCCGGGGGGCGCTTTCCATCAAAACCGCGAGCGATTCGGCCAGCAGCCGCCACGACGAGTACACCACCAACATGCCGATCAGTGCTGACGCCAACGGGTCGGCCCATTGCCAGCTGAAACCCCAGACCATCGCGCCGGCGGCTATTGCCCCCACGCTTCCCAGTGTGTCGCTCAGCACATGCAGCCATGCGCCGCGAATGTTCAGGCTCTCGCCCCGGCCGCCCGCGAGAATCCACAGACCGACCAGGTTGACGCCCAAACCGCCCGCCGCAATCCAGGTCATCAACGGCCCTTGAACCACCGGCGGTTGTCGGATCCTTTCAAAGGCTTCGAAAA
>Ga0310123_10003211_pt1 | contig 12744 bp, 9 predicted proteins | sample CB6_AW_1057_MG_FD_203505 | JGI IMG/M metagenome (GOLD analysis project Ga0310123, IMG submission 203505) | Marine microbial communities from Western Arctic Ocean, Canada - CB6_AW_1057 | ecosystem: Environmental > Aquatic > Marine > Oceanic | place: Canada: Western Arctic Ocean | collected... | reverse complement strand
GGCCAGCACGGCACTGGACCGCTACGTCGCCCAACCCGACCCGAGCTACTCGTGGAAGGTCCTCTCGAGCACAACGACCAAGACACTCGAGACGATCGTCATCGAGATGGTCTCACAGACCTGGCGGAGCAAGCAGGAAGTCGACCGGCCGGTGTGGCGACACTGGTTGACGGTGGCGATCCCCCGTCAGCGAACAAGAGCATCCGGCGGCAAATCGGACATCGGGCTGCTGTGGATCGGCAGCGGATCGAATCGCGGCAAGGCCCCCGGTGGGACGTCGGCCAACGTGCGTGTGATCGCCGAACAGACCGGTACCGTCGCCGCGGAGTTGCGGATGGTGCCGAATCAGCCGCTGGTGTTTCACGACGACGGTCAGTCTCGGAAAGAGGATGACCTGATCGGCTACACCTGGGACCAGTTCCTCAAGACCGGCGATCCGACCTGGCCGGCCAGGAACCCGATGGTCAAGAGTGCCGTGCGGGCGATGGACACGCTGTCGGCGCTGACCCGCCTGAAGATCGGCGGTGGACAGGAAGTGAAACGGTTCGTTGTCGCGGGAGGCTCGAAGCGAGGCTGGACGACCTGGATCACGGGGGCTGTGGACCGTCGCGTGGTGGCCATCATCCCGATCGTGATCGACGTCCTGAACGTCGACATGTCAATCCGTCACCACTTCGCGGCCTACGGCTTCTGGGCCCCGTCGCTGGGCAACTACGTCGAGCACCGGATCACCGAGCGAAACAACCACCCTCGGATGGGCGCGCTCTACAAGCTGGTCGATCCGTACTTTTACCGTCACCGGCTGACGATCCCGAAGTTCATCGTCAATTCCGCCGGCGACCAGTTCTTCCTGCCCGACTCGTCGCGGTTCTACTTCGCCGAGCTCCGCGGCCAGAAGGACCTCCGCTACGTCCCCAACACAGACCACTCGTTGAGGGGCTCTGACGCGATACAGAGCATCATCGCCTTCTATGCTCTCGTGATCGCCGGCAAACCCACACCGGGTTTCTCGTGGGCGCACAAGCCCGGCGGTGTGCTGGAGCTGAAGACCCCCCAGCGGCCTCTCGAAGTCAAACTCTGGCAGGCGACGAATCCCCAGGCCCGCGACTTCCGGCTGGAGACTCTGGGGCCTCGCTACAAGAGCCGCGTGCTGAAACCGGACAAGTCCGGCAAGTACACCGCGAAGGTCAGCCGACCCAAGAGTGGTTTTACGGCGTACTTTGCAGAGCTGACATTTGAGACCGGAGGGCCCTATCCATTGAAGGTCACGACGGACGTGCGGATCACTCCCGACATCCTTCCTTACAAGGACAGGGACTCGAGCCGGCCGGCGACCGTCACGATGCAGGCCGTCGCGGCCAACCCCGAGGTGGTCGCGGCGATCCGCACAGCGATCGCCGGCGACCGCATCGGATCGCTGACGCAATCGATGCAGGTCTTCGAGGTCCCGGCCGAGACCGCACCGGCCCGAGTCGTCCGGCTGAATTGGACGCCCCGCGGCCGTTTCCGGCCGAGCCTCGAGGCGTGTGTGGGCCTGCTGCGAGGACTCAAGTGCCAGGAGGTCCGGTTCTGGTACGAGTCGGGACCGCGTCGGGAGAAAAAGAAGAAGTAGATGGGCCGCGCGGTGCGGTTTCAGGCGCAATGGGGGCTGTCGCCCTTCCAGCGGTTGAAGCTCACGTCGTCGCCGGCGGCCAGTCGACTGCGGGCGTCGTGCCACGAGGCGTCCCAAGCCTGGGCGTCGTCGAGTACCGAGTCGGGGTGAGCCTGGCTGCGAGCCACGAAGCCGGGGAACCACTCGCGGCCGGTCGGCTGGCCGATGGGCTGGTACCTGAGATCGAAGCTCCAGCGGATGCGGTCGCTGCGATTGGGCAGGCCGGCATGCTGGGTGCGGCGGTGCATGAACAGCACGTCACCGGGGTCCATCGGCAGGGGGAGCTGGTGGGGTTCGACCAGCGAGTCGGGGATCGCCACCTGGCCACGGGTCAGCGGGTTGGTGCTCTGGCAATGTGTGACCAGGTCCCGCTTGTGGCTGCCGGGCACAACGGCCAGGCAGCTGTTGTCGACATGCGCCTCGGTGATCGGGAACCAGACAGTCAGGATCTCGCACTGGTCGGCATCACCGGTGATCACGCCCTGGTCCTGGTGCCAGTCGATGCGGGCGGTCAGGCCCGACCAGGCCTCGGGCGGGATCGCCGATTCGGGCAGCTTGATGCGGGCGTGCTGGACCGGGTTCGAGTAGATTTCGGGTCCGATGAACTGCTCGACCGCGTCCAGCAGCACGGGTGTTCTGAGCAAATCGAAGACGGCCGGGCCGTGGTGCATCGGGGTGTCGCAGCGGATGTCGGCCTGCGGCAACGAGATGTCCAGCGCCAGGTCGTAGGGCTGCCGGGCCCGGGGTACGGTCTGCAGCAGTCGCTCGGCAAAGGGCAGCCCGGCGTGGGGCTGGTCGAGGTGGCCCTGGTCGATCCAGCGATTGACCAGGTCGTCGAGCACCGTGTCGTATTCCGCCTCGACCGGCGCGAAGTCGCAGTCGGGATCGAGCAGGCCTCGGATGACCACGAAACCGTTCTCGTCGAAACGGGCCAGGTCGTCGGCGGTGATGCGAGTGGAGGAGACCATCGGTTTGGGCCAGCTGGAAACGCGGTCGAAGGGTCGCCCCGGCCGGTTCGATGCCATTTCGCTCGAAGCGGGCGACGGAGCGTCAGTGTAGCAGACTGTGGGATCAGGCGAGGATCCCGTCGATGACCTCGCCGTGGACGTTGGTCAGCCGACGTTCGATGCCATTGTGGTAGAAGGTCAGGTCTTCGTGATCGAGGCCCAGCAGGTGCAGGATGGTGGCGTGGAAGTCGTGCCAGGTGGTGACGTTCTGTTCGGCTTTCCAGCCATAGACATCGGTTTCACCATGGCTGATGCCCGGCCGCAGTCCTCCCCCGGCCATCCAGACGGAAAAGCCGTACTGGTTGTGGTCTCGGCCTGTCCCGAGGACACCGGCGTTGGACTGGGCGAAGGGGGTGCGGCCGAATTCGCTGGTGAACAGGACCAGGGTGTCGTCGAGCAGTCCGGTGCGTCGCAGGTCGGTGAGCAGTGCGGCCAGGGGCTGATCGACGCGGGCTGCTTCGCGGCCGTGGTTCTTGCGCATGTCCTCGTGCCCGTCCCAGTTGTGCCGGGGCCGTCCGAAGGCTCCGCCGCTGAAGAGTTGGACGAAGCGGACTCCCTGCTCGAGCAGTCGTCGGGCCAGCAGGCAGGCTCGGCCAAAGTCGGCGGTGGGTTGCTGGTCGAGGCCGTAGAGTGAGCGGGTGGCCCGGGTCTCGGAATCGAGTGCCGTGACTTCAGGCACCGCCAGCTGCATTCTCGCGGCCAGCTCGTAGCTGCGGATCCGGCCCAGCAGTGCGTCGTCGCCGCCCCGCTGGGCGAGGTGTCGCGAGTTGAGCCGAGCCAGCAGTCGACGGCTGTCGCGTTCGGTGGTCTGGGAGATGGCACGCGTGGGGAACAGGTCATCCAGGGGTGTGCCACGGGCCCGCAGCGGCACGCCCTGGTGCTCGGACGGCAGAAACCCGTTGGTCCAGTTGATCGATCCGCCCGCGGGCAGGCCGCGTGGGTCGGGGATCACGACGTGAGTGGGCAGGTTGCGGGTCTCGCTGCCCAGCCCGTACGACAGCCAGGCGCCCAGCACGGGGAATCCGTTGAGTCGGAAGCCGGAGTTCTCCTGGAATGTGGCCGGAGTGTGGTTGGACGTTTCGGCGACCATCGACTTGATCACGGTCAGCTCGTCGGCCACTTCTGCCAGGTGCGGGAACAAGTCCGAGACCCAGAGCCCGCTGTGGCCTCGCTGCCGAAACCTCCAGTCGCTTTGCCGAAGCAGCCCGACCTGGCCGAAGAAGACATCGGGCTTTTCGTCGCTTTGCAGTGGAGTGCCGTGCAGTCGAGCGAGCTGAGGCTTGTAGTCGAAGCTGTCGACCTGGCTGAGGCCGCCCGTGGCGACCACGTGGATCACGCGGTGGACGGCGGGGCGAGTGTCGGGAAGTGGTTGTTGAGATGAGGAGGATGCGGCGCGGGCGTGCTGGTCGCTGGTCAACAGCGACATCAGTGCCGTGCTGCTGATGCCGGCGGTGGCGAAGTCCAGCACTTGCCGTCTCGAGACGGATTCAGTCGACATAAAGGAACTCGTTGGCGTTGAACATCACGCGGGCGAGGGCGGGCAGGCCGTGACGGGTGACAAGCGACTCGGCGGCCTCGGCTTCGTCGTGCGTCGGGGGTCGGGAAAAGCAGAGTTCGAAGGTGAGCCGGACCCGCGCCGGGGTGGTGGCGGCGGCCTGGCGGGTGACTCGGGCGGCGAGCCGGTCGGCCATCCTCAGGCCGAAGTTGCTGTTGAGCAGCGAGAGAGCTTGTAGTGGCGTGGTGGTGACCGCGCGGCGGGGTGTCTTGGTCGAGGGGTCGGGGCAATCAAAGGCGTCCAGGAAGCGGCTGCGGCCCGAGCGGACGACGGTACGGTAGAGACTGCGGCGGTCGAAGGTGACACCGACGGGGTCGCCGACGTCGTAGAATTGCGAGTTGTTCGTGAAGCTGGTGAAGTCGTAGTAGCCGGGGCCGCCGATTTCGCGGTTGAGCGATCCGGAGACCGCCAGCAGGCTGTCTCGCAGAGCCTCGGCCTCGAGACGCCTGGGTGCGTGCCGCCACAGCAGCCGGTTGCCTGCATCCGCGGCCGCCGCTGCCGGCCGGTAGCGGGACGCCTGCTGATAGCAGGCGGAGGTCAGGATCAGTCGGTGGATGTGCTTCAGGCTCCAGTCATGCTCGACCAGTTGCCCGGCGAGCCAGTCGAGCAGGTCGGGGTGAGAGGGCAGTTCTCCGTTGATCCCGAAGTCGCTGGGGGTTTCGACCAGGCCGGCTCCGAAGTGGTGATGCCAGAGCCGGTTGACAATCACGCGGGCAAACAGCGGATTGCCTGGGTGAGTGATCCAGCGGGCCAGGGCACGGCGGCGTGGGGGATCGGGAGCATCGGGCTTGAGAGCGAAGTCGGAGGGGCTGCCGGGGACGGCTGAGACCGCGCCCGGTGAGACCGCGTCACCGGCCGACTCGGGGTCGCCTCGGGCCAGCACGCGAGTGATCCCGGGCGGCCTGGGCGAGACGGCGTACGTCTTCCAGGTGTTCCAGCGACGGGCCAGGGTCTTCAGTTGAGCGATCTCGAACTTCAGGCTGTTACGGTGTTGCTGCTGGTCCGAGGAGAGGGCTGTGCGGAACTCCTGTTCGGAAACCGACAGGGCACGGGGTCCGGCCGAGGCGATGATCTGTTCGTGGGTGAGTGCGGCCAGGTGCAGTTGCACTGTGTCGATCCGGCCCCTGAGGTGTCGTTCCCGGAGCGTGGGGGTGTGTCGCAGTCCGATCAGCACCCGGGCCTGGTTGGCGGCGAAGCGGGCCGGTCCCCGGGTGCGGATGGTGCGTCCGTAGGGTTGCCCGTTTCGGTAGGCACGGACCGAGCCGTCCTGTGCGAAGACGAAGGCGAGATGGACCAGGGCCTGGTCGGCGCCCTGCTCCTCGGGGCCCTGGAAGCTGACGGTCCGTTTGCGGTCCTCGCTGGCGAGATTCCAGTGTCCCGGCTCGAGTTCTCCGAAGGCGATGGCGTCGTGGACGGGTCCCTCGACCGCCTGCAGCGCGACGACGCCTCCGCCCCGCTGCCGGATGTCGTCGAGCTGGACCCAGGCCTCCAGCGTGCGGGCTGTGATGGCCTCGGGGATCGGAGGCGTGATGACGTAACCCCGGCGGGGCAGAACCAGTTGGCCGTTCTCGATCCGTGCGTCGCCCGAGACGGTGCCGTGCAGCTGGCCGATCGAATCGCGGGCCCCGTCGGTGAAGTCCCAGCGAGCGAACGGGCGAGGCGGGTTGGGACTGGGTGTGCCGGAGCGTCGTTGTTTGAGAATCCGTCGTCGGGCGGGAGCCTCGAGCGAGACGAGCTGTTGTTCGAGCCTCACGCGGCGGGCCTCCAGCCGCACGGCAGGCGATGTGGTGTGGCCGGCGACGGGGGCACCGGGCAGGTCTTTGAGTCCGTGGCGAACGCCGCCCAGGGCCGAGGCCATCCGGTAGTACTCTGTTTGAGGGATCGGGTCGAACTTGTGGTCGTGACAGCGTGCACAATGGATCGTCAGACCGAGGAAGGTCTGGCCGACCACGCTGACGATGTCCTCGAGTTCGTCCTGGCGGACCACTCGCTTCATCGCCTGGCTCTGCTGCGAATTGCCCACCTCGTCGTAGGCGCCCGCGACCAGGAACCCGGTGGCAATCACCGCCTGAGGATTGTCGGCTTCGATCACGTCGCCGGCCAACTGCCAGGCGGCGAAGCGGTCGTAGGGCATGTCGGAGTTCAGGGCCTGTGCCACCCAGTCGCGGTACCGCCACGAGTTGGGCCTGAGCTTGTCTCGCTCGAAGCCCTGGCTCTCGCCGTAGCGAACCAGGTCGAGCCAGTGTCTCGCCCAGCGTTCCCCGTGGTGGGGGTGAGCCAGCAGGCGGTCGACCAGTTGGTTCCAGGCGTCGGGCCGGGGGTTGGCGAGGAAGCGGTCGAGTGTGTGGGGATCCGGTGGCAGGCCGAGCAGATCGATGGCCAGCCGGCGTGCCAGCACGCGGCGGGAGGCTCGGGCCGAGGCAGTGAGACTCCTGGCCGCCAGCCGCGAGCCGATGAAGGCGTCGATCGGGTTGCCATGTGCGGGGATGTGGGCAAGGGCCGGAGGTGTCGGTTTGCTGAGTGGTCGCAGCGACCACCACGGCTGATCGTCTGCGGCGACCGCCTGTGCGGTGAGAACAAGCAGGGCGATCGGGATCAGGCGGCAGGGCATGAGGTGCATTATGCAGGGTCGTCGGGCGGGGGGGCAGGCCGGAGTGAAATCGGAGAAGATTGCACTTGCAGGTTGGTCGAGAATTCGGAGGATGACCGGATCGTGTTGCACTGACGCGGTGCGACTGGGCAAGAGGCCCGTGAGGAGATCGGCACTGGCTGTCCGTTCGGAAGCGGGTGGGTCCCTGTTAGAGGAAGGAGGTGGTCGAGTGGAATATTGCTGTACATGCCAGAGAGGTGGTAACGCCTAGACAACCGGCGGGTTGTCCCTTGGGCAACCACCTACCCGGTGAGCGGACCTCACGGTCCCGGCCGGGGAAATAGACAGGAGGCCCGGTCGCGTCTTTCGCGGCCGGGCCTCTTTTTTCATCGCGTGCCGGGGCCGGCCCCGGCCCGGCCCCGGCCCGGCACGCGGCTCGTAGTCACACAACCGCACGTCCCGCCCCACCCGATGCCCATGCCTGGTGTGTCTCGAATCGTAGCTGCGTTGCTGGGCAGCGTGTTCCTGTGGGCCGGTCTCTCGAAGCTCCTTGATCCGGCCTCCTTCATCGACTCGATCGATGAATTCGGACTGGTCTGGGAGCCGTTGCTGGGGGCGACGGCCTGGGGGGTGATGGGGCTGGAACTGGCTGTCGGTGGGGGCCTGTGGTGCTTTCGGCGTTGGGCGGTCGGGCTGGCCTGCGGGCTGGTGGTGGTGTTTCTTTGCGTGCTGGGATACGGGATACTGCTGGGGCTGGACATCGAGTGCGGCTGTTTTGGCCCAGGCGAGGGTGTCGGCAGCCTGACCTTGAAACAGGCGGCCGTGGTCGATCTGGTGCTGCTGGCGACCTCGATCGGCCTGGCCCGCTCGATGCGGCGTCGGCCAAATGACGAGACTGGTGACGAGACTGACGACGAGCTCGACGGTGAGGAGAACTGATGGTGACGATGAATCGACAGGCTCGATGGATCCTCGTGCTGGCCTTCGTGGCCGGCAGCGGCGGTGGCTGCGGGCAGAACAAGTTTCAGAAGGAAGTCGAGACCGAGAAGGTTGCGGTGAAGCTGGGTCGACACATGGCCGAGGGCGAGTACGAGGTGATCACGACCGCGGAGTTGGATTCCCTGCTGGCGAAGAAGCCCGCCCTGGTTCTGGTCGACGCGATGCCGCTGGAGGCGAGTTACCTCAAGCAGCACATCAGCGGAGCCGTGCAGTTCCTGTTCCCCAAGGCGACGATGGAGGAGTGGGACACAGCAGAAACGGCGGGGAAGTCCGAGGCGGACTACGAGGCGCTGCTGGGCGAGGACAAGGAGAAGCTGGTGGTGGTCTATTGCGGCTTCACGGCGTGCGGCCGCAGCCACAACGCGGCAGTGTGGGCCAAGAAGAATGGCTACAAGAACGTGAAGCGGTACCCCGGCGGGATCTTCGCCTGGAAGGGGGCCGGTTTGTCGACGGTGGCCGGAGACAAGTAGCCGCGGTTGTCGGGTCAGCCGCCGGTCGTCTCTCGCGGCTCGATCTCATCCAGCCGAGCCAGCGCGTCCCAGGTGACCGGGAACCCGGCGTAGGGTGCGATCTGCAGCAGGGCCTCGACAATGTCCTGCCGCGTGGCCCCGTTCTTGAGTGCGAACTGCAGGTTGAGTTCCAGGGCCCGTGTGCGGCCCAGGGCGGCGAGTGCGGCGATGGAGACCAGTGATTTGGTTCGTCGATCGAGCCCGTCTCGGCTCCAGATCTCACCGGCGAGGAACTCGGTCACGTACCCGCTGAATTCGGGGCTGATCGCGTCCCAGTGTGCGATGGTCTCTGCGGCCGTCTCCTCGCCCAGCATCTCCTCAACGAGCCGTCGGCCTCGAGCCTGTCGCTGTTCGAGGCTGTTTTCGGCTGGGTCATGGTTTTCGGGCATGGATGCTCTCTTGTGAAGGTGCGTCGACGGGGTCTCAGACCCTGTACCCGGCATTGACGTCGAGTGTCTGTCCGGTGATGCTCGCCGCGCGATCCGAGGCGAGGAAGGCGACCATTTCGGCGATGTGTTCGGCGGGGATCAGGCGGCCCAGCAGTGTTTCGCCGTGGAGTTGTTCTCGAACCTCCGCGGCTGGAATCCCCGTGGCCTGGGCCTTGGCCTCGATGATCGCGTCCATCCGCGGTCCGTCGATCGGTCCGGGGCAGACGGCGTTGACCAGGATCCCGTCGCCGGCGACTTCGACAGCCAGCGTCTTGGTCAGCCCGATCACGGCCCATTTCGATGCGGCGTAGGGGCTGCGAAGCGGAAACCCGATCTGTCCGGCAGCCGAGGCGATATTGATGATGCGTCCGGATCGTTGGGCCAGCAGGGTGGGCAGGACGGCACGAGAGGCGAGGAAGACGCCGGTGACGTTGACGTCCATCACGGCCTCCCATTCGGACCGCGCGACGTCCTGGAGGGCGGCGGTGGGTCCGATGACCCCGGCGTTGTTGACCAGGATGTCGAGACGTCCGAACCGGGCGAGGGTGGCCGTGACCATCTGTGCGAGGTCGTCTTCTGAGGTGACATCGGTTGAGGTGCCGAGCACCTGGTGTCCGGCCGCCTCGAGTTCGGCCATCACCTCGGTCCGTTCGCCGTCCTCGGGAGTCGCCACGACCACAGCCGCTCCGTCGCGGGCCAGGGCTCGCACGCAGGCCAGGCCGAGACCTCGCCCGGCTCCGGTGACGACTGCGACCTGCTCGGTGAGTGACATGCGAGCATCATACCTGCGGAGGGCTGCGTTGGCTTGTCGGCCGAGTCGGCCTACAATCCGCCGGTCGGCAGAATGTGCTGTTTGTTCCCCACGGAGCCTGGCATGGCACTCTTCGGACGAAAGAAGCGGCTGGTAGATTGGGCCAGCTGCGCCGGGTGAGCCGGCAAGTTGCCCCAGGAGGGGACCGCGCAGGTCGTGCGCGGACTGCCGAAATTCGATGACCCGAACCTGATCGTCGGGGCCGAGGACTTCAGCGACGCGGGAGTGTATCGACTGCGGGACGATTTGCTGATCCTGCAGTCGCTCGACTTCTTTCCTCCGCTGGTCGACGACCCGTTCCTGTTCGGCCAGATCGCCGCCGCCAACAGTCTCAGTGATATCTACGCCATGGGCGGGACGCCTCGCACGGCTTTGAACATCGTCGGCTTTCCCGACGACAGGCTGGACTTGTCGATCCTGAGCGAGATCCTGGCCGGTGGTGCCGAGCGGGTGCTGGAGGCCGGGGCGGTGATCGCCGGAGGCCACACGGTGCGGGATACCGAGATCAAGTACGGCCTGAGCGTGACGGGGGTGGCCACGCCCGAGGAATTGATGACCAACGGTGGGGCTCGACCCGGGGACGCGTTGGTGTTGACCAAGCCCTTGGGGACGGGGTTCGTGACCACGGCGTTCAAGAAGAACCGCTGCCCGCAGGGCGTGCTCGAGACAGCCGCGGCCAGCATGGCGATGCTCAACGCCGGTGCCAGCCAATCAGCCAAAGCGGTCTCGGCAACCGGCTCGACCGACATCACCGGTTTCGGACTGGCCGGGCATGCCGGCGAGATGGCTCAATCGAGTGGGATGACGCTGACGATCGAGACGTCGAAGTTGCCCGTGTTGCCCGGTGCCGCCGAACTGGCCGCCGCGAGCTACCACACCCGGGCCAGCAAGACCAATCTGGCGGCCGTCGAGTCGTTGATGCGGATTGATCAGTCGGCTGTCGCGATGGGTCTGGAGATGGTCTTTGACGCACAAACGTCCGGCGGATTGCTGATCAGTGTTGATCCGGCACGTGCCGAGGAACTGGTCGGGCTGTGCTGCGATTCGGGTGCCGAAGCGGCCGCGGTGATCGGTTCGGTCGCCGAGAAGTCGGACGTCTTCCTGGTCTTCACCGGTTAGGCGGAGACGTGCGAGGTCAGCGAATCCAGATCGTGATTCCCGCGAAGGCCGGTCGACGCAGTGGCAACCGCGTGACCGCGCTGCGGTGGCGGAAGTGTCTCGAGTCGCTGGGCCATCGCGTGGCGATTGAGACCGAGTACCGAGGCGGTCGTTGCGATGTGTTGATCGCCCTGCATGCTCACCGTAGTGCTGCGGCGGCCTTGCGATACCGCCACGAGTGCCCCTCGGGCCGACTGGTGGTGGCACTCAGCGGCACAGATCTCTACCGCGATCTGGATCGATCGCCGCGGGGTCACCAGGCTTTGGATGCTGCCGACCGGATCGTGTTGTTGCAGCGGCATGGCCTGACACGGCTGGATCGCAGTCTGCACAAGCGGTGCCGTGTGATTCACCAATCAGTGGTGGTGCCGAAGCGGTTGCCCGGGAAGGCCAGACGGAGTTGGCAGGTGGCCGTGGTCGGGCATCTCAGGCCGGTCAAGGACCCGTTTCTGGCGGCTCGAGCGGTCAGAGACTTGCCGTCGGAGTCGAGGATCCGGGTGGTTCATCTGGGTGGTGCGCTCCAGCAGCGGATGCGTGTGCGCGCCGAGGCCCAGATGCAGCGGCAGCCAGGTCGTTACTGCTGGATGGGCAACCGGCCTCATTGGCAGGTGATGCGTCAATTGGCCCGGAGCCAGGTCCTGGTGCTCTCGAGTCACATGGAGGGGGGGGCCAACGTGGTGGGTGAAGCGATTAGTGTCGGCACTCCGGTGCTCTCGACACGGATCAGCGGTTCGATCGGCCTGTTGGGCGAGGACTACCCGGGCTTCTTCGAGCCGGGTGATGTCGACGGCCTGCGGCGGCTGTTGTTGGACGCAGAGAGCCCAGGGCCGCTCTATCAGTCGATTTCAGAGCGGTGTGCCGCCCTCAAGAGCCAGTTTCACCCCAGTCACGAGCGTCGGTCCTGGCAGCAGCTCCTCACCGACAGTAGGTCAGGCTGTGCCTGACATCACCCGCTCAACCTTCCTGCACGCCCCAATAAAACGAGATGCACCCCGACGATGAGGTGCTGGGGTCAGGGGGCGGAGGGCGGTTGGTTGGGGGGTCCTGGGCGGGATTGTCAGGCAGAGCCTGACCTACTTGGTGGTTTTCAGGGTGGCGAGGTAGGCCAGGAGGTCTGCGACCTGCTGGGCGGTCATGTCCTTGAGCAGGAGCTCGGGCATCAGGCTCTTTCGCTGAGTGACCAGCTCTTCGACCTCGTCGGCCGGGATCACCGTTTGCTCGTTCTTGGCGTTGCGGAGCACGACCTGCTTGTCCGTACGACTCACCAACAGGCCGGTGAACACGCGGCCGGCGGTGGTTTCGACGATATAGGTCAGGTACTTGGGATCGATCTTCCGCGAGGGGTTGAGGATCTGGTCGAGCAATTCGCGGCGGCCATACTTCTTGCCGATCCCGTCCAGATCAGGGCCGACCGACTTGCCGGCTCCGGCCACCTTGTGGCAGTTGCGGCACTGAGTTGCCTGCGATGTGGTGAAGAGTTTGCGTCCGGTGTCGGCATTGCCGGAAAGGGCCAGTAAGGCCGCCGGCCGGATCACTCGCCCGAGTCTCTGCACACGTCGCTCTTCGGGTATGAACCTCTCGAAGAGGTCTCGCGTGGTGATGTCATCATGTGCGACGGCCGAGGCGATGATCTGCTTGCGTGCGGCTGCGGAGAATTTCGAACCGGACCGATCGAGGCGCTGCTGAAGCAGCAGTGCCGTGGCGGTGGAGGCGAGTGAGCGTGCCAGCAGCGGAGGCGGGATGCGGTCTCCGGCGGCTTCGAGTTCAGCGACCCGCGAGGGCGCCACGATCCGCGTGTCCTTCTGGGCATCCGAGAGCACGGCAATCGGTGTGTCGGCGCCGGAGAGGTTGGAGATCCAGTCGCGGACCAGGTCGGCTGCAGCCCGGTCGACGACTTCCGAACCGATGTGTGGCATCCGGCCGCGGCCGAGTTTCGAGACTCGGAGGTACAGCATGCTGCGGAGCGGGTCACCCGGAGCGATGATCCGTGCGTCTCGGATGCCAAACGTGCCCTGGGTGGGTTTGGCATCGAGCAT
>Ga0310123_10003210_pt1 | contig 12746 bp, 8 predicted proteins | sample CB6_AW_1057_MG_FD_203505 | JGI IMG/M metagenome (GOLD analysis project Ga0310123, IMG submission 203505) | Marine microbial communities from Western Arctic Ocean, Canada - CB6_AW_1057 | ecosystem: Environmental > Aquatic > Marine > Oceanic | place: Canada: Western Arctic Ocean | collected... | reverse complement strand
TCGGCTGCCGAGAATAAACCAAACTCAAATGTAGTGACGACTTTGCACCCGCCACCCTAGAAAATAAGGTATGTCTGACGTCTTACTGGGGAACTTGGGCTAGGTTTGACTCGATAGGACACACTCGACGGGAGGCGACCGGCACGCACGGTGATCGACACAGCGGAAAACAGCCGGTTTTCTCTCATCGCGCGGCGCTCGATCGGCCCTACGATCGTCTGCCTGGCATTCCTAGCGCTGTTGATCTGGACCTGGCGAAAACTGCCCGATCCGTTGATCGATTTTGGACGTGAGCTTTACGTTCCTTGGCAACTGGCCGAAGGCGAATCACTCTATCGAGACATCACCTACTTTAACGGCCCCCTGTCGCCGACGTTCAACGCCGCCGTCTTCCGTCTCTTTGGGGTTTCGTTCTCGACGCTCCTCTGGACCAACGTGGTGCTTGTCGCGTTGCTCACGGTGATGCTCTATCGATTCCTGGCCCGTGGGTTCGGACCGCCCCGTGGTTTCGTACAGCTCGGAGCAACGCTCGGGTCGCTCGTTTTTCTTACCGGTTTTGCCTTCTCCCAGTTGTTGAGCAATGGCAACTATAGCTACATTTGCCCTTACTCTCACGAGATGACCCATGGCATTTTGCTGTCGATTGCCATGCTCAGCATCGTCTGCCGTGATTTTCGACTGCGCTCAGCGTCGATGTTTCCGGCCGGCGTACTGCTGGGTCTCGTTTTTCTGACGAAGGCGGAATTTTTTCTGGCGACCTCGTGTGCGGCAACGGTGGCGGTTGTCGCGCCGCCGTTTCTCGGGCGGGTTGCCTGGCGTCGCGCGTTTCGCTCGTCCGTGGTATTTGCACTCGGAGCGATCCTGCCCGTCGCCGGGTTCGCGGCCTGGCTCGCCCGCCAAATGCCCTGGGAAGAAGCGCTGCTTGGCGTGGCCGTGGATATTCACGAGCCGTGTCACCGAATTCTACCGACCGATGTCCGGACTGGACCAACCGCTCGTTTCCCTGCTGCTGATGGACAAATCGGTCCTCGCGACGGTGTTGATTCTTGCCGCGCTGGTGCTTTACGACCGATTTCGTCATCGCCGCTCGTCGTGGCTCGAGGCGGGGATCGTGCTGTGCGTTCTTGGCGTGACGCTGCTTCGCGGCCGTGGTTTCCCACTTCTTTTGGAAGGTGGCCCGCTGTTGATCGCATCGCTGGCGATGGTCGTGGGATTCGGACGTCTGGCCGTACGCCATAACAACCCTGCATGCCACAAGAACGACGACACAGGGTTCGTGCGGCTGGCCATGCTCACTGTTTGGGCGACGTTCGCTCTTTGCTTGCTGGCCAAGGTCGTCTTGGCACCCAAGATAATCCACTACGGTTTCGTCTTGGCGATGCCTGCGACGTTGATGGCCATCGGGGTCCTCTTAGACGTTCTTCCGAAATGGCTGTGTCGCGTTTGGAAGGGTGGTGCGGTGTTTCGCCTGGCTGTTGCCGGGCTCGTCCTGGCCGACACGCTTGGCTTTGTGGTCGCGACGTCGGCCAATCTGTGGCATAAAACCAGTAGCATCGCCGCCGGCCCGGACCGCATCATGGTTTACAACGATTCGACCAGCCTGGTGGGCCGCGAGGTGACGGAGTTCCTGGCCGAAGCCGACGCGACATTCGTCGCCTTGCCCGAAGGCATCATGCTCAACTACCTCAGCCGGCGACGAAATCCGACGGCCTATATCAACCTGATGCCGCCGGAAGTGCGCATGGTTGGCGAGGCACTGGCCGCCGGTCGTCCCGACTATATTGTGCTCCTTCCGAGAGATATGGCTGAATACGGCGTGGGCAACTTCGGCTGCCCCGAATACGGCGAGCAGATCATGAACTGGGTCCGACAGCACTATCGCCCGGTCCGCACGATCGCCGTGCCCGACACGTCTGGCGACGATTTTGTCATTGAGATTCTCGCGCCGCGCTAGCACCCGGGCGGCGCGAGATCAGATTTCCCAGAAGCGTCCGCACGCGCCCACGTAATGTCGCCGCCGGGTCACCGTCTGGACCCCGTGGATGGAGAACAGCCCAAAGTCCCGTCGGCCGGTGAACGCAATGGGCGAGGTGCGGTCGACTGCGGAGGCTACCGGAAACCGGTTGCCCACATAGGCACCGAAATCGGTATCCGACGGTTTGCTCAGTGCTAGCAGCAGTCCGCCGACCGCCGCGAGGAAGAGGAGCCGTCGCCTGGTTCGATATCGTTTCGAGCTGGATGCCACGTTCGCGAGCCCTCGGCCGGATAAATAAGGCGAGCGGTAGATGAAAACCTACTGTCGTAGCATGGGCCCCTGGCCCGTGCAGATTCACGGGCCAGGGGCCCATGCTACGACTAGCAAAGCCAACCACCGCTAATCTCATAATCTCATCGACCAAGTGTCTCTCCTGGCATGGCCCGACGTCAATGTGCCGGCACGACCGTACCTGGCCCGCATTTCCGCTACGTCTGGCCTACTTTGCTGGTGTTCCCGCGCTTTACGTTTCCAAGTCGACCTTTCCAATTGCCGAACCGTATTGTTTAATACGTCGAGGGCATTTCACGATTATTAGATTATTAGGCGAGCCGCGGGCGTAAGCCCGTGGGTAGCGAAGGGTAAAGATCATGGACAACAAACGAGTCACGCGATACCGAAAAACAGCTTGGGTGACCGGCGGCATGTTGCTGCTGGTCGTTGCCGCGGTATTCTCGTCGCTGAGCGTACGGGCGGCGGACCCGGAAAATGGCGAACTGGAAGCGACGAAAGATTTCGCCCCGTCACTTGAATATGCCCGGTCGCTCTCGCGGGCTTTTCGCAAGGCGGCTCGAGACGTGCAGCCATCCGTTGTGACGGTCACGCAACGCGAGGTGGCGATCAGCAGAGTCAAGGGGCGGGCGGACCAACGTGACGGACCGCGCAGCGGGAACGAAGCCTTCGACGAGCTGTTTCGGCAGTTTCCGTTCCTGCGGAGCGACCCCGATCTGCGACGTCATTTCGAGGGAGAGCGTGGGCCGTCTCGCCGGGGCCGTTCCGGCATGGGCTCGGGCGTCGTCATCGACCGCTCGGGCATCATCCTTACTAACAACCATGTGGTCGCCGGCGGTGGCGAAGTGACTGTTCGGCTGCACGACGGCCGCGAGTTCGAGGCGGTCGAGGTGAAAACCGATCCCGAGTCGGACTTGGCGATCATCCGCATCGAGCATGCCGACGATCTCACGGAGGCTCGGCTAGGCGACAGCGATCGCATCGAAATCGGCGATTGGGTGCTTGCCCTGGGCCAGCCGTTTGGACTCGAAGGGACGGTCACCGCGGGTATCATCAGCGCCAAGGGCCGTGGGCTGCCCTCTTCGGAGCACCCGAGACAGAGCGTGCGGGCCGATTTTCTGCAGACCGACGCGGCCATCAACCCCGGCAATAGCGGCGGGCCACTGGTCGACCTGGACGGACGCGTCGTCGGGATCAACACGGCGATCTTTGCCCGTGGTGGCGGCGGAAACGACGGAGTCGGCTTCGCGGTGCCGATCAACTTGGCGAATTGGGTCAGCCGACAGCTTATCGAGGAAGGCGTCGTCCATCGGGCCTATTTGGGCGTGGGGATTCAATCGCTCAACTACGATCTGGCCAATCAGTTCGGAGTTCCACCCCATCGGGGCGTGATCGTCTCGGCCGTGATGCCCGATTCGCCGGCCGCCGAGGCAGGACTGAAACAGGGCGATATCATTATGCAATTTGCCGGCGAGGAAGTCACCAGCTCTCGTCATCTGCAACGAGTCGTCGAACGCGCTCCGCTCGGCAGTCGGCAGAAGTTGGTCGTGTTGCGCGACGGCGAGCGAAAACGGCTGACGGTCGTCTGCCAAGAACTTCAGGAGCCGTCGCCCCAGTTTACCACGAGCGATACATCGGCCCCGGACGACATCAACGAGTTGGGTCTGGAGGTTAGTTCACTCAGTGCCGAAGTTGCCGAGCGACTGGGCATGGAGGGCGCCGAGGGCGTCGTGGTGACCAACGTTCGACGCGGCGGCTTGGCGGCGCGAGCCGGACTCCAGCGAGGCATGGTCATCGCCGAGATTAACCACCAGCGAGTTGCCAACACGGAACAATTCCGCGAGGCACTCAGCAAGCAATCTCTCGAGGAAGGTGTGCTGCTTCTGGTCCGATCGCGCGGAGGCGCGCGGTACCTCGTGATCCGTTCCCGCGGTTAGCTAGCACCCCGGCTGCTTCACGCGGACAAATGTGCCGAAAAGTCATGCTGGAAAGCAGCCGGGGTGCTCTCCACCGCCACCCTTCATCATTCGGACTTCGTCATTTCTTCTGGGCCGATGCACCACAGATGATTGCGTGTCCGGATGAAGAGATCGCCGTCGGAGACGGCGATCGACGCGTTGGTCGGTTCGCCGATCGAGTTGGTTGCCAACAGCTCGTACTCGGGCGCGGCGCGAAACACGAACACGTCGCCCGATTGGTTCAGGGCGTAGATGCTATCGCCGCTCAGCACCAGGGATGACCACATGTCCCCTCGGTCGCTGCCCGCTGTGCGGAGCCGCTTTTGCCAGACGACTTTGCCGGTCCGCAGCTCGAGACATTGCACGATGCCCTCGGTGTCCGGGAGGAACAGAAGGTCGTCTTTGACCACGCCCGTGCCGAGCCGCGACTTGGTCCGCTCTTTATGCCATAGCCGATGCGTCAACTGAACGTCGCCGCTGCCGCCCGGCTCAACCGCGATGCCCGGGCTGTGCCAACCGCCCATCGCGACCAACACACCGTCGCCCCACATCGGTGAGCTGTAGACCAACCGACCCAGCCCGTCGCATGTCCACAGAACGCTTCCGGTCGACGGGTCGTACGCTCGCATTCGATTCGGAAGCGAAACAATCAGCTCGTTGCGCTCGCCCGAGTCGATCAGCAGCGGCGTGCTCCACGAGCCGCGGAGACTCTTCGCTCGCTCCTTGTCGTCTTGGCTCAAGCTCTCCGACCCGACATCGCCGATATCTTCGCCTTCGGCCGACTGCGGAATCTCTGCCCGCCAGACGATCTGGCCGGTTTGCTTGTCGACGGCCACGACGAACTCGTGCTCGCCCGGCCCGAAGTTCAAGAAGCACAGGTTTTCGTGCAGCACGGGCGACGAGCCGTGTCCCCACTGGTGGCGTTGCGGGCCGAGGTCCCGCTGCCACAGCTGCTTCCCGTCGAAGTCGTAGCAGAAAAGACCCGCCGAGCCGAACCACACGATGACCCGCTCACCGTCCGTCACGGCCGAAGGGGAACAGTAGGGGTTCGTTTGATGCGACGATTCCTCTTCGGCGTAGTCCGTGCCGGCTTGCCACAGCAGTTGGCCGCCTGACCGGTCGAAACAGAGCAGCTCACGCCGCGGTGGGTCGTCGATCGCCTGGGTGAGGAAAATGCGATCCTTCCAGATGATGGGCGTGGAATTGCCACGATCGGGCAGTGGTGTCTTCCACCGCACATTCTCCGTCGCGCTCCACTGGGTCAGCAGATCGGTTTCCGCCGTCACACCCGTTCCGAGCGGACCTCGCCAGGCAGGCCAGTTTTCGGCCACCGCCGGCGCAGCGGCTAGTGTGCCAACCAACAGAACGGACCACCAAATCAATGCGCAACGCACTATGATTGGACCTCCTGCGCGTCGCCGCGCACGTATGAGTCGTCAGGCGTGAAAAAGGCGTGAACGTGGGCAACCAGCACTGGCGGCCCAGCCTCGTCCTATCCTATCATAATGCCCAGCCGCCGCGGGACCTCTGACAAACGATGGAATTGTGAGACACCTTACCATACACTTCAAAGTAAAGTTGTTCATGGCCCTTCTCGTTGGATTGCCACTTTGTGGCCTGGCAATGGAGACAGTGGCACGAGCGGAAGAAATGACGATTCACTACCCCCAGACAAGGCGCGTCGACCACGTCAACACCTATCATGGTACTCAGGTCGCCGATCCTTACCGCTGGCTCGAACAGGACGTCCGCGAGTCGGCGGAAGTAGCCGCTTGGGTTGCCGCTCAGCAAAAAGTGACCGAGGCCCACATCGAGGCCATACCTGAGCGCGATGCGATCCGCGCTCGGATCGAGCAACTGTGGAATTACGAGCGTTATTCGTCACCATTTAAGATCGGTGGCCGCTACTTCTTTTACAAAAACGACGGGCTGCAAAACCAGAGTGTGGTCTATGTGCAGGACACACTTGACGACGAGCCGCGGGTTTTGCTCGACCCGAACACCTGGTCCGAAGATGGCGCGGTCGCACTGGCCGGTTTGGTGCCGAGCGACGACGGGCGCTTCGTCGCGTACGGTGTGGCCGATGCCGGCTCCGATTGGCGCAGGTGGCACGTGATGGAAATCGGTTCGGGCCAGAAAGAGGGAGAGGATGTGGACCGGAAGCTCGACGACGTGATTCGCTGGATCAAGTTTGGCTCGGTCGCTTGGACCCAAGCTGCCGACGGTTTCTTTTACAGCCGATTTCCTGAGCCCGAGGAGGGCCAAAAGTTCCAGAGCCTCAACCTCAATCACAAACTCTACTTTCATCGGCTTGGCACGCCGCAGTCGGACGACGTGTTGATCCATCAGCGGCCCGACGAGCCCGAGTGGGGTTTTCATCCGACCACCACCGAGGACGGCCGCTACCTGGTGATCACGGTCTCGAAGGGTACCGACGACAAATACCGCGTGCTGGTCAAAGATCTGCAAAAACCCGAAGCATCGTTGAAAGCACATTTGTTGGAGGTCATCGGTAACTTCGACCACGAGTACAGCTACATCGGCAACGAGGGGCCCATTTTCTACTTCAAAACCGATCACGAGGCGCCGCGAGGGCGCGTGATCGCGATCGACATTCGTCACTCAGGAAAGGGGCATCCGGAAAAGAAGAATCATCGCGAGATCATCCCGCAGGCGGAAGAGACGTTCGATGACGTGAATCTGGTCGGAGGCCGACTGATTGCCCTCTACCTGAAAGACGCCAAGACGCAGGTGAACCTCTTCGACCTCGAAGGCCGGCCGCTCGGCGACGTGCGATTTCCCGGCATCGGTTCAGCTCACGGGTTTGGTGGCCGACGCAACCACACCGAGACGTTCTATACGTTCAGCAGCTTCGCCACGCCGCCGAGCATCTTTCACTACGACCTGTCGACCGGCAAGAGCACCCTTTATCGTCGCGCGCAGGTCGCTTTCGATCCGGACGAATATGTGGTGAAGCAAGTCTTCTATGAAAGCAAGGACGGCACCCGGGTCCCGATGTTTATCGCACATAAGCAAGGCGTCGTGCTTGACGGAACGAATCCCACGCTGCTCTACGGCTACGGCGGCTTCAGTATTCCCCTCACGCCCGGCTTCTCGGTAAGCCGCTTGGCCTGGATGGAACGGGGCGGCGTCTTTGCCATGCCCAATCTCCGCGGTGGTGGCGAATATGGAGAAGCATGGCACCAGGCAGGCACGAAACTCAACAAGCAGAATGTGTTTGATGATTTTCTCGCCGCGGCAGAGTGGCTGATCGACAACCATTACACGCGGCCCGACAAACTCGCCATCCAAGGCAGCAGCAACGGCGGGTTGCTGGTCGGGGCAGCCATCACACAGCGGCCCGAACTGTTCGGGGCCTGCCTGCCGGCGGTCGGCGTGATGGACATGCTCCGCTTTCACAAGTTTACGGCCGGCCGCTATTGGGTCGACGACTATGGTTCGTCGGACGACCCGGAGCAATTCGCGGCATTGCGGGCTTACTCGCCTTACCACAACATCAAACCCGGCACGAACTATCCGGCCACGATGGTGATGACCGCCGACACCGATGACCGCGTTGTGCCCGGCCACAGCTTCAAGTTTGCCGCCCGATTGCAACAAGCCCAAGCGGCCGCCGCGCCGATCCTAATCCGCATCGAGATCCGCGCCGGCCACGGCGCCGGCACACCGACCAGCAAGCTCATCGATCGGGCCGCCGACCAATGGGCGTTTTTGGTCAAGCACTTGAACATGGACCCGCCCGATCCCGACCAGAGAGATTCCAAGGAGTAGGGTGCATCCTCGTTCCCAAGCTCTGCTTCAAAGTCCTTTTTGATTCTCGTTTTACGGTTACGGCCGCGAAGCGGAGCTTCGAGGGTGTCGGTTCCCAAGCCGGAGCTTAGGAACCAGTAATGCTAACGGTGTCATTCGCGAGCGGGCACCGGTGTCTTGGCCGGCTTCACACGAAACACGAGCGGGAACGGACGCACGGGACTGCGAGCGCAGACGGCGTCGTCCACATGTCGGCCGGCCGCCACGACACCGACATCGTTGACGGTGAAGTCGTCGTTGTACTCACCGGCGACCGTCGACGTGGTCCACCGGACGTGGCCGTCTTCAAAGAGGACGTTCTGGCCGGAACCGCCATGGTTGACCTTCGGGGCGTCCGTCACGATCGGAAAGCCGGATCGATGCAGATTTCGCCCGGTTTGAAAGACTTCGTTTTCCAGGTGACCGAGCGGATAGGCATAGTCGCCACCCATGGTCAAATGATATCGAAACAATTGCTTGCCCTTTGCATTGCGCAGCTCGTCGAGCGAGGGCATCGCCGGCAGTTGGCCGCCTTGAGCCAAGTGTTGGGCCAAACGTGAGGTGGGACAGACCAACTGACCGGGGCGATTCAAGAAGCCACCATCGAACAGGCGAACCGGAAACAGACCGGCCGCCGCCAGGTTTCCATCGGCGTCGATTTCTGGGAAAGCGCCTTGATGCAGCTCGCTGTACTCGATCGCCGCGCGGCCTATCTCGCCCAAGTTGTTCTGACACGTGGTCCGTTGTGCGGCCAACCGACTCTGCCGAATCGCCGGCACCAGCAACAGGCCCGCCGCGATCAAGACGCCCCCGGCGACGGTCAAATCAGAGAACGTCCACCGAGAACGTCGCGCAGTCGGCTCAGGGGCCTCGGTCAAGTGGGCAGCCGGCGATGATAGCCGGGCTGCCCTTGCCGTGGAGGGAACGGCCGATGGGGAAGCAACCGGGGAAACAGCCGTAGCAGTCTCGTTTCGGGCCCGATGCTCGGCGACCAGTTGGCAGGTCGCATCGGCCAGGCCATCGGGCGGATCGAAATCACCCCGATAAACATCGAGCGGTTCCAGGCTTTCCCGCAGTGCTTCCAGCTCTTGCTGCAACGTAGGATCGCTTTGCAGCGCATTTTCGACGCGCTGCCGATCCCCATCTTCCAAGGCGTCCGCCAGGTAGTCGAGCAGTTTTTGTCGCATCACGTGTTTTCACTCCCGTCATCTTGACCAAAGTTACCATGCCACGCACCACTCAGTTTCACGATGGCGGCATGTAAGCGACTTTTAATCGTGCCGACTGGAACGGACAGCACGTCGGCCGCTTCGCGATATTTCATTCCCTGAAAATAAACCAGGACCACACTGCTACGGAGCGCGCCGGGCAAACGGGCAACCGTCTGTTGAACCCAGTCGCGCTGTTCGGACATTTCCAGATGGTTCCAAGGCGTGGGCCGGCCATCGGCCAGCATATCCATCAACGTGCCGACCTCTTCTCCGTCGGCCCCATGTTTTTGATCGAGACTCACCAGCCGGTGCCGCCGATTGCGGCGTTGGGCGTCGATGGCCTGATTCGTTGCGATCGTATACAGCCAAGGGCGAACCTTGCGGCCTTCTTCAAATTGTTCGCACTTCAGGTGCAATTGAAGAAACGTGCCCTGAAAGACGTCCTCGGCCATCGCTGCGTTGCCCAGGTAGCGGCGCAAGTAGTTGTAAAGCTCTCCTTCATATCGGTGTACCAACTCCGCAAAACTAGCCTCGTCGCCCGTCGCCCGATATCGAAGCAATAGTGCTTCGTCGGTCTGCTGGGGGGGAGCTGTAATTTTGCCGCTGGTGACCTGGGATGCTTGCATAGGCTTCTTACTCATCTTTACGATCCTCTCGGGTGAGAGTTCGGCGACGCGATGAAAAAATCCCATCTTTCTTGGCGTCTCGTGGGTGCCTCTCACCACCCCCGCATTTTACCTGTTGCGGTTCCCTGGGGCGATGAAATGGTGTCGCATCGTGCCGGCCTGCTCGACCGGCCACAGATGCGACGACCGTCATAAACGTAGCAGCAAGTGATATGCCAAACTCAGCCAGGCCCGAATGGCATTAACATTTCCGTAAACCGGTACTATCAAACGGAAAAGCGTAGTTGTCATAGCACTGCATCCATAGCCATTGAAATTGGAGCCAAATCAAAGGCCGGAACAATCCTCGTGCCTGACCGTGCTAGCGCGCCTTGTTCGCTTCAGATCGCGGAGTGACAGCGTTGCTTACCTCCTTTGGTCAAAGGCGTTAGGGAAATGTTAATGCCATTCCGGCCAGGCCCATTTTTCCTTCGGCCACCGTTCGGCTGGATAACACCAGCCGATCATAAGTCCTTTGTTTATTATAGTTTAAAACACTTTCCGGACGGCTTTGATAGGCCGATCAGGATCGACAGAGCGATTGAAATTCCTACAAAACAGAGCATTTAGCCGCCTCGCTCGCGAGGTGCGTTTCCACATTCGGCAAGGTGGCACTGCTGGCTTGTTCAGCAGTGTCCGTCGGCGGGTGGCGGGGTCGGAGCCTAGGGCGACGGCCCCGATCGTTGACACAAAAAACCAGCCCGGCTCACCGACCGCATCTTTCGCGGCCGGCGAACTGGGCTCTTGCCTCTCGACTCTTGACCCTCGATTCTCGTCTCTTGTGACCTCTCGACTCAATCAGCCAGCGCCAATTGGTCGATCGGCTCGACTCGTTGCAGCGTGACGCCGTCTTCTTCCAGATTCAGTCCCACGCGAAACGTCCCGTCGATCAACTGGCGGCGGACCGGCGAGTCGCCATTGCCCGGGTCGAACATGATCCGGATCGGATATCGCGACATGTGCGTGGTTATCTCGCCACTCGGCAATCGCTTCGACTGACGACCCACAAGATAGCGGAAATACTGCTCGTTCTCGCGATTATCGATCGTCACGCGAATCGTCTTGCGATAGACGTCCCAACCATCCTCAGTGACGCGGAAGATGTACGTGCCCGGCTGAATCGAGTAGCGGGCAATCCCGCTGCCATTGCCACGGTCGAAACGGATCAGGTCTTTCCGGCGTACTTTCAGCTCCTGCTGCGTCCCGGCCGCCAGACGATACTCGTGGCCTCGCACGACGAACATCACGTCGCCGTCGTTGCTCGCCGGGTTCATTACCAGCAGCCGATATTGGGCCACCGAAGGCACACTGTTTGACGGAACGTGGTTCGTGTGACCAGGATACGAGGGATAGCCAGGCGCGTACCCAGGATCAGGATACCAGGGCTGCTGCGGGTAGTGATGACCGTGGCCGCCGCCCAGCACCGAACCAACGATGTCCGTCCAGTCCGGCTTGTTCGGTTGTTGCGGAGGATTGGGCTGTGGCGGATTGCCACCACCGCCGCCACCACCGGGAAGTATCGGCTTGAGTGGGAACTTCGGATTGAAAACAGGGTTCATCGGCTTGATCGGATTTTTCAGGGTCGGGTTCAGATGCCCTGGCTTCAAGAGATCTTTAAGATTAGCCACCGGCGGCCCAGCCATTGCGGGCACGGCGATCATTCCAGTGGCCAACAGGGTGGCAGCGAGTGTGGTGCGTGTGACGTTCATCGTTCTTCCCTTTCGTCGTTTGTTTCTGGGGCGATTGGCCGGCCCCAGAGATCGGCGTCAGTCGTGCTCACGCTGACGGCTTACCCGAAAAGCAACCAGCGTGCCATTCGGCTGGCTCGGTAACCAATTGCCGACTGCCCGCGGAAAAGAAAGGGCCTGTTTCCCACAAGAAAACGCTATTTTTCAGGCGTTGCGGGCAAAATCATCGGGCTGCCTGCGTCCGAGGCCAGCCGCCATGACGCGTCGCAAAACTGACACCCATTCTGCGACACACTTCTCAATTTGAGACACCGCCAGCAAGAAACCGAGCCATGACCTTTTAGCCCTGGTCACCAGACCGGCGACGAGCTTACCCGCTGTCCGCCACGGCGGACCGAGCGGCTCACCCAGCCGTGTCCTTCAGGACATCCCTTGCAAAGCGGTGCGGGAAATCCCCGTGCCATTCCACCGTTCACAATTCGTACTTGGCGGACTCATCTTCTTCGCTGTTGTCGACGCATCCCCAATACGAGGCATGCTATCATCAGCAACGTCCATGAAGTTGGCTCGGGTATCTGGAATGAAACAGATCCAGGATCGACCTGCAAATCGATGTGACCCTGCATCGTCACCAGGCTGTTGGCAGCCACACCGGGAAAGGCTACCGAGTTGCTGACATCAGTTACAAAAATGCCTGGATGGGGTGGATTGCTGTGGTACCAGAATCCTGCCGTACCTCCCGGATCGCCACCCGCTAATGTATTGATGGTCAACGGTGCGCCTCCGTGCCCGGCCATCGTGATCGAAATCTGTCCTTGCGCAAAGTCGTTAATGGCTAGCAGATTACTGAAGAAGTTGACAAATACGCCAAATACTCTCCCACCCCCTGCCGGGATCGGGGTAGCATCATTCTGGAAATCAGCAGTGAAATCTACCCGCAGCCGAGCTGGGACAAGTTTATTGACAGGCGCTGCATCTAATTGGGAAAGTTCAATGTTCTGCGTGGGAACAAATCCAAAAAAGTCGGGCGTAACCAGCGTCTGAACTGAGACGCCGATATTCTTCGCCGCCAACTCTTGGGTGCTCCCCTGGGAGATCAGAATCTCCGCCTCACGAAGCTTCGGGATGATCTCTTCCGCTCGGTACTT
>Ga0310123_10003209_pt1 | contig 12747 bp, 8 predicted proteins | sample CB6_AW_1057_MG_FD_203505 | JGI IMG/M metagenome (GOLD analysis project Ga0310123, IMG submission 203505) | Marine microbial communities from Western Arctic Ocean, Canada - CB6_AW_1057 | ecosystem: Environmental > Aquatic > Marine > Oceanic | place: Canada: Western Arctic Ocean | collected... | reverse complement strand
AGGATCAGTTCGAGTTCGATTGGCGAATTCTGACCGATGTTAAAGACGGCATAAGCGTCCATCGTTGAATGCCGCCAGTGCCCCTCCTGCCTACGAGGGAGTTCACGTTGTTCGACCATCTTGCCGAACTCACTGTAGTCGTATCGTTTTTCCAGAACGTAGATCGTCATGCGTCCCCGGTTGGGTGGGTCGTCTCGCCTCCACTTGAAATAAGTGGTCAATTTTTTCCAAACCGTTTCGGCTTGCGCTCCCAAATCCATCAACAGCTCTTCACTGACGTTTCCAAGTAGCAGAAAGTTCCTGGACTGGTGCCGTTCCAAGTGAACTCCAGGTAAACCCAGCCGCCAGTTTTGCATGGCGATTTCGAGACGTTTCTCGGCCAGTTCTTCGCTGGTAGCGGCGGAAACAAAGACCAAGTCCGCCAATTGCGCCAGCGGTGAGTTGTCGTTGGGGCCGTCGAAACGAGCTCCTGCGGAAATCCACGTCTCAAACTTCGTGATGACTTCACCGGACAAGGGATTCTGCCCGGCCGGCATGCGCTGGCCGGAAGCGGACCCTTTCAGCTTGGCAATCAGCAGACTTTCGTCCGGACGTCCCGGCCTGACCGGGGGCCCACTGCTGCCACCAGCCCGTAGGCGAGCAAACGTGCTGACGCTGAACTGGCTACGTGGATTGACATTTCCATGACAGCCACCACAGCGAGAGGCAAGTACGGGCGCCAGTTCAATTGAAAACCGAACAGGCTCCTGACCCGAAGCGGGCTGCGTCGGCACCTGCTCGGTCTGTCCCAGGTCGGCCCGTACCACGAGCTGGCGAAGAGGCGCATCGAGTCGACTCCCGTCGAACCTGGCACCCTGCTGGATCCAACGCCTCAAAGTCGCGAGTTCCGCCAACTCTACCTTTCCATTCCCGCGCGGCATGTCACCGGTTTCAATGACCTCAATCAGTCGACTCCCCTGCGGGTCACCCGCGAAAATCACCAGGCCTGCATCTGCAGCCCCCCGCATCAGATCAGCAAAGGTCGCCATGCTGAACTGCCCACGCGACTTCTCGATGTGACAACTACCACAGCGAGCAACCAGGATCGGTGTTACATGACGTTGAAAACTGACCTTTCCGTCCTCCTCGCCCGCGTTCACCCTCTTGCGGTTGAGCCGCAGATCGTCAGATAGCGGCTGAAGCGGTGGCAACTTCAATCCCTCCAGTTCCAGCCGTGCACGAGCTCGCTTCAAAGACTTGTGGACCTTTCGGAGCAACTTCGTGAGCATTGGATCACGTCGTTCGGCCAACTCCTCAAATTGCACCTGAATCTTCCCCAGCAGCCTGGCGGACTCCTGAAAGTCACCCTGCTTGTATGACTGTCCGGCGCGGGCAAGCAACTGGTACATATCTTTAGCTTGTTGCTTCCTGTCGTCCGCGACTACCTGTGGAGCGAGCGACCGAAAAGAAGTCAACAGCACCAAGACCAAGTAAATTGAAAGCCGCCAAGGAAAGCTCATTGCGTCTTGTCCTCTGCTGGTTCTTCCGCTTCGCGAAGTTCAGTCGGTTTCAGTTCGAAGCAAAACTTGTTCAGATTGGCCGACATCCACAACCCTGCGGAGAGCAGTTCAACAACACTGGTTGACAGTCCAAATTTCGTTTGCAGTAGTCGGGAGATAAAAAATCGTTCGCCGACTGGCACCTAAGCTGACGATCTTCTGGTCATTATACGACAGTGCAGCCATGGCAGGTACTGGCGCAGCCACTTCCGAAAATACGCACACCGCCCTTCCTTGAAAGGAAGACGCGTTTGGCGGTGAGTCTTCGACCAGTACCGGACCGCTGCCGAGTAGAGTTTCAACCGGCACCGGACGCCGAGTACAGCGCAGACACGACAAAAGCAATGCTTCAGAAACCACGGACAACCGTCAGCGGCTGGAAAAAGGGAAATGGCGGAAAAACGCAATGTCACTTGGCGATCGGGCCGACAGACCCGTCGGTACCCGGCTGTAAACAACTGAACACAGCCGGTCGTTATTTCGAGTGATGTCGTCGACGAACGGTACGCTTGACCGATTTCGAACTCCGGCTCGGTTTGTAACCATACTCGATCGCAAACCATTCTGCGAACCTCTCCCGCTCCAGATAACCCGTATTGCGCTGGTCGAGCAGATGCCCCAGTTCGTGAATCAAGATGTTGTTCAGGTAGAAATCTTTGATTGCAAGATCACTCCAGTAAAGCGTCCAGACACCACTCGAATCCTGCTCCCAACGTCCACCAAACATGCGGGGTTCGTTGAATTCAGCAGGCGTGGGGGGGCGGGAAAAATACTCAATTCGTTCCACCTCCAGAGGGTACAAGTAAAGAGTCGCACCCCATTGCATACCGTAGCAGGGAAACCGACTCTTTTTTCGCGTCATCCGGCTGAGTTGGACAACCTCCAATTCACGTAACATCCAGCTGGGAAGCAGACTCAGCCGGCGCCGTATTTCAGCAGCCGTCACAACGTGAAGATACCCTTCCCCCGGGTCCTGGATGATGACCCGATAGTCCTTTCCAAGGGCCGCGTCCTCTTGAGGCTCGTACCAGTCTTCAGGAGGTACGAAAGGTAAACGCTCGTTGCGCTGGCCACCCCGAACACGACGGCTTCCTGGTCGGCTATTGCGGATATTGCGACCTAAATCAATCTTGACACGAGCAGGCCGCGATTCGACAGGAGACCGATGTTTGTGGGACATATGCATAGCTGTTACCACCAACTAAGAAGTTGACTGCCAACTGGGAGAAGTCGTTCTGCGCCATTCTGTCAAACAGTCGCAACACTTGAGCCAATCTTCCCGATCACTTACGACAAGCATTCGCCTGCCGAGACGTAAAAGAGCACAGATCCTGGCAGGAAAAGGACGGGGAGTTCTCTTATTCAATCCTAGGCAGCCACTGACACTGAATTCAAGCAATATTCAAAAGTAGCTGTTTTTGCCTCATTTAAGAGACAAAAAAATGGCGACGCGACCGGACAGGAGTCTTGAAACCCTTCCGCACCAGTTGGCTGACGGGCTGATCAATTGTTCAGTATCAGGGTCCGTGGAGAGAGTCTCTGCAAGGACTCGAGCACCCGGGGGCGTCCCTACTTCAAGTTCGTCAGCCTCACACAACGGTTCTGACAGGATTGACTGTTCGAGGAGTCCCCAATCTTCGAATCGATCGCGAAATTCTTCGCTGGTCCTGCCCTGATCGAACGGAATTCATTCCATCAGCACTTTCACCAAATCACCGCCGATGCGTTCGCGGCCTCGGTAACGGGACTGGTAAAACTTTTCGTGGACAGTGAGAATCGGAGCAACTTTTTCATGAACGGTGACGAACACGATTTCTAACTTGATGACTTGAAAAACTTCGTCAAGTTGTGCCGTTGTCACCCCATTCCATAAGCAGCTGGAACGATGAAGAACAAACATGAGTTGAAGGCAACTCTCTATACCCGCCAGGGTTGCCATCTGTGCGACGAGGCTTACGCCATGCTCGCAAAGTACGAGTTTGACGTCACTTCCGTTGACATCGATGACGACCAGGACCTGACCGCTCGCTATGGCAACTGCGTCCCCGTTGTAGTCATGCACGGCAAAGAACGATTTCGAGGACGAATTAACGAAGTGCTGTTGCGTCGTCTGATCGTAGAGGGACGGAAAACATCACGTCACCTGGGCGTCTTTGCCAAATACTGGGAAGCGGGTAAAGTGAAGACGCGGCTTGCTGCTACCATCGGAAATGCTTCTGCAAGTTCCATCTACCGCCGTTGTTTACAACACCTCATCGGGCGACTCGAGGACTTTGCGGATTTTCGTACGCTGGCTTTTTCACCTCCGGAACATCAAGCCGACTTTGAATCCCTGGTGGCAAACGACTGGGAACTATGGCCACAGCCCGGGGGAAACCTCGGTCAGCGCATGCAGAAATTTTTCGCACATGCCTTCTCCCGGGGTGCCCGGCAGGTGGTCCTGATGGGTTCCGACAGTCCCACGATGCCCCTGGAATACCTGCACGAGGCCTACCGACGTCTTGAAACACACCGGGTCGTGCTCGGCCCGGCATGCGACGGTGGTTATTACCTGGTCGGCGCGTCCACAGGTACCCTTCCCATTTTTGATGGGGTGGATTGGGGTACGTCGGCTGTGTGGAACCAGACGATCGAGCGAATAAAACAGTCCCAGCTCACCTTTTCCTGCCTGAATCCCTGGTATGACGTCGATGATTATTCAGACCTCGTTCGTCTGCATAACGAACTCCTAAAACTTGTTGAAGTCGACGACAGTTGGCGCGAACTTTTGCAAACCGTTGAAGTCGTATTGCAGGAGCAAAAAACCCGTTACAATATTGCCAACTGAAATGTTCCTGCAATCGTAAAATTTCCGTATCCGCCCTCCTGGAGGGAAAATGAAGAACAAATACCTGTAAGCTGAGTCGTTGGACGATTTCACACTGAATGGGTCCATGCCTCATGCAAGCGGGTTAGCAAATCCAGGAATGACTGGCAGCGAATCCGAAATCGGTACAAACCCTTATTCCGTAGTCTGACTGACACAACCCTATCGTCCCACTGTCCCTTCATTGTCCCAGGCATCATGTCAGCAATACTCATCCGAAAGATTGACGGTCGCAGCGAAGATCTGGGTCCACCGCTGGAAAAGCTGCGCAGCCAACTGAGTCCACGCGGAGACATTGTCAGTGATGCAAGCCGGCAACGGACGATTGACGTGTTTGGCGAACCATTGACACCTCAACAAGTCGTAGCCCGTATCTGCCAAGAGATTCAGCAACGTGGCATCCAAGCCCTGCTCCACTACAACGAGCAACTGGACGGTGCGGTTTTGACCCAGGACGAACTGCGAGTTCCAGCCGAAGAACTCGTCACCGCGCATCGGCAGGCAGAAGTTGGTTTTCTAAACACAGTCCGTCGTGTCCGGGACAATATTTTTCAATTTCAAGAAGCCATCTTGCACTCAGATGTAGAGGTTCGCAACGACAACGGAGTCTTGTTACAGCAGCGTTATCTTCCGCTGGAGCGAGTCGGTCTCTGTGTGCCCGGTGGTGCGGCTGCTTACCCTTCCACCGTACTCATGACGGCCGTTCCTGCCCTGGTGGCGGGTGTGAAGCAACTGGCCGTGGTGGCACCTCCGACACCTTTCGGATCCTATAACACCGATTTACTGGCCACCTGCCATGAATTGGGCATCTCCGAAGTCTACCGCATGGGAGGAGCTCAGGCTGTTGCGGCGTTGGCTTTCGGAGTGGATGGTGTGCCTGCCGTCGACAAGATCGCAGGCCCGGGAAATCTGTTTGTCGCGTTGGCCAAAAAACACGTGTACGGAGAAGTCGACATCGACTCGATTGCCGGTCCCAGCGAGGTCGTGATTGTTGCCGATCATACCTCCCGCCCTGATTTCATTGCAGCTGATTTGTTAGCTCAATCTGAACATGCTCCCGGTGCAAGCATCCTGGTGACCTGGAACGAGGAACTTTGGCACGCGGTCGATCAGCACCTGGAAAAGCAATTAAAAAAGCTCTCCAGAAGTGATGCGACCAGGCAAAGTCTTGAAAATTACGGGGCCTTAATTCTGGTCAAGAGCCGACAGCAGGCCGGGGAAATTGCCAATCGGCTGGCACCGGAACACTTGCATCTCCAGACCGAAAACCCCGCAGAACTACTAACACAGATCCCTCATGCAGGGGCCGCTTTCCTGGGTAACTACAGTCCGGTGTGTCTGGGCGACTATGTCGCAGGGCCATCACACGTACTCCCTACGGGCGGTACGGCCAGATGGGCAAGTGGCCTGTCTGCCAACGATTTCCTGCGGACGGGCAGTGTGATTCAATACACGGCACAGGCGATGCAAGACGTAGCTGCAGACGTCCAGACATTGGCAGATAAGGAAGGCCTTACCGCTCACAGAGCGAGTGTGGACGTGCGTTTACAGACGCTCGACTCGCACACCCCATCGAAGGATTAACATTTCGTGTCTTACTTCCGATCCGCGATTCGCAACATGACAGGTTACGTTCCTGGCGAACAGCCTCAGCAAGGCAAGTTCATCAAGCTCAACACCAACGAGAATCCCTACCCACCTTCTCCTGCAGTTGTTGCGGCAATTCAAAACGTGCTGAGAGAGGGACTACGGCGGTACCCGGATCCCTGGGGAGATGCTTTTCGCATTCGGGCCGCAGACGTTTTGGGGGTTCAACCTGATTGGATCCTGTGCGGCAACGGTAGCGATGACATTCTCACCATCGTGACCCGTGCCTTGGTGGGAGAAGGGCAACAACTTCGTCTACCGACTCCGAGCTATGTGCTCTACCGGACTCTGGCAGAAATTCAAGGTGCTGACTGCGACGAAGTACCGTTTAACCGGGACTGGACGCTACCTGAGCAATTCACGGCCGGATCACAAAAATTGCGATTGGCATTTCTACCAAATCCCAACAGCCCTTCGGGAACGGTCATTCCTCCGGAACAGATTCTCGAACTGGCCAACCGTCTGAATTGTCCGCTCTTAGTGGACGAAGCATATGCGGACTTTGCGGATACCAACTGTTTGCAACTGGTCGGGCAAAATGAAAAAATCATGGTTTCAAGAACCATGAGCAAGTCCTATGCTCTCGCCGGCCTGCGTTTTGGATTTATCGTGGCACAGCCACAGGTCATCGCCGAACTGGCGAAGGTCAAGGATTCCTACAACTGTGACGCCCTGGCAATTGCGGGTGCCACGGCGGCAATCGACGATCAAGGATGGCAAACGGAAAATCGTGCCAAGGTAATCGCCACACGTTGCCGCCTGACCGAACGGATGTGTCAACTTGGATTCACGGCCGCCCGGTCAGAGGCAAACTTTGTCTGGTTCACTCATCCAACGGAAGCGGTAGAACCGATCTATGCCCGACTGAAGCAGAACCGCGTTCTGGTGCGATACATGGATTTCCCAGGCTGGGGTGACGGCCTGCGCATCAGCGTCGGAACTGATCAACAGATTGATGCCTGCCTGGACCTCATCCAAGACTTTGTTCCCTAGGCATCCGGTTGAACGGAAGCCGCTGCTTAAACTCGCCAGGCGTGACTGGCTGTGAAAGACAACGCAGCGTCATCGATTGCCCGCCTGGAAACAACACTGAAAGTCGGAGCAACGTACGAATTCCAGACTGGGATGAACGGCAACCCTCAATTGTCTTCGCTCCTGGAAGGCAGATCCCAGAAAGTGCCCGTGATGCCCGAATTGGGAGCCATGTACACTCCGTCGGCGGTGGTGGGTCCGACGGCTGCATCATGAGCGTAGCAGACCGTTAATACACGACCCGCCGTCACCTCGAGGGAAGAACTGTAACCCTGATTCATGGTTGGACATTCACGCAACAACCAGGACGTTTTACCCCAGGTCTGACCACCGTCATCACTCAACCGTGCATAAATACCCAGGGGTTTCACGCGGCGACCGTAAGTCGCCAGGATGCGTCCGTCTGAAAGTTTCATGAGCCTGACGCAGGCACCCGACAAAAGTTCCGTCTCCACCGGGTCGCTCCAAGTCTGACCACCATCGAGCGACTGGTTGCGCCAAAAGAGACCATCTCGCCCGTTGGCGGCCTCTTCGACACGGTGCATGGCCAACAGATGATTCGGCGCCAACTCCAGTACGGCAGGCTCAGCGTAACCTCGAGTCTTTCGGCTTCCTTGAGCAAGCATGGTCGCCCCGGACCAGGTTTTGCCCCCGTCGCGGGAAAAATGCGCAACCGCCGAAGTCGGCTGCCCCTCTTGAAGACTGCCATAAACGGGCGCCAACAGTATTCCGGACTCCAATCTTATGGGAGCTGCACAGGGGTGCATTCCCGGTGCAAACAGCACGGTGTGGTGAAGCAGCCAATTCAGGCCGAAGTTTTCGCTCCAACACCAAAAACCTCCCACGCTTCGACTGGGATATTCTGATCGAGGCCAGGCTGCCGGACTTTCTTTACCAATCCGGTGGGCTTCCGCAACGGGAACCACTTCGTGCATGGCCAGCAACCCGCCGACGTGTCCGTCACCGAGATAAATCGTGGACAGTTCCTGGCCACCCCCGGCAGCCATCTGGGTTGCATTTGCCACGTCCCAGGTTTCTCCCAGGTCGTAGGAACGCATGATCGTGATAATGGACCGCGGGTGACTGTGACGAGTATATTGCTCTCGCGGCGCTTGCCGAAACGTCAACAGTAATTCATCACCCTCCAGGCGTACTACGTGTGGAAACGCCGTGTACTTATTCGGGTCAAATAAAATATCCGTCTGTCGAATTCCGTCCGGGCGTTGGACGTTGAGCGACAGATCGTCTTCGGTCAACTCGGCAAAAGCGCTATCGGCACACCAAAACAGCCCGCCGAAAAAACATGCTCCCGCAAGGAACACAAAGCACGGGCTGAACCAGCGTTGGACAAAGTGGCACCCGGGGAATTGCTGCATCATTTGCTCCGATCGTGTTGGCAGGAAATCCATGGCATCTCACAAGAACATATCACACCAGAGAACCGAGATCCAACGACCTAACGTGGTTCCGACATCCTGGCGATCATACCCCGTGCAAGGGGTGAACACCAACTCCTGCACACGACGGATGCAAAGAACGTCCTCGTACCTGCCGAACAGGTGGCTTGCCATTTTGCCTGGAAAAACAAGTGGATTTTCCGACCTTTGATCCGACCGTCGCTGCTGCCGCCAAACACGGACGGTTTCTGCAGCGGAACAGAACCATTACAAACATTCCGTGACGAATCGATCCTAGAGGGTGCCTTTCGTGCTGGGAATTCCCGGCATGCGTGGGTCGATCTCAACTGCCATGCGCAGTGCCCGGGCAACACTTTTGAAGACCGCCTCACTGATATGATGCGCATTGCGGCCATGATGCAGGGTGACATGCAGGTTACACAGAGCGTTGGCAGCAGCAGCATGCCAGAAATCTTCGACCAGCTCACTCTCAAATTCGCCAATTTTAGAAACTGGAAAGGCAGCATTAAAAACGAGGAAAAAACGGCCACTGAGGTCAACGGCACTACTTACCAAAGTCTCCTCCATCGGCAACATGAAGTGGCCGTAGCGGCGGATCCCCGCCTTGTCACCCAATGCCTGGTGCATTGCTTGCCCGAAGCAAATTCCGATATCTTCCACCGTGTGATGCTGATCCACGTGCAAGTCGCCTTGCGCCTCCACACTCAAATCAAAAGCAGCGTGCTTCGCCAACAACGTCAGCATGTGATCAAAAAAACCCACTCCCGTGTTGGATTCAGATTGACCGGTTCCATCGAGATTCAATTCCAGCCGGATTTCTGTTTCTGCAGTCTTACGTTGTATTTTGGCTGAGCGTGACATGGTAAATCTCTGACTTCAAAATTCCGTGTGACTGGCGGTTGGTTTCTTTCGGACTACAAACGAATCCATTCCTGCAACAACAGCTTCCGCTCTCAGTTGGACAAACTGACCGGCTAATCGTTCACGGATGTTTCTAAAAACCTGGCCAACTTGTGAAAATCGCTTTGGGTGTCGATATGGCGCACCATGGTCACAAGAGATTCCTGATCAATGAGGTCCTCGAAACGGACAAAGTGTAGTTCGAGCTGTCCTTTGACACTAACCATCACACCGTCCAACTCTCGCTCGACCAGTGCCCGGTAGGCACCGACACCCAATTGGCTGCCTAACATCACGTCGAAGGCGTGTGGCTTGGCGCAGCGGGACTCGTAACCTAACTGCAAGCCGGTTACCCTTCTTTCACGACCGGTCGCCTGTTTGTATTTCTCGGCTACCAGGCCGGCAAACATGCGGCCCAAATTGATGTGACCGATCGAGATGTGTCCATGGTCGTCGCGAGGCACGCCTTCCAGGTATCCGACGGGCAGCAACTCTGCCAGGCCTTCGGACAGCACCAATACCCCAAATTCCTTTCCTTCCGCTTCGCGAGCCAGCATCGTCCGGACAATACGGTCTACGACATGATCCACATCCATAACAGAGCGCGACGCACCCTGAACATCCGCACTTTCTTCCTGATCGACAAGGTACTTACCATTGATGTCTTCCACACTGATTACCAAACTCGCCTCACCGGCAATCGCAGCACCATAGGCCAGCCAGCCGGCGCTCCGTCCCATGGTTTCGGTGATGAAATAAGAACTCGTAGCTTCAGCATCGAACAACAGGTTTCGGACCTCCGCAGCCAACGTCTCAACAGCCGTGAAATAGCCGAACGTGAAATCAATTCCCGTGTAATCATTGTCAATCGTTTTGGGCAGGTGGACGATGGGAATCCGATACGCATCCTCGGAGAGTCCCTGCTGGTATCTCTGAAGTTTGTTGGCGGTTTTCAAAGTGTCATCACCACCAATGGAAATAAGTCCGTCAATCTCCAGTGACCGCAGTCCATCATAAACCCGCCGCAAGGGCTCTGTCCGGTCGGGGTCAAGCAGATGATCCGGATGAGAAACATCCTTTCCCGGATTGGCGCGAGAGGTACCGATGATGATCCCCTGCGAGTTCCGTGTACGCGACAGCACCTGAGAATTCAGTGGAATAAAATCCTGGCCCTTGCGCAGCGGATTCGCGACGTCGTACTGCATCAGGTTGTTGTACCCATTCAAAATGCCAACAACCTCAATCCGGTTCCGCAAAAACGAGGTGGCGCACGTCGAAATCACGGCGTTGGCAGCCGGAGCCGGTCCACCTGCAAACAGGATTGCGACCCGGCGAAAATCACTCGCGTGCTGGGGGGGCGGTGAAAGGGAACTCGACATCAGACTGGCCTAGCATTCGGCTGGAGTTTTTGTGCTGGATCCATTCAATTCTACGTCACAGAGCGATGTTGCAGGATACCCCACCGAAGCAGCAGTGTCCGCGGGCTCTTGGAACCACGCCCCATTGCATGTAGCACCTCGGGATTGCAACACATCGCCGCGACAGTCGTCTTCAGCCTGTCTCGCCGGTATCCACCAGATCGGCGCGTAGGATCAGGACATCCACGTACGTTCCACGAATCCGGTGTCGACTCCTCCCTCGACAAAATCAGGATGACTGAGAACCTTCTGGTGAAATGACACGGTGGTACTGATTCCTACGATACGCAATTCTTCCAGGGCCCGGAGCATCGTACCGACCGCCTCGCTGCGACTGGGCTGATGGACAATGAGTTTCGCGATCATCGAATCGTAGTGGGGTGGAACCGTGTACCCGGCGTGAACGTGCGTGTCCAACCGCACTCCAAAGCCACCTGGCATAATGATCTGTTCGATCCTACCCGGATTTGGCTGAAAATTCTTGTCCGGATTCTCAGCGTTGATACGACATTCTATCGCCGTTCCGTTGGTTTGAATCTGCGATTGTTTGACGGAGAGTTTCTCACCCGAGGCAATTGCAATTTGGGACTTGATCAGGTCAATACCCGTCACCATTTCAGAAACCGGGTGTTCAACTTGAATGCGAGCATTCACTTCGATGAAATAGAAGTGATTCTCCTGATCCACAATAAACTCGACCGTCCCCGCGTTGCTGTAGTTTGCCTTTTTGATCAAACGAACAGCCGCTTTGCACATGTCCTGGCGGATGGAGTCCGGCAAGTTGGGAGCAGGACTTTCCTCGATCAATTTCTGATGACGTCGCTGCGTCGAGCAATCACGTTCCCAGAGGTGCACCACGTTGCCATGCTGGTCGGCTAGAATCTGAACTTCTACGTGTCGTGGACGCTCGATGAATTTTTCCAGATAAACCCCTGCATTTCCGAAAGCCGCCTCCGCCTCTGCTTTGGCTGCCTGGAAAGCCGACTTGAGTACCAAATTATTGGCAGCCACGCGCATGCCTTTTCCACCACCTCCGGCCGTCGCCTTGATCAGAATGGGATAACCGATCTCTTCAGCCAACTGGACGGCCTGACTTTCCGTGTCAACCAGTCCATCACTACCGGGTACAACAGAAACCTTGGCGTCACGGGCCAGTTTGCGGGCCTGGTTCTTGTCTCCCAACAGGCTCATTGCCTCCGGCGTTGGCCCGATAAAATCGATTTTGCAACTGCGACAAATCTCGTTGAAATGCACGTTTTCGGCCAAGAATCCGTAACCCGGATGAATCGCCTCGACATTGCCGACTTCCGCAACGCTGATGACACGGTCGATCTTGAGATAACTCTGAGATGATTTGGCGGAGCCGATACAATACGCTTCGTCCGCCAGGTCCAAATAAGCGCTGCCCCGGTCCGCCTCGCTGAATATAGCAACCGTCTCAATGCCCATTTCGCGACATGCCCGTATCACGCGAAGAGCGATCTCACCCCGATTGGCAACTAAGATTCTCTTATACATAGCTAGGCCAGCCACCTGGAATCACACAAACGGTCGAAGTCGTGTCGTTGGCCAGAAATGCACTCCCGCCATCAACCATTTGTGTCCACTTTGAACAGTGGTTTTCCGAATTCCACCGGTTCTTCATTTTCCAACAGAACCGCTACAACCCTTCCCGACACGTCGGCAGGAATCTCATTAAAAACTTTCATCGCCTCAATAATACAAATGGTCGTATCGGCACTGACCAAGTCGCCGACATTTACAAAATTTTTCGATTCGGGATTAGGTTTCGAATAGAAAGTACCGACCATGGGACTCTTGATGTAGACAAAGTTATCCGACTCCTGCGCATCAGAACCTGTCGACTCCGCAGAGACCGGGGACGATTCGGTGGGAGCCGCAGCCGCGTTGGGAAGAAATCCGCCGCT
>Ga0310123_10003208_pt1 | contig 12749 bp, 14 predicted proteins | sample CB6_AW_1057_MG_FD_203505 | JGI IMG/M metagenome (GOLD analysis project Ga0310123, IMG submission 203505) | Marine microbial communities from Western Arctic Ocean, Canada - CB6_AW_1057 | ecosystem: Environmental > Aquatic > Marine > Oceanic | place: Canada: Western Arctic Ocean | collected... | reverse complement strand
TCGTTGGCTACATGTTGAACGAGCAATTCACATGGCTGACTCCTTTCATTCAGCTAGAATGTCCAAGCTTTGCCTGGCGCACCAGAGACACAAAGAGGACTAATGATATGCTGTCTTTTTTTTGGCTGATCACGGGAGAGAGCAACGTAAACGAAACGGTGACGAATACGGCCCTCTTGTTGCCCCGAAAAAACTACTTTGCGTCTCTGCGCCTCTGCGTCTTCGGTCTGTCCCCGAAACCCAGCGGCCCCAAAAAGGAGGTTTGATGAGGAAATTGTTTATCGTGTTGCTTGTCTTCCTGGTGGCGGGGTGTGGTCCTGGGGTGGAGGCTGAGCCCGAATCGGATTCTGCCGCCGAAGCGGATGATCTGTATCAGAGTGCGGTGGCGGCAGACGAAGCCGGCAAATTCGGCGACAGCGAAGAACTTCTGGCGCAGATCGTCGCCGAGCATTCCTCGAGCACGGCGGCCGACGATGCGGGCGAAATGCTCGCGCGGGTTCGGGAGAGCAGCGAAGCTGCGGCTCTCGAAGCCGTTCGTGACATCATCGAGGCACAAGACTACTACATGGCGACTCAGCGGCGCTATGGCCTGAACGTCGAAGATCTCGTCGGACAGATCCTTCTTCCTGAGGATCCGTCACGAGCGGGACTGGGTTACAGGTTCTCCCTCCGCGGCAGTCCTTCGGCCGACAGCTACACGCTCACGGCGGAGCCGAGTTCCGGAGTTGGCGAGAAGCGATCCTTCTTTGCCGATTCATCCGGAGTGATCCGCTCGGAGTTGGGTCAACCGGCCACGGTGGAAAGTCCCGAGTTGGACGCCGATTCCGACCTGAGCAGCCTGTGGGCCGAAGACCCCTGCGCCCTACGGGTTACGACGGCATGGGGCCATCTGCGGCGTTGCCACTCCTAGATCGATGGGGAGCATCGACGTCGTCGTGGCGCCTTGCATCTGGCCCCATGGCGCTCGTAACGCGACCCTACAGACTTCCACCACAGGCTGCTAGTTCATGAACCGTCCGCAGGGTCCAGATCCAGAGCTGCCGAGTTGATGCAATAGCGGAGTCCCGTGGGTCTTGGACCGTCCGGAAAGACGTGTCCCAGATGCGCCCCGCAGGAGTTGCACGTCACTTCGGTACGCCGCATGCCGTGATTCACGTCTTCTTCGGTCGCGACATTCTCCGCCGAAGCGGGTTCGTAGAAACTCGGCCAGCCCGATCCCGAATCGAATTTGGTCTTCGAGTCGAAGAGCTCGTTTCCACAACACGCGCATGTGTAGACACCCGGCTCCTTCGAATCGTGGTACTTGCCGGTAAATGGTGGCTCGGTCCCTTTCTGCCTGCAGACGTGGTACTGCTCCGGGGTCAACTCCTCCCGCCACTCTCCGTCCGTTTTCTCAATTTTTCTCGTTTCTGCCACTTTGCCTTTTCTCCTCTAGCCTTTAGTGCCCGCTCAAGAATAACGTCACAGAATTGGCATCCCATCTTCACGCCATCTTCGGCCGCTCCTCAATCGCAGATCCTCGAAATAGCGGGGCTATTCCTCCGGTCTGCTCAATCGGTCGCGACCGAATCTGACGCAAACCTGGGCGCCAATTCTGTGACGTTATTCTTGAGCCTTAGTGTAACTCCATTCGGGCTTACTGGATCGTGGCACGATGGGGGCGTATCCGAATGCTAAGTCCGATCGAGGTCTTGAGGCAGGCCTAGTGGCCCGTGCTGGACGGACGTCCTGCTCCGAAAACGACGCCGAACAACGCCAGGGTGAGCCATCCCAGAGCGACGAGCAACCAACCGAAGCCCGGAGCCACACCTGAGAACAGGGAAACCGGCAGGACCGCTCTCCAGAGCGCGCCCCCGATGCCGATCGGCCCGAATCCGAGAAGCGGGCCCACGACAGGGATGGACATCAGAACGACGATCAAACCACCGAAAGGGATGCCCACGACCCAGGCCAACGGGTGTCTGCTCGAGAGGGCGATGATCGAGCTTCCAAGATAAACGGTCGCCGGTCCCGTGAGAAACGTGATCCAGAACCACGGTGCGAGCTGGGAAATAAATCCGGACGAGTCCGAGCGAAAGGATGAAGCCCGACCCCAGGAGCAACATCAGAGCGATTGCCATGAACATCCAGGCACCACCCATCGAGATGCGCGCCAGGTCGAACCCGGGCCCCTCCAGACCATCGGTCATCTCATCGAGAAGCAGGAGCGGCGGTCGGTGCGCCAGACACATGACGAGTTGGACGCGCCGCGTCTCCCCTTTCGACAGGTTGCCGAACCGGGTCCGGACGGGCACGGTCAGCTCCCGGGCCAGTTTTTGCGCGTAGACCTCATCCCAGGCGCGATAGTACGCCGCGTGATGGCGCAAGAGCTGCTCCACGGTCATCCACCCATATCCGAAGACCGGACGTTCGGACAGGCACCCGATCTGGGCCCGGACGTCGGGACCTTCAGACCGGGCGTCGCGGCCGAAAGCCGTGGCGCTGCCCGCGTCCGCCCGAACCAGGTCGAGCAAAACCCCAAACGTGGTCGTCTTGCCGGCGCCGTTAGCTCCGACCAGGGCGTAAGTCGCACCTTCAGGGACTGTCAACCCCAGATTATCGAGAACGTTTCGGCCGCCGTAGGCCTTCGTCAGATTGTCCGTTCGCACAGCCAGGGACGAGTCGGACAGGCTATCAGGTATTGTCGGGCTCATTGCCGCCTCCTTCGATGGCGCCCGGTTTATCGGAAGATTCCGATTCGTGGAGATCCCGGATCGCCGGGATCAACTCTTCGGGTGTCAGCCCGTTCCGAAGTTAAACGGATTCGAGGTTCTCGAGTTGATCGGTGATGACGTTGCCGTGATATTTGCGACGGCCTACGACGATTACGCCCTGAAGGCTTTCGAAGTACATGCGGTGGACTACCTGCTCAAGCCCTTCAGCCGCAGACGGCTGGAGCAGGCTCTGGCTCGTGTTGAAAAGCAGATCGGCGGCGGCAGGGATCCGTCGATTTCCAACCTCGTCGAGGAACGACGTGCGAACAGGACGCCATCCGAACGGATCCTGGTACGGGACGGTTTCCACGTTCATGTCATCGCGGTCCGCAAAATCGACTACGTCGAAGCGCAGGATGATTACGTGTCTTTCAAGACATCGGAACGGTCCTATCTGAAACAGGAAACAATGAACGAGATCGAGGCACAGCTCGATCCCCGGCTCTTCGTCCGCATCCACCGGTCCTACATTCTGAACCTCGACCGTCTCACGAGGATTGAACTCCAGTCGAAGGACAACCGCGTGGCGGCCCTGGCAGAGGTATGCAGAGCCGAGGGTGTCATCGTCATCGCCGATGAGATCTACGCCCAAACGACATTCGACATGGACTCTTTTACGAGCATGGCGCGAGTCTACCCGGAGGGAACGCTGTTGACCGGCGGTCTTTCGAAAGATCGTTCATGTGGGGGGTATCGATTCGGTCTCGTGATAGTACCCGAACAGGCCAGTAATTTGACCGAGAACATTCTGAAGGTTGCCGGTTCCACTTATTCGTGTGTTGCGGCGTCTTTCCAATATGCGGCCATGGAAGCATATTCGGGTAACGACCAGCTGGAGAGCCATATTCGGGACTGTACGAAGATCCATGCCCTGGCAGGCCGGAAGACGTCGGCCCTGCTGTCGCGGATCCTTGGGGTTCGGACGACAACACCTCGAGGAGCCTTTTATCTTCTTGGAGATTTCGACGAGCACAAAGTTCAATTCAGGGAATTAGGTCTGAACACGTGTGTGGAGTTCTGCGAGAATTGCTCAGCCTGGAACACACGGCGCTGCTGCCCGGAAGTGCGCTGCTTCTGCCCGAGGACGATTTTTCCGTCCGGTGTTCTTACGTGGATTACGACGGCGACGCGGCTCTACGCAGGTGGCGGGCGAATCCGCCCGCTTCGCGAGAGGCCGAAAATGCATTCGTTGAACACAACTTTCCGTTGATCACCGGTGGCGTGGCGTCGATCGAGCGGTATATCCGGTGCATTGCCGCGGGGAAACGTCCGGGTCATTCGGAGATCCCGGCAGCGTGTTCTCTCGAAGGTCTGCAATAGGTCTGACGGTGAAGCTCTGAATGGAAAAACCATATTCACTGGGGTGCAACGAAGTATGGGGTAGAAACCGGGAGGTTGCCCGTACAGTCGCTCTCTCAGGCCTAGTCGCCTGGGTTTATTCGTCCTCCCCTGCGTACCCACAGCGGAGGCGACCTGCACTACCTGTCGGTGTGTGACTACGGTGTCTTTTCAAGGGTACTGTCCCGGGTCCTGCTGGCTGATGTGATGGGCCACGGCGAGAGCGTGAGCCATGTCGCGACGGACTTGCACGCCATGATGCACAAACACATCAACACCTGGGATCAATCCGAACTCATGAGAGAACTGAACCGGTCGTTCCACGGCGGCGTCCCGGGATTCAATTACGCCACCCTGGTCATATTGGGCTACAACAGCACCAACCGCCAATTGGTAATCACGGACGCAGGCCATCCGCCGCCCCTCTGGTATCGTGCCGCCGCCAGAGAGTGGAGTTGGCTTGAGGATGACCATACTTCCAGTGGCGACAATCCAGAGGACTTGCCGGTCGGCATGATTCCGGGGACGGATTACCGCCAGAGTGTCATCTCCTTCACTCTTTCCGACAAGATCATACTGTATACGGATGGCATCACGGACGCGGAGAATAGTTCGGGCGAACCACTGGGGCGCGACAGGCTGCAGGAGTGGGCGCGTCTGCTTCCGGGGAACACACCGGATGAGACAGGCCGAGCATTGCTCGACCGGCTCCGGACTTTTCGGTCCGGGCCTCCGACCGATGATGAGTCGCTCGTTGTCCTTCAGGCAGTAACTGGTTAGGGTCCGCGAATAACTTCGCAGAATTGGCGCCTGCTTCCCGCGTTCCATTTCGTGGCCGTCCGGGCCGGCCGGATTCTTGCCAGACAAAAGAAGGTCCCCTGAAAAAGCTCTTCATCGGCTACGCCTATACACCCGTGCCGCTGGGCCTGCGCGCGTGGATCGCCTTCAGCTTCCCGCTCATCATGGTAAACGGCGCATACGTCGTTCAGGTCATCTCGGACCCGTTCGGGTGGGGCTGGGATCTGTTCGGGACAGCGACGCTGCCGTGGACTCCAATTTACCCTGAAGTCATTCCGTACCTGTAGACGTTGATCCTGATGACCGGCTTGGTCTACACCATCCTGAAGGGCCATGAAGTCGCGCAAGCGCTCTACGGGAAGCCGGGTGGGGCACTCTGGAGCTTTGCTCCGGTGACCATTTACCTCTTCGTCCTGACGGGAGGCTTCCTGTTCGTTTTCACGGGTTGAAGCAATGAAGTTCAATCAAATGATGACAAAGCGGGTGATCGTTTTCGTCGTGGTGGTGTTCCTGATCGTCCCTCTCGACCGTGTGGTTTCAAGCGCTGTGACGCATATGTGGGATCTTTTGGCTTTCTACCGCGGCCACGCGAACATCTTGCGCAGGAATTTCTTCTTGCCCTCGGTCAGAGTCGTTTTTCGCCAGGCGTTGGCGACCCTTTTGATCACCTCGGCTTGGGTAGGATATGCGTGGATGGTGCCGGTGATCGTGCTTAAGCCCAGTCCTCCTTTCATGGCCAGGGTAAACTCACTAATCATGTCGCCGGCATGGACCGCCACGATCGTGGCGCCCACGATGTGGTCCGTGCCCTTGTTTACATGGACCCTGGCAAATCCTTCATCCTCTCCATCCAGTATTGCGCGGTCCACTTCATCCAGCTTAACGGTGAACGTGTCCATCTCGATTCCTTTTTCCCTGGCCCCGGTTTCGTACATTTCCACATGAGCGATTTCGGGTTCCGTATAGGTGCACCATGGAATAATCAGCGAGTTCGTGCTTCGGTAACCCAGCCCCAGAGGATGTGGGAACAAAGCGTTTTGAATGATGATCTGGGCCATAGCGTCTGCGTTGTGGGTGAACTTGAAGGGGGAACATATATCCCCGCCTGCGAAGATCCGCGGGTTGGTGGTCTGCAGTTTCGCGTTCACCTTGACGCCCGTCGAGGTGTCATACTCCACGCCGACCCTTTCTAATCCCAATCCCTCGACATTAGGCGCCCGCCCGACGCTTACCAGGATTTCATCAACCACCAATTCGTCTTCACGGCCATTCACGTTGTAGTGGATGACCCTTTCCTGCCCGCGCTTTTCCACACGGGCAACCTTCGAATCGAACATGAAACAGACGCCATCCCTGGTCATCTGAGCTTGCACGACCCTCGCGGCATCCGTATCTTCACGGGGCAGAATGTGGTCGATTCTCTCAAAGATGCAGACCTGGCTTCCAAATCGGGCAAAGCATTGCGCCATTTCACAGCCAATCGGGCCGGCCCCAATCACCGCCAGTCTTGGAGGTAGCTCGGTAAGGCTGAAAATAGTTTCGTTGGTGAGGTATCCCGTTGCTTCTAATCCTGGAATCGGGGGCGCCGCCGCACGGGCGCCGGTGCAAATCGCGGCCTTCGCAAACTGCAGGGTTCTTCCATCCACATCGACTGTGTCGGGGCCGACAAACAGGCCGGACCCCACGAAGACATCGACGCCAAGTTTCCTGTACCGGTGAGCGGAGTCGACATGACTGATTCGGGCTCGGAGCTTACGCATCCGAGCCATGACAGCGCCAAAATCCTTTCTGACTCCATCAGGAATGTGCAACCCAAACTCACTCGCCCCGCGGACCTGGGCCCAGGCCCGGGAAGCCCGGATGAGTTCCTTGGACGGGACGCACCCCACGTTCAAGCAATCCCCGCCCAGAAGATGCCGTTCAATCAAGGCGACCTTCGCTCCGAGACCCGCGGCGATGGCAGCGGTGACCAGGCCCGCGGTTCCGGCGCCGATGATCACGATGTTGTATCGACCGGAAGGTTCGGGGTTGACCCAGTCTGGCGGATGCACGTTATTGACCAGCTCTCGATTGAATTCATCCATAGGAGGAACTTCGATCGGGGGAAGAACTTCCACTGGCGGGTCTACGTGACTTGATCTGTCCATGGTTTGTTCCTTGCTCTCAGGGCTCGTTCATGTTCCTGGCGGATGACGAGGGCTGGCGGCGAGGTCCTGCTTCCTATTCGATCGAATGTCGAACACAGACGGGTAACAGTTCACTTCAAAGAACCAAGAGACTCCAGCCTCGCTCCACTCGCTCCAGAGTCACCACCGATCCGGATCCGCGGCGTTCCAGTCGGTACGCCAGGCCGACGGCACGTCATCCTCGTTTAAGAGTTGTCCTGGTTCGAGAAACTCATAGATGAGGTTGAAGCTCCGGACTTCGAGATCCCCCACTCGTCGAAAGATGTGGCATGGACGAAGATCGCGGGGATGGCCTAGCCCCATTGCCGCGAGCATTTCGAGAAATCCATGCACTGTCGCCTTGTGAAACCGGGCAACCCGCTCGGTTTTGTCCGTCACGTCCAACCCATGCATCAGGGCTGGATCCTGGGTTGCGACACCCGTGGGGCACCTGTTTGTGTTGCAACGAAGCGCCTGGATACAGCCGAGGGCGAGCATCATGCCGCGGGCGGACACGCACAGATCCGCGCCCAGCGCCAGAGCGCGGATCATGTGAAATCCGGTGAGTATCTTCCCCGCGGCGATGATACGGATTCGGTCGCGCAGTCCAAAGCCGGTCAAGGCGTTGTGGACGAACGTCCACGCGTCCCGGGCGGGCATACCGAGCGAGTTCGAAAATTCCAGAGGAGCCGCACCCGTTCCACCCTCGCCCCCGTCGACGGTGATGAAGTCGGGGGTCATGCCTGTCTCGATCATTGCCTTGCAGACCGCCAGAAACTCCGCCTGGTGTCCGACCGAAAGCTTGAAGCCCACGGGCTTCCCTCCCGAGAGGTCGCGAAGCTTGAGGAGAAACTCGATCAGGCCGCGTGGCGTCCGAAAGGTTTGATGAGCTGGAGGCGAAAATACCGTCTTGCCGACTGGGACACCTCGAATGCGCGCGATTTCTTCGGTGACCTTCTCGGCCGGCAGGATGCCCCCGTGGCCTGGCTTGGCGCCCTGTGAAAGTTTCAGCTCGATCATACGAATCGAATCTCGAGCGACCTGCTCTTCAAATCGTTTCGGATCGAAGGCACCGTCCACGTCACGGCACCCGAAATATCCCGTGCCGACCTGCCAGATCAGATCACCACCTGGTTCGAGATGGAATGGTGACAATCCGCCTTCCCCGGTGTTGTGCGCAAAACCACCCTTTCTGGCGCCTCGATTGAGCGCGAGGATCGCGTTGCTCGACAACGAGCCGAAGCTCATTGCCGAGATGTTGAGCAGCGAGGCGGCATACGGCTGCTTACAATCGGGCCCACCAACAGTGAGACGAGGCGGATCTTCAAGCGGGATTACCGGCGCGATCGAATGTGCGGCCCACTCGTAGCCGACGCGATACACGTCGCGCTGGGTGCCGAAAGGCTTCGTTTCGAGTTCGCCCTTTGCACGCTGATACACGATGCTGCGCAACTCCCGCTCGATCGGAAACGCGTCGATATTGGATTCGATGAAGTATTGCTGGATCTCGGGTCGAACCATCTCGAGCAGATAGCGTCCGTGCCCGATCAAAGGGAAATTTCTCAGAACGGTTTGTTGCCGCTGGAGGGCATCGCGCATCCCGATCGCAACAAGCGGTCCAACAACCAGCAGTAGCCACAGGATTTGCGGCCGGACGAAAGCGCCGGCCACGATGCCGGCGAGGACTAGAGCGGAGATCGCATAAAAACGTCGACGAAACAAGGCTACCTCCTCAGACGATAGTGTGGGCTAAACAGGCCCCTTTTTGGGTTGAAGCATTCGTTCAAGAGATTCTGCGAAGTAGACGGGACAAGTCAACCGAAACTTGCCGCAAACGAACCTGGCGTTTGGCCCTTTGTTTGCTTGAGCACAGATATGAAACTGGCCGGCGGTGTCAGTTCGCCTTTCCGACCGGAGTTTACAACGCAAACCGGTGTTCGGATGGTAATGCCGGAGACACAATGTGAGAAAAGGACCGTAAACCGAGAATCCTTCGAGCCTATCAGCCGGGCCTGCCGAGCATTCTTGCGGTCGGCTTTGGAACGATCGCGACCCTTTTCCCTGTGTTTGGTGCCGATGGTCGCCCTTGCTGTAGTTCCTGCCATGGCCATCGGAAGACTCAATATTTCACAGATGCGGGAGTCTCTTCGCGATAGCGCGATCCAGCGCATTTCCTTCGAGACCCGGCACGAAATCCGGCTCGCTGCATCACCCTGTGGAGGATGCCCCGGCCGTGGGCAACCGTGAGCGTTTGCCCTGGAATCCCGGCCTCTTCGGCCACATCGTTCGCACAAATTCGTTAACCCATTGAACCTGCCGGCGTTTTATTACGTATAGACACATGGTTGACAATCTGGCACAGGGGAATCAGCCAGCAACCACGATTCGGGACGACCAGTCAAGGCCACCAAAGATCGGAGTTGCACCAATGATCGGCCAGGTTTTCAAGGACATTCGTTTCGCCTGTCGCGGACTCGCCAGGAGCCCCGGTTTCACTGTGACCGTTGTGTTGATACTGGCGCTTGGCGTCGGTGCGACGACAGCCATTTTGGCGAACGCCGCATTTCTGCGACCGCTTCCAGTTGGAAATCCGAATGAATTAGTGGCTGTCTACACCACGGATGAAAAGAAGCCGGGTTTCTTCAGCGTGGCCGGTGAGAACTTTCTCGATTTTCGCGAGCAAAGCAATTCCTTCGTCGATCTGGTTGCCTCGAGCAATGTGTTTGTCAACATGGCCGGCGAAGGAGAGCCAGTTCAGGTGTCCGGAGGAATGGTCACCGCCGGTTACTTTGATTTGCTTGGATTACGCCCGTCCGCGGGCCGTTTTTTTCTCCCGGAAGAAGATAAAACTCCAGGCACCCATCCCGTCATGGTCCTCAGCTATAGCAGTTGGGAAGGTCGCTTTGGACAAGAGCCGTCGGTCATCGGTCGAGAGCTGACACTGAATGGTCACGTGTTTACGGTGATCGGAGTGGAGCCGGAAGGGTTCCAGGGTGCCGAGATTGCGCCTGTTCCCGGATTTTTTGTGCCCACGATGATGTTCGAGCAGGTGACGCCGCGACCCGACTGGATATTTGAACGCCGTGCGTTGATGTTCGACGTGATCGGCAGACTCAAACCCGGAGTGACGATCGATACTGCCGAAGCCGAGATGAAGACGATCGCCCTGAATCTGGAGACAGAGTATCCGGAGCCGAACGGTGGGCGTTCGGTTCTGCTCGCTCCCCTGTCCCGGATCGACCCCGGCGCAAGCGCGCAGATCGGCCTGGCCATGGCCTTGCTCACCGGGATCGCCGGGCTCGTGCTGGCGATCGCGGCAGCCAATGTTGCAAACCTGTTGATGGTTCGTGCAGCTTCCCGGAAGCGGGAGATCGCGGTTCGCGCGTCGCTCGGGGCAGGCCGTATGAGGCTGGTGCGGCAGTTGTTGACCGAGAGCATGATGCTGGCCGCTCTGGGCGGAGCCCTCGGGATCGTGATTGCCGTCTGGACCCGCGAACTCCTCTGGTCACTGATTCCTCTCCGAGTCCTTTTGCCGTTGCGCTCGATATCAGCGTCGACGTTCGCGTGCTCGGATTTGCCATGCTGATCACGCTCGCAGCCGGGCTCTTTTTCGGCATCGTGCCGGCAATCGGGGCGTCTCGTCCCAACCTGTCGAACGCTCTCAAGAGTGGCCAGCAACGCGAGGGAACGATGCGGCGATTGAGCCTTCGCAACACCCTGGTTGTTGCACAGGTTTCCCTTTCATTGATCGCGCTGATCACGGCCGGTCTGATGATGCGCAGCATTGAGAATGTCTTTGGCGTCGATCCCGGGTTCGAATCCGGCAAGCTGCTTACCGTCAGCATTCCCCTCGCCGATCGCCGGTATGCGGACGAAGCTCGCGGTCAGGCATTTCTGGATCGTTTGAACGAAGAAATCGCAGCTTTGCCGGGCGTCGAAATGACTACTGTTTCCAACAAGCTTCCGATGGGGTTCGGCGGATTGCGACGGACTGTCCTGGTAGAGGGGAGAGACGTCGGTGAGGGTGAAAACGGGATTCTTGTAGGAGCGACAACAGTTGGAGACCGTTATTTTGAAGCCACGGGAATAGGATTGATCCGGGGCCGGGTCTTCCGGAGCGAAGAGCCGAGCCCGACTCCGCGGGTGGCCATAATCAATGAGACAATGGCCGGCCGGTTCTGGCCGGGCGAAGATTCGATCGGGCGCCGGTTCACGTTCTACGGTGATGAACTGACCGTGGAAGTGATCGGTATCGCGAAAGACTCCAAGTACGGAAGTCTCGCCGAAGACCCCCAGCCCTTCGCGTATCTCCCGTTTCGACAGAGCTACCGTGATACGACCGCCAACGCCCACCTGTTTGTCCGTACCAGCGAAGAGCCCCTTTCGGTGGCGGCGAGCGTTCGCTCGGCCATCGGGCGGATCGATCCCAACCTGCCCATCACCAGCCTTCGGCCGATGAACGACATCATCGAGTTGTCGATGTTCAACGCACAGATTGGAGTGCGGCTGGTTTCCGCATTCGGTTTGCTCGCTCTATTGCTCGCCGCCGTCGGGGTCTACGGTGTCATCTCCTATTCGGTCAGCCAGAGGACTCACGAGATCGGCATCCGAATGGCTCTGGGCGCCCGACCCGGGGATGCGCTCAATATGATCGTCAGACAGGGCATTGTATTGTCCCTGGTAGGACTCAGTATCGGCCTGGCGGCACCTGTCGGGGTGACGCGCTTGATGTCGACTTTCCTTTTCGGAGTGAGCGCCGTCGATCCGGTCGTCTTCGTCAGCATATCTTTCCTGCTGGCCGTAGTGGCGGTCGGCGCATCGGTTATTCCTGCGAAGCGCGCGACCAAAATCGATCCGGTCCTGGCGCTCCGCTTTGATTGAGGACCCTTAGGACCCGGGCAGGATACGACTACATTGGCATGGATCACTTCGCACGAACGATCCACTCAGCATCGCGCGCCGCGAACGGACCCTGCACCGGAATTGTCAGGGCTACACGACGCATGCCGATACCGACCTGCTCGCTTTCGGCATCAGCTCGATCAGCGCTGTCGATGACACCTTCACCCAGAATCATCGGGACCTGCCCACGTACGGCCATGATGTCGCCGGGGGGAAGCTACCAACATTCCGCGGATATGTTCGAACAGAAGACGACCGTGTCCGTGGAACAGCGGTGGAAAGTATCCTCTGCAACGGCATTCTCGTTAAGGCCGAGATCGAAAAACGCTTCAACATCCGCTTCGACCAGTACTTTCCTGAGGAGTTGCACCGTCTCCGGGAGTTCGCCACCGACGGCCTGGTGACGATCGCCGACGATTCCATCACCGGCGACAAACTGGGCCGCAGCTTCATCCGCACAATCGCCCAGGTTTTCGACGCCTTCCATACCCCCGCGATAGCTTTTCGCGTCGTGTAGATGGCACACTTCTCTTCAACGCGGAGGAAGAGGGGGGAAGGGAAATTTACCGCAGAGGCGTAGAGTAGAGAAATGCATAAGTCGGATCGCGCCCTGGCCATCCGTACTTCAGCGTGACTCCACAGTAAACCGATACCATCCTTAGAATAATCCTCTGCGCCTCTGCGGTGAAAACTTTCCTCCGTTTCCTCCGCGCCGCCGCGTTGAATCCGAAATAGTGCGAGAATGGAACCATGTCTGCGGGAGCTTCGAAATGGCCAGTGCGAGGCTGGGTCG
>Ga0310123_10003207_pt1 | contig 12751 bp, 11 predicted proteins | sample CB6_AW_1057_MG_FD_203505 | JGI IMG/M metagenome (GOLD analysis project Ga0310123, IMG submission 203505) | Marine microbial communities from Western Arctic Ocean, Canada - CB6_AW_1057 | ecosystem: Environmental > Aquatic > Marine > Oceanic | place: Canada: Western Arctic Ocean | collected... | reverse complement strand
TTCGAGGCCGACCAATTGATCGACATCGTGGACGTGACCGACGAGGTCGAGTCACGGCTCCGCGGAAGGAGGGACGAGGAGCGCAGCGAGGCGCAGGAGGAGGCATTCGAGGAGATCCAGGAGCGGATCGTCCGCGAGCGGGGTGGGGAGAACGCCGGCATCCACGTGGAGGTGATCTCCCTGTTCGCGGGAGGCCACTACTCCGCTTACGTCTTCCGCCGCTACACGAACGTGAAGCTGGTGATGGCTCCCGAGCTGCAGATCGGCTTATACGGGGGAGATCCCGACAACTTCACCTACCCCCGCTACAACCTGGACTTCTCCTTCCTGCGGATCTACGACGACCAGGACGATCCGCTGAACACCGGGGAGCAGTACTTCAAGCTCGACGACGATGGGCTCCGTCCGGGCGACGCGGTGTTCGTGATCGGCAACCCCGGCAGCACGAGCCGTCTCCAGACCGTGGCCGAGCTGGAGTTCCGGAGGGACGCAGGCGACAGGGGCATGCTGAGCTTCCTCGAGAATCGGATCGAAGTGCTCCAGCGCTTTGCTGAGGAGAACCCGGAGGCCGCGCGGCGGCTGGACCTGGCGGGCGACATCTTCAGCCTCCAGAACAGTCAGAAGGCCTACACCGGGCAGCTCCGCGGGCTCGCGGACCCGATCATCCTCACCAAGCGGCTCCGCGCGCAGGAGGAGCTCCAGGACTCGCTCCAGACGCCGGCCCGGAGGGCAGAGTATGGCGGGTTGATCGAGCGCATGGCCCAGCTCCAGGAGGAGAAGCGCGCCCAGGCCCCGGGGTACGCGAGCTTCATCGCCCTCTCGAACGAAGATTACGAGGCCTCGACCTTCGTGCGCGCGCTGCTGGGGCTTCAGATCATGAACATTGGGCGCGCGAACCCCCAGGCGGCGGCCAGTCTCCGCACCATCTTCCGTGACATCGACGACAAGCCGGCGGAGCTGGAGATCGCGCTGATGGCGACCCGTCTCCGGGAGTTCGCTGACAACTACGGCGCGGGTACCCCCTGGGTGCAGCAGATCCTTCAGGGCCGCACGCTCGAGGAAGCGGCGCGCGCCATCCACGCGCGCTCGATCCTGGCGGACTCGGCCACCGCGATCGCCGCGGTCGAGGGGATGAGCCTGAGACCGACGGATCCGGCGATGCAGGTGGTGGTCGGCTACCTGCAGGCGTTCCAGGCGTTTCAGCAGATGCTCGGCCGCGTCTCCCCGGAGGAGGAGGGGATCGCCGCGCTGCTCGGCCGGGCCCGCATGGACATCTACGGCACCGACCTGCTTCCTCCCGACGCGACCTTCTCGCTGCGCATCGCGGACGGGGTCGTGGAAGGGTATCCCTATAACGGCACGATCGCGCCCTCCTTCACCACGCTCTACGGGCTCTACGACCGGCACTACTCGTTCCAGTCGCAGTACCCCGATCCGTCCGACTCACCCTGGGCGCTCCCCGACCGATGGTTCCCCATCCCGGAGGAGCTGGACCTGTCGACCGAGGTCAACTTCGTCTTCACCGCCGACATCACCGGGGGGAATTCAGGCTCGCCGGTGATCGATCGCGAGCACGAGGTGGTCGGGCTCGTCTTCGACGGCAACATGGAGAGCCTGCCGGGCAACTACATCTATCTGCCCGAGCTCAACCGCGCGGTTGCGGTCGACGTGCGCGGGATCGTGGAGGCGCTCGAGAGCGTGTACGAGATGGACGACCTCGTGACGGAGCTGCGAACGGGCGAAGCACCCTGAGTCGCGAAGCCGGGGGACGGGCGGCGGGCCCGCCGCCGGAACCACGCCGTTCGCTTGACCGTGGGGTGCCGGCGCGCTCTGTTATGCCGATCCCCGGGGCCCGTGGCGCGTATGGCCCGGGCCGGTCCCTCCGGACCGCCCCGACCGGGTGCCCCACCCGGCCTTCTTCAGGACGGCCGCGCCGCCATGCGTCTCCCCCTGCCCACCGCTGGATCAGGAGGGTGTTATGGCGTTCGCCAAAGAGTTCACAACGGAGAAGATCCGCAACCTCGCTGTACTCGGTCACGGAGGCTCAGGTAAGACCGCGCTGATCGACGCGCTCTGCTTCGTCGCCGGAACCTCCAAACGGCACGGCGACCCTGCTGAGGGCCACGCCCTCACGATGCACTCCCCCTAGGAGATAGCCAGCCAGATCTCGATCCAGCTCACTCCCGCCTATGCCGAGCATCTCGATCACAAGATCAACCTGCTCGACACCCCCGGATACCTCGACTTCACGGGTGAGGCGCTGGCCGCTACGCGCGTGGCCGATGCGGCCCTCATCGTGCTCGGGGCTACCGCGGGCGTCGAGGTCGGGACCGAGCGGGTGTGGGAGTACTGCGAGGCGCGCCAGCTTCCGCGGCTCTTCTTCGTCTCGATGATGGATAAGGAGCACGCGAGCTTCGAGCGCGTCTACTAGCAGGTCAGGGCGCGGCTCACCACCAAGGTGATCCCCGTCGAGATCCCCGTCGGTGAGGGCGACCAGTTCCGGGGCATCGTGAACCTCTTCACCGAGAAGGCGCACGTGTTCAAGAAGGGCACGGCGACCGGCGAGTTCGAGGAGGCGGAGGTGCCCGAGGAGCTGCGCGAGCAGTTCCAGCGCTACGAGACCGAGCTCCAGGAGACCATCGCCACCGCCGACGAGACGCTCCTCGAAAAGTACCTGGCCGAGGGGCACATCAGCCGTGAGGTGGCGGTCGAGGCGATGCACCGCCTGATGGCGCGCGGCGAAGTGTATCCGCTCTTCTGCGGCTCACCCAAGCTCACCTACGGCGTGCGCACGCTGCTCACCGAGATCGTGGAGCTGTGCCCGAGCCCTGCCGAGGCTCGGCCCGAACGTGCCACGCGGCCGGGGCTGGACCAGGAGGTCGAGCTCACGGCCGCGGACGACGGTCCGCTCTCCGCGCTCGTCTTCAAGACCACCACCGAGCCCCACGTGGGCGAGTTGTCCTTCTTCAAGGTGATGAGCGGCAAGGTCGAGAACGGCATGGAGGTGGTGAACGCCGTCGACCAGAAGCCCGAGAAGCTCGGCCACCTCTCGATTCCGCTGGGCAAGGAACGGGTTGAGGTGCCACGTCTGCACGCAGGCGACATCGGTGTGGTGGCCAAGCTCAAGCACACGCACACCAACGACACGCTCTGCGCCAGGGATCGTCCCCTCGCGGTCGAGCGGATCGACTTCCCGAAGCCGGACATCGCGATCGCCATCAGGGGCGCGACGCGCAACGACGACGACAAGCTCGGCGAGGTGCTGCCGCGGCTGCACGAGGAGGATCCCACCTTCGTGGCCGAGTTCAACGCCGAGCTGCACCAGACCATCGCGCGCGGCGTGGGCGAGCTGCACCTGGAGATCCAGCTCGAGCGGATGAAGCGGAAGTACAACGTGACCGTGGAGACCAAGCAGCCCAAGATCGCCTACCGCGAGACCATCACCGGCACGGGCGAGGGACAGGGGCGCTTCAAGAAGCAGACGGGCGGGCGGGGGCAGTTCGGCGACTGCTGGGTCCGCTTCAAGCCGCTGCCCCGCGGGCAGGGCTACGTGTTCAACAACGTGATCAAGGGCGGCGTGATATCCCGGGCAAGTTCATCCCCTCGGTGGACAAGGGGATCCAGGAGGTCGCGCAGCGGGGTGTGCTCGCAGGCTATCCGCTCGTGGACTTCACCGCCGAGGTGTACGACGGCTCCTTCCACACCGTGGACTCCTCCGACATCGCGTTCCAGCTCGCGGCCGGGCTCGTCTTCAACAAGGTGGTCCCGCAGGCGCGCCCGGTCCTCCTCGAGCCGGTCATGGAGGTCGCGGTCACCACGCCCGACGAGTACGTGGGCGACATCATGGGCGACCTGACGCAGCGGCGCGGAAAGGTTCTGGGGATGGAACCCCGGGACGGCCGCACGGTGATCAAGGCCCTGGTTCCGGAGGCCGAGCTCTATAAGTACGCGGCGTCCCTGCGCGCGATGACCCAGGGGCGGGCGTATCATGCCCGCAAGCTCGCGAGCTACGAGCAGGTCCCGGAGCACGAGGCACAGAAGATCATCGCCGAGCGGAAGCAGCAGAAGGAGGAAATGCAGCACGCCTGAGGAGACGCGGTGACCGGCCCGCCGCACCCCCGCCGCGATCGCCTCAGGGATTGGCTGGAGGTCCATCTCCTGCGGCGATTTCCGGAGCGCGTCCTCGCCGTGGACGACCGGATCGCTCGGGAGTGGGGCCGGCGGCCAGGCTAGCGGGGATCCACGCGTCCCATGGACCTCCCCGCATCTGATTGATCCGGGACCCCCCGGGCGGTTAGCTTGAAGAATCAGCTGAACATCCGCCCGATCAAAGCCTTACCCGCACTCCGCCCCCCTTCGGGAGCCCGCTCCGCGCCAGCTCGCGGGGCCTTCGCAGCGTCGTAGGAGCGTGCCGTGGCCGGTCACAACAAGTGGAAGCAGATCAAGCGCAAGAAGGCCGTGATCGATGCCAAGCGCGGCCAGCACTTCACCAAGCTGATCCGGGAGATCACCGTCGCCGCCCGGGCGGGCGGCGGCAACATCGAGGGGAATCCGCGGCTCCGGTTGGCGGTCGACACCGGCAAAGCGGCGAACATGCCGAACGAGAACATCGAGCGGGCGATCAAGAAGGGCACCGGGGAGCTAGAGGGGGTGCAGTACGAGGAGATCGTCTACGAGGGGTACGGGCCCGGTGGCGTCGCGCTCTACATCGAGGTGGTGACCGACAACGGCAACCGTGCCGTCGCCGAGCTGCGCAACATCCTGGAGCGCAACAGCGGCACCCTCGGCACGAGCGGCTCGGTCGCCTGGCAGTTCGACAAGAAGGGGCAACTCTACGTCGACGCCGGCCGCTACGACGAGGATCGGGTGCTCGAGGCGGCGCTCGAGGCGGGCGCCGAGGACATGGCCCGCGAAGGCGGCGAGTACGTCATCTCGACCGCTCCCGCGGCCTTCCACCAGGTGCAGGAAGGACTGCGCGCGGCCGGGATCGAGCCGTCGCAGTCTGAGTTCTCCATGATCCCGCACGCGGAGGTCGAGGTGGTCGGCAAGGAAGCCGAGCGGCTGGTCAAGCTGCTCGGCCTGCTCGAGGATCACGACGACGTACAGAAGGTTCATAGCAACGCGAACATCGACGAGAAGGTGCTCGCGGAAGTCGGCTGAGTCCGCGCCGCGATCCTCCCTTGGCCGACGAATCCCTCCGGGTGCTGGTCGTCGAGGACGAGCTGTCCTCGCGCCGCTTGGTCGAGTCCATCCTCCACGGACGCGGCCATCGGGTCGACGCGGTGCCGGATGCCGAGTCCGCTTGGAACGCGTTCGAGCGCGAGCATCACCTCCTGATCGTCCTGGACTGGAAGCTCCCCGGCATGGACGGGGTGGAGTTCTGCCGGCGGCTGTGCGCCACCCCCGACACGGAAGATGTTTACATCCTGTTCGTGACCGGGATGGAAGGCAGCGCCCATCTGGCCGAGGCTCTCGACGCGGGCGCCAGCGACTTCCTGACCAAGTCCTCGCTAGGCGACCAGATCGACGTCCGACTCGCCATCGCGGAGCGCCATGTTCGGCGCGCCCTCGCGCACCACCGCCACGAGGCCGACCTCGCCCGGGACGCGCTGCACGATCCGCTCACCGGGCTGCCCAACCGGTCGCTCTTTCTCGAGCGGCTGCATCAGGTGGCGCGGAGGGCGTCGCGCCGGGACGCGCACCTGTTCGCGGTGCTGATGGTCGATCTGCACGAGTTCAGGGAGTTGAACCGCGCGCACGGGCGCGACGCGGAGGACCGCGTGCTGGTCGAGGTGGCCCGCCGGCTCAGAGGGGTGCATTCGCGGGGTCGACACGGTCGCGAGCATGGGCGGCGACGACTTCGCCATTCTCCTCGACGGCATGAAGGACGTGAGCGACCCCACGCGGGTCGCGCACCGCGTTCACGAGTCGCTGTCCCGGTCGCTGCTCGAGGAGAAGGTGTTCGTGAGCTCGTCGATCGGAATGGCGATCAGCCTGACTGGATACCAGGATCCCGAGGACCTGGTCCGCGACGCGCAGAAGGCGCTCATGCGCGCACGCGCGGAGGGGCCCGGCACGCACCAGATGTTCGACCCGGTGCTGCACGCCCGCGCGATGGCGCGGGTACGGCTGGAGGCCAGGATCAGGAAAGCGCTCGAGGAAGAAGAGCTGGTGCTGCATTACCAGCCGCTGGTGTGGCTCGCGGACGGCAGCCTCTACGGGTTCGAGGCGCTCGTACGCTGGCACGATCCCGACCACGGGATCGTGCCGCCCGCGGACTTCGTGCCGGTCGCCGAGGACACCGGGCTCACCGTGCCCCTCGGATGGTGGGTCCTCCGCAAGGCGATGGGGCAGCTGCGGGGCTGGAACGAGGGCAATCACAAGCGCACGCCGCTCGCGATGAGCGTGAACCTCTCGGGCCGCCAGTTCAGCCAGCCCGACATGGTCGAGCGCGTGCAGGAGCTGCTGCACGAAACCGGCGTGCCCGGCCACCAGCTCCACCTCAAGATCACCGAATCCTCGCTGATGGTTAATCTCGAGAGCACGGGCCGAACGCTCCGCCGCTTGCGCGACTCCGACATCCAGCTGCACGTGGACGATTTCGGGACCGGCTACTCGTCGCTCGCTTACCTGTGCCGCCTTCCGATCCACACGCTCAAGATCGACCGCTCCTTCGTGCGCCAGATGACGTACTGGGGCGAGAACATGGAGGTGGTGCGGACGATCGTTCAGCTCGCGCGCAATCTGGGGCACGGCGTGATCGCGGAGGAGGTGGAGACCGAGGGGCAGCTCGCGCTGCTCCAGAATCTGGGGTACGACTTCGGCCAGGGATTCCTGATCTCGCAGCCGCTCGATCCCCAGCGCGCCGAGCAGATCATCAAGAAGCGGGGGTCGCTGCTTTGACCGGAGCCGGCCCCGGCTCCAGCCCGCACTCGAGCGCCCCACCGACGCTGATCCTGGGCATCGATCCGGGCACCGCCGTGACCGGCTTCGGGGTGGTGGAGCGGGGTTGCGACGGCCGGGTCTCCCTGGTGGAGTGCGGGGTCATCCGCACCCCCGCCGGGCGGCCGCTGCCCCGCCGCATCCGCGACATCTACGAGGGGGTCATGGAGCTCATCGAGCGGCACCGTCCCGCGGCGATGTCGGTGGAGGACATCTACCACGGCAAGAACAGCCGCACTGCACTCTCCCTCGGTCACGCGCGCGGCGCGATCCTGCTGGCTGCCTCCCTGTGCGATCTTCCCATCTGCGAGTACACCGCCGTCGAGATCAAGAAGGCGGTGGTCGGGACCGGACGCGCCACCAAGGATCAGGTCGGCTTCATGGTCCAGAAGCAGCTCCGGCTGCGCGCCGCGCCGACCCCGGCCGATGCGGCCGACGGCGTCGCCGCCGCGCTCTGCTACTGCATGGCGGGCGCCCTCGGCCGGGGCTCGCCGTGATCAGCCGACTGAGGGGGCAGCTGCTCACCCGCTCGCCGGAGGGGCTGGTCGAGGTCGAGACGGCAGGGGGCGTGGTGTACGAGGTGGAGGTCCCGCTCAGCGTGCTCCAGCGAATGCCCGCGCCCGGCGCCGCGGTCGAGCTGCGCACCCTCCAGGTGGTGCGCGAGGAGTCGATCGGGCTCTACGGCTTCCTCGACGACAGCGAGCGCGACCTCTTCCGCATGCTGACGACCGTGAAGGGGGTCGGGACCAAGCTCGCGCTCCAGGCGCTCTCCTCGTACAGCGCGCACCGGCTCGCCCGCACGCTCGCTGAAAAGGACGTGCAGGCGCTCGCCCAGGTGAGCGGGATCGGCCGCAAGACCGCGGAGCGGATGGTGCTCGAGCTTTGGGACAAGGTCAGCGACCTCGCGGTCAGTACGCCCGCGGGCGCGGGTCCGGACACGGCGCGCGCACAGGAGGCGGTGGCCGCCCTGGTCGCGCTCGGCTACTCCTTCACCGACGCGGACGAGACGGTTCGGCGGGTGCTTGAGGACGGCGGGGCGGAGAGCTCCGAGGAGCTGATCCGGAGGGCGTTACAGAGGCGGTAGCACTTTTCCTGGATTCAGCAGCCCGTCCGGATCGAGCGCGTGCTTGACGCGGCGGAGCAGCGCCAGCTCGGCTGCTGGCTTGAGGCGGAGCAGCTCCCCGATGCGAGACTGTCCGATGCCGTGCTCGGCGGTGATCGAGCCGCCTAAGCGGGCGACCACGTCGTGGACGGTCCGGGTGATCGCCTCGTCCGGCGTGCGCTCTCCGCCCCCCGCCACGTTGAAGTGCAGGTTGCCGTCCCCGAGGTGGCCGAACACGATCGTGCGGAGCCCGGACCCGAGCTGTGCCAGCCCCTCCTCTGCCTCGCGAATGAAGACGGGCACCTCAGAGACAGGCACGCCGACGTCGTGCTTGACGCTCGGCCCGGCGCGCTTCTCCGCCTCGGCGATGCTCTCGCGCAGCGTCCAGAAGCGGCGGATCTGCTCGTGCGAGTCCGCCGGCACCGCGTCGAGCGCGAGGTCGGCGTCGACCGCGCTCGCGAGCGCGTCCTCGAGCCGGCCCCGGAGCCCGCGCGCGCTGTCTGCGACCTCGATCAGCACGAGCCAGTGTGCACCGGGGAGCGGGGCGCGCCCACCAAGGTGTCCCACAACCAGCTCCATGGCGGCCCCCGAGATCAGCTCGAAGGCGGCGACCGCCTCGCCCATCGCGTCCTGGACGTGCTCGAGCAGCGCGAGTGCGCGCTCCGGATCGGCCACTGACACGTAGGCGAGCGCACGCTCGGCCGGAAGCGGGACCAGCTTGAGCACCGCGGCCGTGACGATCCCGAGCGTGCCCTCCGAGCCGATCAGGAGCTGCTTCCAGTTCCACCCCGCGTTGTCCTTGCGCAGCCCGCTGAGCCCGCGCACCCGCGTCCCGTCGGCGAGCACCGCCTCGAGCCCGAGGACGAGCTGTCGCGCAGTCCCGTAGCGGAGCACAGAGATTCCGCCCGCGTTGGTGGCGATCATCCCGCCGATCGTGGCGGAGCCCTGGGCGCCGAAGCTGATCGGGAGAAGCCGTCCCGCGTCGGCCGCCGCCTGCTTGGCGTGCTCCAGGACGCAGCCGGCTTCCGCCTCGAGCGTCATCCCCACGCGGTCGACCGCGTGGACACGCGCCATGCGCGCGAGCGACAGCACGACCTGGGGGCGGCTTCCCCGTCCGTCCGCGGTGGGTGAGGCGCCTCCCGCGAGTCCGGTATTCCCACCCTGCGGAACCACTCCGACCCGGTGCACACGCGCCCACCCGACCGTGGCCTGCACCCCCTCCACGCCGGCGGGCCGCACGACCGCGAGTGCGGCGCCCCGGTAGCGACCCCGCCAATCGGTCAGGTACGGGGCCATCTCGTCCGGGTCGCGCACGAGCGCGTCCGGGCCGAGGCGGCGGGCGAGATCGTCCAGTTCGCGCATGGAGGAAGAGGAAGAGCCGTCCGGTCAAGAGAAGCCCCGCCCGGAGCCTCGCGGTGTGGGTCCGGGCGGGGGGCCGTTCGCGTCGGGTCGAGCGCCGCTACATGCCGGCGGCGGTCCTCAGATCGGCAAGGGTGGCGATGCGCGGCCCGTGGAGCGCGAGGATCCGCCGCGGGTTGAGCCCGAGCCGCTGCACGTTCTCGTACAGGTTCACCGTGTTCGGATTGGGCGTCTCTGGGGGCGGTGCGCCCGCCGGCCCCGGCGTGAAGGCGTCGGCCTCGATCAGGATCCGCTCGGCCGGCAGCCACACCATCAGGAATCCGTTGGTATGCGCGCTGTCCGCGATCCGGTGCATCTCGACCCGGCGGCGTCCGTCGGTCAGCTCGGCTTGCTCGGCCACGGCCATGAACTGCGGCTGAACGTTCGCCTGCGCGAGCTGATCCGGGTTCAGCGTTCGCGGGGCGCTCCACGCTTGCTGATAGAACGCCTGGTTGGACTCGTGGGTGACCACGGTGGCGCCGTCGGCCACGAACGGCCGCAGCCCGCCCGAATGGTCGAAGTGTACGTGCGTATTCACGATGTAGCGGATCGGCTTGTTCGGGATCGCCTGCTTCACCGTCTCGATCACGGCGAGCCCGCGCTCCTCGCTCTGTGGACCCTCCACCACGATGACGTGATCGCTCATCTCGATCGCCACGCTGTGGTGCGAGCCCCCCTTGATGTAGAAGACCCCGGGGGCGACGCGCTCACTGGTGGCCGACAGGGGCTGCGGCTCGAAGGTTACGACGTTCTCGGGCACCGTGATGTCGGCGACCACGTTCGGCAGCACCGCACTGATGGTCAGATCGAGGGCGGGCTGGCCGCCCTGCGTCTGCTGGATGCGGGTCGGGAAGCGCACGCCCCCGAAGTCCTGGTAGTCGGAGAAGGTCGTCTCGACCGGCATGTCACCGAGCACGGGGTTGTCGGTCCAGCTCTGGATACGCTCGACCTCCCCGTTCTCGTTGATGGTTCCGGTGACTCGCGTCCCGTCGGACGTGGTGAAGCTCACCTCGCCGCCTTCGGTCGCGACCGCGCCGGCCTCGATCGCCGCCTTCACGAACCCGTGGGGGGTTATCAGAATCTGGACGCTCCGCTCGGCAGCCGCGCCCGGCTGGGGCTGCGGATCCGGGCGGGTCCCGTCGGACTGAGTCGGAGGCTGGTTCCAGGCGCTCATGCCGCTCACGAACTGCGTCGTGCGCTGCCGTCCGGCGAAGCGGATGCCACCGCCGCGCGGCTGCGGCTCCGGCTGCTCGCGCACGATGTCCACCTGCATGCTGCCCGCGTCGTAGTCCACGACTGCCGCGTAGCTGACGATGTTGACACGCGGCCACTCCTGGCCGGCCGTGTAGGGCTGGCCCACGGAGAAGTTCGCCCCCTCCCCTTCGAGGCGGATGGAGTTGACCGTCTCCACGCCCAGGTTCTCCGCGGCGGCGTTGAGTGGATCCACGCCGCACGAGGAGCACGTGAGCGCGACGGCGGTCGCGAAGCTGAGTCCCGCCAGCGTGCGCATGGTGCCTCCGGGTACAGGGAATTTCCTCAAGGTGGACGCTACGGGGCCGATTCTCGCCCGGCAAGCGGCCGACGCGGCCGGGAGCGAGGCGGCAGGAGTTGGCGCAGCGGCGGGTCCGGAAACCCCCCTCAACGGAGCCCGGGCGGGGGCACCCGGCGCCGGGTCGCCTGCTCGAAGGCGTGGGCGAGCGCGATCAGACGTGGCTCGCTGCAGGCCGATCCCGCGAAGCTCACCCCGAAGGGAGCGGGCTCGGCATCGAAGGCCGGTGGCAAGGGGGGAGCGGGCGTGTTCGGGAGCCACCCGAAGGGCACGATCACGGTCGGATATCCGGGGCGCGCGGAGAGGTTCGCGCCCCCACTGGACGGAAACAGCAGCGCGTCCAGCCGCTCGCCCTCCATGACCGCATCGATTCCCTCGGCCGCCGTGAGCGCGAGGTCTTTGGCCCGGTCCGCCTGGTAGCGGGCGCGGTCTCGCGTCACGTCCATCTCGTCCGAGATGTCGAGCCGGGCCTGACCGTAGCGGATCGCGCCAGCGAGCTGGTGGGTGACGTTCCACGCCCGCAGCTCCGTGAGGCTCTTGACGGGCGCGTGCTCCCCGAGGGTCTCCAGCCAGCGCTCGAAGTCGAGCTTCATCCCGTACTTGAAGGTGATGGAACAGTGCGCGTCCATCCCGCGCCGAGCTTCGAGCCCCACGCAGTTCGGCCAGAGCAGGAGGTTCCGTTCGGGGTCGCGCGTGACGACGCTCGGGATGTTCGCCGGATCCACGATGACGGCGCCCTGCGCACGGAGCACCGCGATCGCGTCTTCCATCACGCGCCGCTCCCCCTCGGAGAGCCCACCCCGGAGGCTGCCGTCGGGCGCCTGCATCGGCTCGTAGTAGTTGGCGCGCGGGATGCCGATGCGCGCGCCCTGAAGCGCGTCCGGATCCAGGAAGGCCGTGTAGTCCCGCCCGGGGGGCGGCGCGCAACGCGAGGTGGCGGGGTCGTTCGGGTCCGGAATGGCTCCTTCCAGCGCGCCCAGCAGGATCGCCGCGTCGGTGACCGTACGGGCCATGGGGCCGGGGGTGTCCTGGTCCATGGTGATGGGGATCACCCCCGACCGGCTGATCCGTCCGACCGTGGGCTTGATGCCGACCAGCATCGTCGCGCTCGCGGGCGACAGGATCGATCCCGAGGTCTCGGTGCCGACGCTCGCGGCCCAGAAGCTCGCCGCCGTGCCGATCCCGGAGCTCGATCCGGCCACGTCCAGCACGGTCCGCCCATCCGCGGTGGCCGGCCGTGGATCGCGCCGTGGATCGTACGGGTTCATCCCGTAGCCGCCGAGTGCGCTGTAGTTCCCCGGCATCCCGCTCGCCACCCAGTTCGCCAGCTCGGTCATGACAGTCTTGGCGAGGATGATCGCGCCCGCCTCGCGCAGGTTGCGCGTCAGGGTGGCGTCATAGGGCGGAAGCAGCCCGGCGAAGGCGAGCGAGCCTCCGGTGGTGGGCAGGTCGACCGTATGCATGTTGTCCTTGAGCGCGATCGGGATTCCGTGCAGCGGTCCGCCCGCGCGTCCCGCGGCCCGCTCGCGGTCGAGCGAGTCGGCGACGGCGAGGGCGCGCGGGTTCACGGCCATCACCGCGTTTAGCCGTTCCTCGTAGGTAGCGATGCGCGCCAGGTAGCGGAGCACGAGCTCGCGGGAGGTCGTCCGCCCCTCGTCGAGCGCGGCCCGGAGCTCAGGGATCGATGCCTCCACGACCGAGAAGGGCTCGGCGTCCGGTCGCGCCTGCGCGGCCAGGGGCCGAGCCGGGGCCACGGCCGC
>Ga0310123_10003206_pt1 | contig 12753 bp, 11 predicted proteins | sample CB6_AW_1057_MG_FD_203505 | JGI IMG/M metagenome (GOLD analysis project Ga0310123, IMG submission 203505) | Marine microbial communities from Western Arctic Ocean, Canada - CB6_AW_1057 | ecosystem: Environmental > Aquatic > Marine > Oceanic | place: Canada: Western Arctic Ocean | collected... | reverse complement strand
ACGCTGACCTGGCCCGCGGCACCACCTCTGAAGACTTTCTGGCCGGTTTCTCCTTGATCTTGCCGGTGGATGCGGGGACCGGGACCGGGACCGGGACCGGGACCGGCTCCGGCGCGGGTGGCTCGCCAGCCGCCTTCAGATTTGCCTGCCACTGCTTTTTCCGAGCCGCTTTCTTCTTCTTTTTCTTGGCATCGGTCTCGACCTTCTTCGCCTTTGCTTCTTCCCAGCGAACGAGCCACCGCTTTTGCAGGCCGGCCCACATCAGGCGGCTGCTGGCGAGCCAGTCGAAATACCATAGAGAGGTCAAGCCAACGACGATCATGGCCGCTGAGATGATAATGCAACCGACCGGGTGGATGACGTAGGCCAGCCAGCCGCCGCCGATGTCGGATGTCCACGGCGCGCAGAGTCGCTGACCGATCACGCCACCGGGGCTGAGATGAATGTTCAGCATTGCCGGAATATTCAGGCGATCCGGGAGCCGGGCAAAGGAATCGGCGAAAACGCCGAGGAGCATGGAGGTGCCGAGAATACACATGCCGACGGCAGCGATATACACGAAGCGCACGGGCTGGCTCGGTCTACGGAATATTCGGACGCCGATGCAGACCAGCAGCAACACGGATGCGGGATAGGCGGCCAGGCCGATCCATAGGATCAAGAGACCTGAAATGATTGCACCCAGCGGCCCGATCCAGTTGGTTACGCGCGCGTAACCGCCGACACCCCTGCCGATGATGGCCGTGTCTTCGGGAGTGTATGAGACGAGTGCCAGCAGCAGCAAGAGAGCCAGAACAGCGAAGACCGATTTGATGATCAGCATGGCGGCAAAGGACGACTCTACTGCCGGTGCGGTCGGCTGTGCCTCGGTCGCGGCGCCCGCCGCTTTCATGCGATCGATTCCGGTTGCCATTGGCTACTCAGCTAAGGTGCCCCGCCACGAGGTGGCGGCGATGAAAAATTATGTGAACGACAACGTTTATCCGTTGCCATCGCGTTATCGCAAATGTTCCAACCCCAGTCTGCCACGTGGTGGCAGGCTACTTTCCGGTACTGGTTGAAAATTCGCTTCCGAATATTAACCTACTTACTGCCATGGAGCTGTACCCGTTTATCTTCGAGCCGATCTATGTCGAATCGCCTTGGGGCGGCGGCCTGCTGTCGGAGATCCTGGCGCGGCAACCGCCGGCGACCGCCATGCCGATCGGCGAATCGCTCGAACTGATCGACAGCGAGGCCGCGCAGAGTGTTGTCGCCAACGGTGCGCTTGCCGGCCGCAGACTCGGCGATCTTGTGCAGGCCATGCCCGCCTCCCTGGTCAGCGCCCGGCATGACGGGGCGACGCCGTTTCCGCTGCGCGTCAAGTATATCGACGCAGGCCGGCGTTTGCCATTGCAGGTACATCCCGACAACCACATGTGCGCTAAGATCCCGAGTGCCGAACCAAACACGAAAATGTGGTATATCGTCGGCACGCGTAAGGCGGCACGCATTCTTGCCGGCATCGAATTTCGGTGTACGCAACAGCAGTTTCTGGGCCGTATCGGGACACCCGAAATCGAGGACATGATCGTCGATTTCCAAGCCGAGCCCGGCGACGCCTATTACATTGCGGCGGGGCGCCCGTGTGCGATCGATGCAGGGAATCTCGTACTTTCCATTCAGCAGAACAGCGACTCAGCGTACGTGCTAACGGATTGGGGCAATGCGGATGTGCCAACGGATCCCGGGGAGCGTCAGACGGCGCTGCGGTGTATCCATTTTGAGGATCGAACGGTGGCACGTATTCGCGGTGAAAGCAGTGTGGTCATGAGAAATCGGAAGGTGCCGCTGATCACGACATGTCCATATTTCGTGGTCGATGAATTACGGCTTGTAAATGAGATGTACGATCGAACAGATGGTTCGAGTTTTCACCTGATAACGGCCATCGACGGGGATGTGACGATTACTTCGACGTCTGTGGAAGTTTATCTCGAGCGAGGCCGCTCGGCACTGGTACCGGCTGCGTTCGGATCCTATGCCACAACCCCGGCCGACGGTTTGACGAAAGTCTTGAAGGCAAGCTTGAACACGTCGTAAAACAACCTGGCCACGAGTGTCGTGCGACGGCGTCGCCGTGGCCGGCGAAAGAATCGCGTTGATTATTGATTTCCCGACCGCGAACGCTAATTTCTTTTCCCGCCTTGCTTGACTCATAACCTTACACTCCATTTCGGTGATTTCAATAACTTAGGGAGGTAAAACATGTCGGAATTTCGATTTGAGGTCCCGGAGGACATTCGCAGCCGCGCCCATATCCAGAGCCTGGAGGCGTACCAGAGTCTGTACGACGAAAGCGTCAACGATACGGACGGGTTCTGGGAGCGAATCGGCAACGAGACGATCGACTGGTTTACACCGTTTACGAAAGTGCGGGAGTTTGACTTTCACAATGCCGAGATCCAGTTCTTTGCCGGCGGCAAGACCAACGTCTGTTACAACTGCGTCGACCGCCATCTCGATTCGCGCGGCGATCAGACCGCCATCATCTGGGAAGGCAACGAACCGGACGAGGATAAAAAGGTCACCTACCGCGAGTTGCACGAGCAGATCAGTCGATTCGCCAACGTGCTCAAAGCCAATGGCGTGAAAAAGGGCGACCGGGTCACCATCTACATGCCGATGATACCCGAACTGGCCGTCGCCATGCTGGCCTGCGCCCGCATTGGCGCGATTCATTCTATCGTCTTCGGCGGCTTCTCCGCTGATTCGCTCGAGGGCCGGATCGATGACTGCAAGTCGGAGGTGATTATCTGCACCGATGGCCTCTATCGCGGCGCCAAGCAGATTCCGATGAAGAAGACGGTGGATGACGGGATTGCCGATCTGGGCTTCGTCAAGGCTGTGATCTGTTTCAAGCGCACCGGCGAGGACGTGCCCTGGACCGACGGCCGCGATGTCTGGTGGCACGATGAAATGGCCAAGGTGGCGGCGGACTGTCCCTGTGAACAGATGGACGCCGAGGATCCGCTCTTTATTCTCTACACTTCCGGTTCGACCGGCAAGCCGAAAGGTGTCATGCATACCACGGCCGGGTACAACGTCTATACCGCGTTTACCCATAAACTGATTTTCGACTACCACGACGGGGACATCTATTGGTGCACGGCCGATATCGGCTGGGTCACCGGTCACTCTTACATAATATATGGCCCACTGACCAACGGCGCCGTGACGATGATGTTCGAGGGCATTCCCACGTACCCGGATGCCGGCCGCTTCTGGGCTGTATGCGATAAGTGGGCCGTCAATATTATTTACACGGCGCCGACGGCGATCCGGGCGCTGGCCCGCGAAGGTCTCGAATACGTGAAGCCTTACAAACTCGACAGTCTGCGGCTGCTGGGCACGGTGGGCGAACCGATCAATCCCGAGGCGTGGATGTGGTACTGGGAGAACATCGGCAAGAAGCGTTGCCCCGTTGTCGACACCTGGTGGCAAACGGAAACCGGCGGGATTCTGATTACGCCGCTGCCCGGAGCCATCTCTCAGAAACCCGGTTCGGCGACCCTCCCCTTCTTCGGTATCAAACCGGCCATTCTCGATCCGGAGAACGGACAGGAGCTCGAAGGCGCGTGTTCCGGCGTGTTGGCGATCAAGGAGCCGTGGCCGGCCCAAATGCGCGGTGTCTACGGCGACCCGGAACGATTCAAAGAGACCTACTTTGTCCAGTATCCGGGATACTACTTCACCGGCGACGGCTGCCGGCGGGATGAGGACGGGTACTACTGGATCACCGGCCGTGTCGATGACGTGATAAATGTCTCCGGCCACCGCATGGGCACGGCCGAGGTGGAGAGCGCGCTTGTCCTCCACAACGACGTCGCCGAGGCGGCAGTCGTGGGCTGCCCGCACGACATCAAGGGCCAGGGCATATATGCTTTCGTGACGCCCAACGAAGGTGTCAAGGCGAACGAGAATCTGCGTCAGGAACTGGTTGCCCTGGTCCGCAAGGAAATCGGCCCCATTGCAACGCCGGATTACATTCAGTTTGCCCCGACTCTGCCAAAGACGCGATCGGGCAAGATCATGCGGCGTATCCTGCGCAAGATAGCGGAAAAACAGTCGGACCAGATCGGCGATACCTCGACGCTTGCGGACCCGGACGTCGTTCAGAACCTGGTCGACGGCGCCCTGATCAAATAGCGACAGTGGCTTTTCTAAGCCCACTCTTAATCTCGCTATTGATCCCCGCGCTTAGCGCGCCGAGTTACGACCAATGAATTGGTCTTGGTGTGTAACGAGAAGGAGAGGCCCACTCCTGATCTTTCTACCTAATCTTTCTTCTTCATCTCTCTCCCGTATCCGAAGAGACGAGGGAAAAAGACGATGAGGGAAGACGCTGTGGTGTCTCGAATACTGGTAATCGACCCATTCGTAATCGATCGATTCGTAATCGCCCACACTTGAGATGGATTACGAGTGGCTGATACGCGGGAAGCGCATCGTAATCGTTCACTTGATTCCCGCCGTGGCGGGATAATCGAGTTTCCGATTCGATGGGCGTATACAGATGCGGCACGTTGATATCGACGTGCCGCTTTTTTTTCGCAGCTCACAACCATGGAAAATCTGCTACCAAAGATCGATGAACTGCTCGAGGGGTCCACGACCGACATCGTAATGCTAAGCACGGCGCAATTGCACTGGTCGTCGGCGGTGGGCGTGTGGTCGGTGGCCCAGTGTGTCGGGCACGTCGTCATGCCGCTGGAACTATACTTCGAAAAAATGGGGCCGCTACTGAAACAGCGCGAGCGGTTTCAACACCCGGACACGCCGTACAAGGCCTCGATGTTCGGCCGCTTTCTGATCAAGTTCGTCGATCCGGAATCGACACGCAAGGTCAAGGCGCCGAAGATGTTTGTGCCCCGGGATTCCCATCCGGCAGATCGGCGGCAACGCTTCATCGACCATCACCTGCAGCTCAAGGAATACATTACCTCGAGCCAGGGCTGCAATCTGACGCGGATGCGGTTTCCCAGCCCGGTCTCCTCTTTGCTGCGGCTCAACCAGGGCGACGCCCTGATCATCATGACCCAGCACGGTATTCGCCATTACCAACAGATGCTGCGGCTGACGCGTGAAGCGGGATTGCCGAGCGGATGGGGTCGATTTGTAGAGTTCCCGGAAGTGCTCCGGAGAGTTCCGCGTATTTGGGCGGCGGCTGGCGGATTGTCTGTATGCGTCCGTCGGTTCACCGGTTGGTGAGAATCCGGGAAGGATTGCGTGGCAGCGATGCTGAGGAGGCTCTGAAGGGTGGCTGCTACTGAATTTGTGCTCCCAGCCCTTGGCCGCGATGGCCGCGGCGGCGAATTACTCCCATTTCAAGTCGGTGATGGAGTCTATAAGCGCAGCGGAGTTGCACTTCCGACGCGGCGGGCATAGCTTGTTTGGCAGGTTTTCAAACCGACTAATAGACTTTAGATGGAATCGAAATGAACGCCGGTATGACACCTGATTCGGCAATGCAGAAGCGTGGCCAGTTAATCAAAGATGGTTATTGTGTCATCGACAATGTGGTGACCGAGGAATTTCTCGTTGAGCTTCGGCGTGAGTCGGATCGCATGCTCGACGCGGTCGATCACCCGCCGGACTGGAAGTACCAGGGTTCAGATCTGCACGTGAACGCCGACGACGAACCCTTGGTTGACCGGCTGATTCACTGGCGGCCTGCGCGTGACTCCCTACAGGCGATGGGACTGGGAGATTTCGAGCCGAATCGACAGATTATTGTTCTCAGTAAGCCACCCGGGGGGGCGGCGCTTTACTGGCATTAAGATTGGACGGGTTGGAACGACCCGATCAGCACCGCGCCGTGGCCGCAGTATTTATTTTTGTCGTACTACCTGGTGAACACCAGCGTCGAGAACGGTTGTCTTCGTGTGATCCCCGGAACGCACCGCAAGCGAATTGCGTTGCATGATCGGCTCGTGTCCGCTCATGCAAAGGGCAGGCACCATGTCGGAGAAAACGATCCGGACATGTTCTGCGACCACCCCGATGCCGTAGATGTGCCGGTAAAGGCCGGCGCACTGGTCATCGCCGAGGGCAGGGTGTTGCATGCAGCGCGGGCCAATCGCAGTGCGCAACGGCGCACGTTGTTGCTGTGTTGGCACCGGCGCCCCCTGACCGTGCCGGAGAATTGGGCGGGTGAGGTCCCTGAATCGATCCGCCGGCGCAAGGCTGAGGTCGAATACGAACCTACCCGGGTTCCTGGTCAGTATTTGGTGTGAAAAGTCGTCTCTGCATCGCATCGTTCTTCAACTGTTCAATGTGATCCTCGAAAAGGTCAAGGCGATGATCGCAGCGCGAAAGCCGCCGGTGCCGTACAACGAGATGCTCGAGAACATTGCTGTCGCCACCGCTGGCAGGGAAGCGCAGCACACGGGCAAGACCGTACGCCTGAAAGACGTAGGGTTCGACTCCTGAGTTAGTCGTAGGCCCGGCGGGGGCTACGGACTTCGAGAGGCGGCCCATAGGGGGGGGGAGGCAACCGGAAACATTGGCGGCGAAGTGCGGCGGCTATGACGCCGCGGCGGCGGCGACATCGATCATTCGAAAGGGAGAGCGCTGCCGCACCAATCACGGCGCTTCTGCCGCCGTCACGTTCCGGTCTCCTTCCGTTTTTTGACGTTCAGAGTTCAGCGTTTATACACAAATTACCACGGTGTGAAGGCGCGGTAATTTGTGTATAAACAGAGTTGCCGTGTTCGCCGTTATTCTCGATCCGCCGCCAAGTGCGCACGTAAATTAATTGCGGACCGTGACGAGCCGGTTTGGCGCAGTGCGCACTTTCTGGTTGCTGCCGTCGGGCCAAGTGACCTCGAGGACAACGGGTCCGCCGTGCGCACCCAGACCGAAGTGCAGCGTCAGGTCATTCTGGCTGGACTCGCCGGTCGTACCCTCGACTTGACGGGTGAGCGTCTTATCGCCGAGGCGCAGGCGCACCTGGGTGCCGACAGCCGCACGGTTAACCCGGTCCTGCCCCGCCATCTTGACCTTGAGCCAATGGTTGCCGTTACCCTTATTACGGAACAGCATGCCCGATGTCAGCAAGTCGAGATCGCCGTCGTTGTCATAGTCCGCCCAGGCCGCCTGGTGGGTGTGATTGAGGTTGAGGTCCACCGGCTTGTTGTCGAAGCCCTCGGCCACGGTGACATTGGCAAACTTCCAGTCACCGTCGTTTCGGTAAAGAACGCCCTCGTCACCGTAGCAGGTGGTGATGAAGAAATCGACATCACCGTCGTTGTCGTAATCACCCAGCGCCACCGTTGAGGCCGATTCGCGGTAGACAAGGCCGACAGACTCGCTCTTATCCTCGAATCGGTAGCTGCCCTCGGGGCCCGTGTTGCGGTAGAATTTCGTGCGGTCCTGGTACGCCGGCGGATGCGCAAGGTTAACTGCGACCAGGTCGAAATGGCCGTCATCGTCCAGGTCAGCCCACGCGGCCCCCGTCGAGTGGCCCCATGCCCCAAGCTCGCCATCGCCCGCGACGCCGTAAGTCTCAGCCACATCATTGAAGTTGCCGGTCCCGTCATTGAGCCACAGGTAGTTGCGCACGAGACGGTAGTTGCCCAGGTAAATGTCCATATCGCCGTCCTCGTCGAAGTCACAGGCTGTGATGGCCCGCCCGAGATGTTTTTCCGGCGACTTCCACGCAACCCTGAAGGTGCCGTCCCCCGTGTTCATCCATATCTCGTCGTGCGCTCCCTCGTTACCGTCCTCGTCCGACCACCCGGGCACGTACAAGTCGATGTACCCGTCGCCGTTCCAGTCGCCAGGGGTGACGGAATTGGACTGGCCCTTCATACGATCCGGAGGGAAGCGGTTGGATGCATCCTTGAAAACGTCATCGCGCCCCGTGTTCTCGAACAACCGGAAGGTGTAGGTGTCGAAGGTGATACCGAACAGATCCAAGTCGCCGTCGTTGTCATAGTCCAGCCACAGGCTGGTGTGGCCGTTGGCTTTGTCCCGGCCGAAGTCCTCGTTGAAGCGGGTCTTGACGAACGTCCCATGATCGTTGCGGAAGAGCTTGCCGCCCACCGCCAGGTCGACCCAACTGTCGTTGTTGTAGTCGCCCCAGCCCGCATGCGCCGCCGTATTCAAGCCCTCGAGGCCGGCGCTTGCCGAGGCATCCACGAATGTCTTTGTCTGCTGTGCATGCAACGGCACCGACAGGCAGGCAAACACCAGCAGGAACGCGAGCCCTGCGGCACCGGCCACGAACTCGTTGGGACCACGGGCACGTGAACCCCCGAAATCTCCAAATTCAATGATACCCCTCATCATCCCGGTAAACTATACGGAATAGGAACGCCGATGCAATGGCTGCTGCCCGGTATCGGCGTGTCAGGTTGGTGATTGATCCAGGTTGACTTGTGGCCGATCGGAAACATTGACACGGCCCCCTGTGGGACCTTGCGGGTCGGGCGGCTGGAATGCCGGTGGCGAAGATGCTGGGGGGCGCCCGGAAGAAAGTAAAAGCCTACGCCGGCACGGCGGCCAATCTTGGGCCACCTGAGACGTACGCCCGACATGCCCGCAACTGCCGCGAGCGCAGGCTACCAGGATTACAAGATCCACGCTTACATCCACACCGAGACCAAGACCCTCGAGCCGACGCCAGGGAAGCCGGCTGGCCCGGCCGACGGATATCGAGGTCTGCGAAGCGGTGAGGGATGCGGTCGGCGATTAGATGACCCTCATGCACGACCCGTGGGCCACATCGTACACGTACAACGAAGCCGTGTACGATGGCATCCATGCGCTACGAGCCGATTCTCGCTATGGCGGCGCAATTGATCGGTCCGAATATCCGCGTCAACGCCAGCAAACTCAATATGAAATTGCGCGGATGATGCCGTTAGCATCCACCGCCTCGAGTAGTCCCCTAGGGCTTAGCCCCGGTTCCTTGTTGATGCCGACCTGTTCTATACCACCAACTATCTGCATAACCGATCCCGTGTGGGTCCAGTGACCGGCGGCGTCAGGGCCGGCAAATGATTTACCGGCGACGAATCCGCCGATTACCACGCCGAGGCCAAAAGCCATGAGTTGATTGATCCGTATCATTGTTCCTTCTCAAAAAAGCAGCCCGTCCGGCGGACGGGCTGCTTCATGTCTCTCTCGTACAGACAATCCGCACCTAAATGCGGACAGCCCGGGCCTGCAACCCCTTAATTGCACAGCACGACATTATCCAGGATAGTCGACAGGCAATCGGTCTCGCAGGGGTTGGCACGGACCAGAGCGATTGGCGCAATCACCGTCACGCATTCGGTAACTTGCGCCACATTCCCAAGCTCGCCCTCGAAGATCTTGCACACGGCGGCGAAGACAGCAGTCTGAACCTCCGCACAGTTCGTGCAAGGACCGCCGCCGAGGGTGGCGGCAGCGCGATACCGAAGCTTGCCGGTGGCATCATCCCACACCACGACCTTATCCAAGGTATCGTCCTGGGGGATGACACCGATTCGCGCCTCTCCCAGAACATCGAGCGGACACGCGGGTTCGACTTCCTCGTTTGACGCTGTCCCGCCGACGACGATCGCACTAGTCCGGGTAATTCCATGGACCTGCATCAGGGTAGTGTCGGCGTCACCAAAGTTATGGTCCGGGAAGCCAACGAGGATACGGCCGCTGGGCTCAAATCTCGCTATCTGGCCGGCGAGAGAAACTGACTCTTCGGGAGGTTGCGATATAAAAGTAAGGCTATTCGAGGATGCCGAATGAGATATCTGTGCACCCACCCCTGCCTTCGTACCTGTATCTATCCATGTTATATCGTAGTCTGGGCCGACACCGATATTGTTCTCAGAAACGATGCTGCCGGCACGGACGTGCAGCCTCCAGCCGGGATCGAAGTTGTCGCCTACCCCGAGGCCGAGCGAACCACCCCTGATCCCGCCATGGACCTGAAACTGTCTCGTACCGGGGAAAGTTTCGAGGCCCACCGGGTGCTGATTATTGGCAACGAGGACTCGGCCGTTGAAAGCTTCAACCAAAAATCTTACCAGTGGAATTCGGTCCAGGGTGGCCTTGTCGGGCGCCGAGATAGTTATTTTACCCGAAGTCAATGTTTGACCGAATGTGTATTGAGATTGATAAGATTGATTGCTGGCAGGATTAAAAAAATTAAATTCCAGATCGTAGTCAGCCCGCAGCTGAAAATTCTCAGTTGCACGGATGATGCCGTTGGCATCCACCGCCTCGAGTAGTTCCCTAGGGCTTAGCCCCGGTTCCTTGTTGATGCCGACCTGTTCTATACCGCCAACTGTCTGCATAACCGATCCCGTATGGGTCCAGTGACCGGCGGCGTCAGTACCGGCAAATGATTTGCCGGCGAAGAATCCGCCGATTACCACGCCAAGACCAAATACCATGAGTTGATTGATCTGTGTCATTGTTCCTTCCCACCTTGGATTTCGCCCGCCGGATCGCTTCGCGCGACGTCCGGGCTTGTGGTTGCTGGTCATCAAAGTTACGGTTTCTGCTCCGCGATCAGATCGCCAACATTGCCCTGGATAATCGTCAGGCAATCGGTCTCGCAGATGGTGGCGCCGACCAGAATGAGTTGCGCAATCACCGTCACGCATTCGTTAACTTCCTGCTCATTTCCGATCTCGCCAGCGAAGATCTTGCATACCGCCTCGAAGACAGAGGTCTGAACCTCCAGGCAGGACGTGCACGGAGGACCGCCGCCGGCGCCGCCGACGGTGTCGGCAGCGCGATGGCGGAGCTTGCCAGTGGCATCATCCCACACCACGATCTTATCCAAGGTATCGTCCTGGGGTACGTCCTGGATTCGCGCCTCTCCGAGGACATCCAGCGGACACGCGGGTGCGACTACCTCGTCTTCCGGTGAAGTTCCCCCGATGACGATCGCACCAGTCCGGGTAATGCCATGGATCTGCATCAAGGTAGTGGTGACTTCACCAAATGGGTGGTCCGGGAAACCAACGAGGACTCGGCCGCTGGGTTCAAATGTCGCTATCTGGCCGGCCAGGGGATTATCTGGATCTGGCTGAACTGGAGGTTGCGCTACGATAGTAAGGCTATTATCTGCTAATGAATGGGATATGCTTACACCCACACTTTCCGTCGTAGCTGGATCAATCCAGTCTACTTTGAAGCCTGGGCCGACGCCGATATTGTTCTCAGAAACGATGCTGCCGTTACGGACGTGCACCCTATGCTGGGGCTCGCTGGCTTCGTCTAGCCCGAGACCGATCGAACCTGCCCTGATCCCGCCATGGACCTGAAACTGTCTCACACCGGGGAAGTCTTCGAGGCCCAACGGGTGCTGCTGACGGCCAACGAGGACCAGGCCGTCAGAAGTAAAACCTTCAACTTCAAACCTTACCGTTGGATTCCCTAGCCCGTCGGGCGTGGAGATGAATATACTATCCGCCGCGTTGGATTGGCCGATTTCGCAACCCGAAGAAATAGAGGTATTATCTGCACCATTAAAAACAAGCCATTGAATAGAGTGGTCAACACCCAATTGCAAATACTGAGTTGAGCGGATGTTGCCAGCGACATCCAAGGCGATGGGTCGACCCAAATGGTCGTTCGCCGGAACCTTGTTGATGCCAACCTGGTCTATGCCGCCAACTGTCTGCATCTTCGACCCCGTGTGGTCCCAGTGACCTTCGGCGTCAGGTCCGGCAACTGATTTGCCGGCGAAGAATCCGCCGATCACCACGCCAAATACCACCGACATGAGTTGATTTATTCGTGTCATTATTTCTTTCCCCCTTGGTGTTATACCAGACGGATCGCTATCCGCGGTGACGAAGCTTGTGGTTGTCTTGGTTATAGTATTCAGGGTTCCCGCCTTTGCCAAGGCTTGCGGCGGGCAAGCAGGGTTCAGGGAATCGGTGTCTGTTGTCCCACGAAAGTACCGATCGTTAAAACCCTTCCTGAACCAACTGGCAGCGCCAGAACCTCACTGAACATCCCGCGTGCGGGATCACGTGGAACGTGATCCGTCAGCTGACGGTTGGCTGAAACCTGTCCTCTGATGCGGCTCTGCCGCCTTGCGAACAGCGATGCCATTTCGCACCTTTTGGACCTCTTTTCTATGGTTATACGAAAAAAAAAAATCGATTGCAAGGGCAGAATATAAAAAAAACCTGTACGACTTTGGCTGTAGCGCCTCGGCTGTCGCCCTCGGCGGGCCGCATCTCCATCCCGTGGATATGCGGTGATCCTTGCACCGCCATAGGGCTGCCTATCCGTCTCCGTCCACCGACGGATGACGGATGCCCCGTCGTTTGTCGCCGCCGATTGCGCGGCGGTTTCGATAACGAAGACGAAGTGTTTCCCCGTACTGCGACAACCTCGCTGAACACTGAATACCCCTCAACCAATCCAGAATTTCACGTTTCTGGCCTCCGGCCTTTTGGAGTTCTTGATCACGTGTCCGACCGACCCGGGGTGGTATACCCTGGGCTATTATCAAAAACCACGTTGGGGTTGAATCGGATGGTTGCATTGCAGTCAGACCGACTCTTAATCCCAATGCCGCATGGATTAAGAGCTCCGTTCCCGTCTGCCAGAGCTGGCACCGCCAAAAAAAAATGAAGCAGCCCGGTCTTGGCGGACGGGCTGCTTCATGTCTCTCTCACTGACAATCTCCGCACAAGGTGCTGATCCGGCCTGACCTGCACCCCCTCACGCGTGCATCAGGGATTCTTCGCGTCGATCAGG
>Ga0310123_10003205_pt1 | contig 12755 bp, 11 predicted proteins | sample CB6_AW_1057_MG_FD_203505 | JGI IMG/M metagenome (GOLD analysis project Ga0310123, IMG submission 203505) | Marine microbial communities from Western Arctic Ocean, Canada - CB6_AW_1057 | ecosystem: Environmental > Aquatic > Marine > Oceanic | place: Canada: Western Arctic Ocean | collected... | reverse complement strand
CAGGACGACGCCTGCCCTGTCTCTGAAGTGATTCAAACCGGCATGCAGAAATCCCAGCAAGTCTCGGTGGCCGGCCGTGGAGACACGCGCAAGTTCGTGGTGATGCGGATCATTCCGGTCGTCGAGAATGATGGCACAAAACATGGTGCTACGATCGTCCTGCATGACATTACGTCGGAACAAGACTTACAGGAGCGAGTCCAAGATTTGCATCGGAAAGCGACGCGAGATCCGTTAACCAAGGTACCCAACCGGGCGGAATTCGACCAGACCCATCGCGATTTTGTCGCGGATCACATGGCACGCAATCAACCTTGCAGCCTGATTGTCTGCGACATTGACCGTTTCAAAAAGGTTAACGATACCTACGGGCACCAGGTGGGTGATATGGTGCTCGTTAGCTTTGCCGCGCTTCTGCAGCGGTGCTGCCGTTGCGGCGATCTGGTCGCCCGCTATGGTGGCGAAGAGTTCGTCATGGTGTGCGGCGACTGTGACAATGCTACGGCCGCTGCACGGGCAGAAAGGATCCGGATCGAGTTGGCAAACACGATTCATCCAGCGCTTAACAATTCACGACTCACTGCCAGCTTCGGTGTCACGGAACTGCAACCGGGTGATACGCCAGAATCGATGTTCCGCCGGGCCGATCGCGCCGTTTACAAGGCGAAAGCGATGGGGCGTAACACGGTCGTTCAGCTCGGATGTGGCATGTCGGGGGAGAGTCCGGAACCGATTTCCAACTGGTGGTCCAACTTTTGGCTACCAGGCCGTCCGGAACTGCTGATGGAAAAGAAACTCGTGACTGGCGTCCCGATCGAGGTGGTGATCGAGAAACTTCGGGGTTTTGTCGTCGATCACGATGCGGAAATCGCCTCCGTCACAGAGAACCTGGTCCTGATGAATTTTGAAGGCAGCCCGTGCCCCCAGCGCCGCAGCTCCGACCGTATGGTTCCCATGATCGTGGAAATCGTCTTCAAACAGCAGGCAGAGGATCTCCAGGCAAAACGGGCCAATGGGGAGTCGCTACTGGTCTGCATTCGGCCCAGGCGAAATCGCGATCGGCAGCTCGATTATGCACCGGAACGTGCCGCACAACTGTATTTCAGCTTGAAATCGTACCTGATGGCTCAAGAGTTCGCAGCGTCTCCCGCTGCGGATGACGAAGACGGATCAGGACCGTAAAGCCTCTCGGGTGCCAGCTTTCCCGAACCGATCCGATGAGTCACACGAGCCGAATGTGACCGATCTGTATGGTGCCACTCGGCTCGTCGCGCACGCTGAATCGCAAATTACTCATCCCTGCACGATCCGGTGTGTCGCCCAATTGTCAGCCGGTCCGTGATCCGCTATTCTGACGACTACGTCATGTAGTGGGTAGTGTCGACAGTGGACAGAATTCTTGTCCATTTTCGATCCCCTTGGTTGTCGATTGGATCATTAGAAAAAGGTAAATTCATGGCATATGTACTTCCCGAACTCCCCTATGGTTACGATGCGCTCGAATCTCACATTGATGCCCGCACGATGGAGATTCACCACACGAAACACCATCAGGCTTATATTACGAAAGTGAATGACGCGCTCGCCGGTTCAGCACTCGCCGACAAGGACATCGTCGCGGTGATTTCCGATCTGAACGCCGTACCTGATGCTCAACGCGTGGCCGTGCGCAACAATGGTGGAGGGCACGCAAATCACTCGCTATTCTGGACCGTCATGTCTCCTGGCGGTGGCGCGCCGAGTGGTGGGCTGGCAGCCGCAATCGATTCCGATCTGGAAGGATTCGACAAGTTCAAGGCGTCGTTCGCCAATGCGGCCGCGACGCGTTTTGGAAGTGGTTGGGCTTGGCTCGTTGTGCAAAATGGCAAACTTGCCGTTGGCTCAACCGCTAACCAGGACAACCCGCTGATGGGTGAGTCGGTGGCCGGTCTGGGTGGCACTCCCATCCTTGGTCTCGACGTGTGGGAACATGCTTACTATTTGAATTACCAGAATCGGCGTCCTGATTACGTCGCGGCGTTCTTTAGCGTTATCCATTGGGAGGAAGTTGCCCGCCGTTTTGCGGAAGCCAAAGGCTGAGGCAGTATCTTGAATGCAATGCATGCCCAAACGCAGGCACACGTTCTTTTGCCGTTGACCCGGTCCGGCACGCTATTTATCATTCCCTCCCGCTTTGGCGTTCCTGCCGCAATACGTTGCGAAGCTTCGCCAATTGTGTGGATTGTCTAAAGTTTACCGGTTATACCGGCCGACAGACATGATAGTCGTCTTTACTTCGGTGCCACGTGGAGAACCCGTAGTTTTCGGGAGTGACAAGCTGGCGAGTTTGTCGCCGGGATTTCTCGGCACGGGTGAAACAGTTCAGATGCGGAACAATCGACATCATGCACTAATTCGGTGGAAGGAAGTGTTCGTCCGTTCGGACATGCGAACCTTTGCACCATCCTTATGAGGAACCATCAGCCATGCGCAGGACAGGAACAATCTGGGCAAACCTCAGCTTGGTAATCATATGCGTAACTACACTGTGGGTGACTGGCTGCCGTAGTCCGAGACTTGGCAGTCTTCCTGGCGTCAAACGGTTGGGTTGGATTCGCGATCGGGACCGTGGATCCGAGACTGACACGCAGCTGGGGTCGACCAGCCAATCCCCAATATTGCCATCGGCCAGCACGACACCGACTCCGCCCACAACGAATTTTGGCCCTGGCACGGCTAACTTGAATCCCCAAAGCTCTGCGGGTGGCGCCTTGGCGTCCAATGTACAACTCCCCACTCCAGGTGTTGGCAACACGCAATACCCAAATACGTCACGCCCAGAAGTCACTTATCCAGGGCAGGCCACTGGCGGATACTACACGGGTAATTACGAGACTGGCTCGGCGGCGGCCAGCTACAACGGCGAACAACCGCGGAATTCTCCGGAGACCAGGTCGGCGCAAACAGGCGGACCGCAAAACGGATTTTACGCCGCTGGCCCGCCCCTGCAGACCAACACACAAGGGAGCGTCTACACGGCCGATACACGTTCGGCTTTACCTGGCAATTCCGCCGGGACCACGCCGGGCGTTTACGGTCCTCCGCCACAGCACGACAATCGGTATGGCGCTACGCCAAACCAAGGACTACCGAACTCCCGTCCGTACGCGACTATTGCCGGAGATTCTGGCGGTCAATATGGTGGGAGTGGCAGTCGTTATACGTCGCCGTCCGTCACGGGTAGCACTTATGACAATCCGGCTCGGCCGACACCTCATGTGCCCAATGCGTCGGCCGCGCCGCCGATCTATGGCAGTGGATCGGCACCCGCCACTTATAGACCGTCGGCGAGTCCCTTGCCACAAAATCCGATTCAGCTGCCGGGCAGGGCAGAAAGTTCGGGTAACTTGACGCCCAAACCGTGGAGACCGGGCAGCACGCGCGGCTACGCGCCAACGTCCACTCCGGGGGGACCCGTCGATGCGGCGGCCGCTTATCCGCAAAGTTATCCAGCCAATAGTGTAGTCCCCACCGGCTATCAAGCACCGACGGCAACCGTACCGGCGGGCGACGCTGCGCCTCCGTCAATTGTTCCCCGATAATATTGGATTACCAACCCATCACCATGTTTGATTCAATCGCTTTCCTAGCCACGCTCAGGTCAGAACCGGTCTCGTGCATGTAGAGTCGAATGGCGTGGACCTTGTCTCCGGCTGCTTTGGAGAGGCAATCTCTGGCCACGGCACAGGGGTCCGCCTCACCGGTGATCCCCAGCGCCGCTTTGGAAATCACCCACGTGTCCCGCGGACGCTTCGTCAAACGAATGATGCTCTCGTGCGCGAATTTTTCGTTCACAAGTGCTGTGGCACGGTCGTCATCGTCCGCCCACGTAATAATAATATGCCCATCGGTTTCTACTTCAAAAAGTGGCATACAATGCTCCCTCCAAGCAAGTGGCGAGTGAGTAGTGGCAAGTGGGTCGTGCTGTGTCAATTCTCGTTTCTTGGGAGTAGCCAGAATCGTTCCGGTCATTGATCGTAGAACTCTGGAAAAAATTCGTCAATATTGTCATGGGCATCATTGTTTGATCGGTGGCGAAATTGACCGAATATTGCTGAATTGTTGCGGAATTGATACCATCGCCTTGGGTAGCGGGTTTCGCCAGAGTTTAGCACACCCCAGTCTCCACGATCCACTTGCCACCCCCCCACTCGGCACTGGCCACTCGCCATTGCTCAAAAATCATTCCGATGAAGAAATTATTTTACGTGGTGCTGCTGGTGGCAATGGCCATTCTGGTCTATTACTATACCCCCCATGCCCCCCATGAGATCGCGAACTGGTATCACGCGGCCGCGCTGGAAGCACATTTGGCTGGCAACTCCGATGCGGCAATGAACTTTCTCGAGCAGGGTGTCGCATGGTCGCCCGAACAGCCAGATCTGTATGCGACGCGTTCCGAGATTTATCAGCGGATGGGGCGCCATAAGGACGCAATTCGAGAGCAAGATCGGATTGTAGAAATCTGTCGAGCCTCGCCGAGTCTCTCCCTGGGTCGTGCCCTCAATGGTCGTGCCTACTGTCGCGCGTTGGGGGAGATTGAATTGAATGAAGGCCTGGAAGACGTTCAGCAGGCGATCGAATTCGAGGGTGGCGAATCTGCTTTCTATCTGGATACGCGTGGTTATCTCTACTACCTATTGGGTGATCTCGATTTGGCGGAGCGGGACCTCGTCCGAGCGAAAGACTTGGCGGAAGAAATGTATCATATCGGGCTCATTGAAATCGAACAGACCACTTACGCCGGATTGCGCGAAAAACAGCGTACTCAATACGATCACTTTCTGGCAGTCATCTACCACCATCTTGGTTTGCTCTATCAGAGACAAGATCGCACGGAACTCGCTGATCGATACTTGAGCCGCGGTGACGAATTGGGCTACGATCCGGAACGGGGCGTCTGGTAGCGCATTGGTTCGCGGCGGAGAATAGTGGGGCAAGTTGCTTACCTGCTGACGGCCGATTCACATCGTTGCCAGTCTGGCTCATCACGACAACTCCCACAAGCGGTGATTCGACAGATCTCGCGTGCACGATGCCCAAGCCAGCGTGGTAATATCGCGGATGACAGCAGAAAACCGTCTCCGTCTGGATTTTGTGATTCGTTGAGCGGCTGTACCCACGCTGTCAGGACCACGGAAGTCCGCGCCTTGGAACGTCGTTCGGATCCCTTGTAATCAACTCGTTCTTTCTCAAGGCTCACCTGCTTCACAAGTGAACCGAGCGATTCCAATGGTTCAGGCAGATTCTGAAGAACATTACTTAGCCATTCGAATGCCATTACGGGATTTCGCAGGTTGTTCGAATCAACTTCGCTGTCCGGAACGGTTCCAGCATGGATGTACGCGCATTGCCGACGGCGCGAAACTTAACGACGTTGCTTGTCCTGATCTAATCGTGGTGTTCAGCTAGCCGTACCCTGCCCACGACTGACAAGATAAAAAGCGGCCAACCGGTGTCGCTCCGGAATTCATCCCCACCTAAACAACAATTTCATCTGTCACAATATTTTCAAATCAACGTAAATCGTCTGTGCGATTGTATTTGCGACAAGCACGTTGCCTAGATGGTCACCGACGAAAAGCCACCGTCAATCGCGATGTTTTGCCCGGTGACAAATGAGGATGCCCGCTCCGCAGACAGCCAAACGGCCGCCCCGGCCAATTCGCACGGCTCGCCAAAACGTGCCATAGGCGTGTGGCCAATGATTTGGTCGCCCCGCTCGGAATAGCTGCCGTTCAGGTTGAACAGCAAAGCGCGGTTTTGCTCGGCCGGAAAGAAACCGGGACTGATCGCGTTGACCCGCACCCCCCGCGAGGCCCACTCCCGCGCTAAGAAACGGGTGAGGTTGATGACCGATGCCTTCGCGGCGGAATAGGCCACGACGCGCGACAACGGTGTAATCCCGGACATGGATGCGATGTTGATAATACCGCCTCGCTGGGAGTCAAGCATCGCCTGACCGAATACCTGGCACGGTAGCAGGACACCGCCCACGAGATTGAGATCAAACACGTCCCGCCAGGCATCCAGGGGCAAGTCGCAGAAATTGGTGCCGGGTGACAGAGTCGCGTCCGGGTGATTTCCCCCTGCGGCATTGACCAGCACACTGACCGTTCCCCATTTCCTGGTAATCGAATCGCGAGCTTGCCGCAGCGAATCGATATCGAGTGCATTGGCCTCCTGAAAGACTGCGGCGCCTCCCGCCGACTCAATGGCGCGGACTCGCTCCGCTCCGCGCTCGTGGTTGCGGCCGATTACGGCGACGCGCGCCCCAAAATCAGCCAGCGCGCAAGCGATAGCGCCTCCCAGTACGCCGGTGCCACCGATCACAGCGGCCGTTACATCCGTTAAACTAAACAGGTTTTTATCCATCATTGTGCGGCGCGGCCGTCGCGTCATTCCAGCAACAAATCATCTTCGCTGGGTGGTTCGGGATCCGGTTTTTCCTCGATTCGCTGAATCTCCCGCCAGGGTTGTTTGTCCAGGTACGAATCGAGTTCCTTCTGAAGTTGCGCCTTCATTTCATCACCTTCTCCCATTTGCACAGCCTGGGTCGAATACTTGACCGCGTTTTCAAAATCACCCTGTTCCGCGTAAGCAGCGGCCAGCGTACTCATAATGTGCGCAGCCTTGTAGTCTGTGATTTCGCAAGCCTTGGTTGCAAGTTCGAGGGATCGCTCGGCGTTTCGCAACGAGTCGTCCGGCGAGGTGGCGAGAACCCAGGCGAGATTATTGAGGATCCCGCTATCCTCTGGTAGGTGTTGCCGCGCGTCTTCGTATGCCTTGACGGCCTCGGACTGTTGCCCGGTGTTGAGCAGGCTATCGGCCCGACTGCGGAGGGCCAGCGCATTGGCTGGATATTTACGCAGAATCTCGTCGTAGATTTCAATCGCTTTGCCGGGACGCTGATCGATCCCATAGAGCCGGGCCAGGTGAAGCTGTAATTCGACGCTTTCCGGATGCTGCCGGAGCAGTTGATCAATATCATTGATGGCGTCATGCAATCGATGCGACGCCTCAAAGATGAGTGACCGAAAAAGGATAGCCTGAGGAAGTTGCGGACTCAACTCTAATACACGATCGATGTCTCCCAGCGCCAAATCATACTCTTGCTGCTGCAGTCGCAACTGCGCGCGGGCCATCAGCCCGGGAATATTCTTCGGAAAAATTTCGATCGATTTGTCGAGGTCAGCCATGGCTTCCGCCAGCTTGTCGGCCTGCATGTATATTTTGGCACGGAGCAGGTAGCTGGTGAATGATTCGGGCGCAGCCTCAATGGCACGTGTAATGTGTTCGATAGCTCCGTCAAAGCTGCCGCTGCCGGCAAACGCTTCGCCAATTCCATGCAACGCGGTCAATTCATCCGGGTCCTTTTCCAGAATCTTTTCAAAGTCGGCGATCGCTTCGGAGTGTTTTTTTTGAATCAAGAAGACAAGCCCGCGGTCGCGGACCGCTTCGAGGTTATCGGCGTCAATCTCGACCGCCTTGTTCAGATGCTCGAGTTGTTCCTCCGGGTCGTCGGACAAGTGGCTCCTGACCGCGTATGCCTGGCTGAGCTGTCCCTTGTCTTCGTCCTGGTCTAGCAACTCGATCGCCCGGTCGATTGCCGTCAATGCCGTTTTGCGTTCGCCGCCTGGCAGCAGGTGGAGTCGGGCCAGCAGGATATGGGCCGCCTCCAACGATTCATCGACTTTCAACAGCCGCTCGAGGTCTTTGAGTGCCAAGGCCCACAACGCCTGCCGCTGCCGCCCACGGCCTTGACGGCTAAGTAACGGGCGGCTTAGACGTGCCGCGTGTTCATACAGCGTTGCAGTCATCAACTCGACCGCGTATTCGGAATTCTCTTCATCCAGGCCCGATTTCATGGCGGACTCGCAGAGCCTCGCGATACGTTCCAAGTCCGCCATTGAGTCGGCCGTCAGACGAAGTTCCGTCGCACGATCCAAGTCGGCCAAACCTGGATTGTTGGCCGCCAGGTCGTCCACGACGTCTTCTTGGGCATAAGCACCCCCCGCCGCCAATACGCCTGCCAGAAAAACCGTAGCTAGCAATCTGATTGCACTTGTCATGTTCTGCTTGCTCCCTGGCCGAGTCCCCTCACGGTCGTGATGATCGCAGGACACACCGAATCGAAAGACGTTTCGTCCACCAGAGACGCATTATGTACGACTTTAGCCAGAAAGACCACCGCGGCTTGGTGGTTGCTAGCGGAACTTAGCCTCGCCAGAGGGGGTCAGGTATTGACTTTTAACTTTTGGGAGACGTCAAAACCACCGTGACGTTTTGGCAATTTCGCCCCCAAAATTTAAAAGTCAATACCTGATCCCAAACTAGGTGGCTGCCAGTAGTCACTTTCCGGGCAGAAAACCTCCCAGGTCCGCCGGAGAGAGACAACCCCCACAGCCGGCTTCAGTTGTCGTTCACTCAATGGACCAGAGATTGCCTTACCCGTCATCCGATTCCAGCGGGAACCGGTTTGTGCGTCCTGGTAGCCGTCGTCGTTATGCTGGAATGTTAACTCATGGTCATCCAGTGTCCGTTCATAAGCGACCACCGTGGCACTGGAAGGTTCATAAAAGATAACGATCGGTACCTCCTGAACCGAATCGTTGACGACCGGCACCTGCGCCAATTGATCGTAGGACCACGCTTTGGCCGCCGCGCCCCGCGAAATGCCAAGCACAAACTGGGCTGGATCACCGTAGAACTCGCGACGATATTGGTTTGCCGTACGCGGAAGCAATGCGACCGTTGTATCCGGGTGAGTCGATTTCCACGTTGACCAGTCCGTCATCACCGAGGAGAGCCGATCCAAATGTTCCCCTTGTAACTCGCCTGCTTTGGCTTCTCCCAAAATGTGACTCCACAGGCTTTCCGTTTCCAGATCCAACATGACGAGGTTGCGATTCCACAGCAGACCGGAGACCACCAGCGTAAGCTCCATTTCCTTGATATCTCTGGCATACACGATGCCATTAAAACAGAGGTGTCACCAGGTTGCGGCGATTGCGCGGCCTCCCAATGTGTCGTTGAGGATTTCACGCTCAGGACCGGTTAGCATGTTGATTGGATAGGCGCGTGACTGTTCGCCGACCGTGACCGCCAGCACCAGCTCGGATTCGTGGAGCGTATCATCCGCCTCTCTGTCACAATCGGAAACTCCGTGATCGCCCGCATGACGTAAGGAAGTGCCACCATGGGACGGAAATCACTTTGGCCATCGATCTCCGGATAGTTGACCGTGTCAGACATCGCACCGGGGGGTAACACGGCCCCCACTGGCTTGCGGGCGTACCAGCCCAACGCGAGTAATCCGATAGCAGCACCGACGATGCTGAACAAAGTAATTCGAAAAGTAGCGTGCTTGAACGGTTTTGTGATTATCGACATGATTACCATCGCCCCCGGGGGACGAAAATCAACGGCGCACGACCAGATTTTCGGATATTTTAGTCTCTCAACCGCTTCCCGACTGTGATCCAATCCACATTCGGAAGGAGCTTTTCTGGCTCCAGTCCATTTTTTTGTAACAGTTTGGCGGATAAGGCAGTGTTTGTGGTCTGTGGCTTGGTGCGGTCAGGACATGGGTGGCGATTTAGGTTCAGGACAGCGGGAGGGCCTCATTCCAGGGGTGGTTCACCTTCGGCCTGCCGCGTGCTACTTGCAACTTCGGAGGCCCCATGGTTCATCCTGCCAGGAGTGTCTTGCTGTCTGCACCCGGCATTTCGACGACGTAGCGCGGGACGGCATAGCCGGGTAGTCTCTGGCGAAGCTGTTCGATCAATTGCTGGCCGCGCTGCACGTCGACCTCAAAATGGGCCGCGCCGGCGACTCGATCGAGCTGGTGAAGGTAGTACGGCATGACGCGGGCATCCACCAGCCGTTCGCAGAGCCGTGCCAACGTATCCACATCATCATTGACCCCGCGCAGCAGAACCGCCTGGTTAAGAACAGGGATTCCATGGTCAATCAGGCGGCCCAACGACGTAATCACCTCCTGACATAATTCCGCCGGGTGGTTGGCATGCACGACCACGACCGGCGTCAGCCGCGTGCCGCGCAACCAAGCCACCAGTTCGTTGGTAACACGCTGGGGAATTACGATCGGCAATCGCGTATGCAGACGCAGACGTCGCAAGTGGGAAATGTGGCTCAGCTGACGAACCAGTTGCGCGAGCAGCTCGTCCCGCACAGTGAGCGGATCGCCGCCGCTGAGCAGCACTTCACGGATGCTGGAATCGGCAGCGATTCGCTCAACCGCTTGCGTCCAAAGCCGCGTGTCAGGCGGCGTCTGGCTGTACGGAAAGTGGCGTCGGAAACAATATCGGCAATGAACGGCGCAGGCACCCGTGGTCACCAGCAGCACTCTCTGTTCGTATTTTTGCAGCAGGCCCGGAAGCAGCATGGCGGACTGGTCGCCAACCGGATCGGCCGAGAAATCGGGCCGAGAATCCAACTCGGCGAATGTCGGCAGAACTTGCCGCAATAATGGGTCGTGCGGGTCACCACGTTTCATCTTGGTCAAGAATTCACGGGGCACAAATACGGTGAACTGGCCGGCCGCCCCAGTGGCGGAGGCAGTTGTTGCACTCGGCAAGTCTAGCGCCCGGCACAGTTCGACCGGGTCGCGGATCGCGTTCTTGATCGATTCCTGCCAGGCTGGCTGCCCCCGTTTTTTGGTGCCGACAAAATCAGGCAAGGACGATACAATATCCATAGTGGTGAAAGTGCCGTTTCGTGTAGGATCTCATGGTCATCATATTTCGAAATGGAAGGAAGTAATCGTGGCCAGCTACAGCACGAGCGATTTTCGCAAGGGACTCAAAGTCCAGATAGATGGCGAGCCCTATTTGATGGTGGAAATGAACTTTGTCAAGCCTGGCAAAGGCAATGCATTTTACAAATGTAAACTGAAAAACTTAATCCGTGGTAACGTCCTCGATCGAACTTACAAAGGTGGTGATTCGCTCGATGTAGCCGACGTGGAAGAGATCACCACGCAGTATCTGTATCGCCAAGTCGACACGTTCGTTTTCATGGACAACAACACTTACGAACAGTATGAGCTCACCGCCGACCAGGTGGATGACGCGTGGAAGTACCTCAAAGAAGACATGGCGTGCCAAATGATGCTGTTCAATGGTACTCCCGTCACGATAACCCCACCCAATCAAGTAGTACTCACCGTCGAGTATTGTGAGCCGGCCGTCAAGGGTAACACGGCAACCAATGTCACCAAACCAGTCAAAGTCGAAACGGGCGCTGAGTTTCAATGTCCCGCATTTATCGAGATCGGTAACATCGTCAAGATCGACACTCGGACTGGCGAATATGTCGAGCGGGTGAAGTCGTAACCGCAGCCTTTTGAAGGTGGCAGTGACCGCATCTCCACCGACACCGCGTGAATATTGTTTGATACGATAATGGCGCCGGTTTGCGTTGGACAGCTCGCGGGGGTGATATCATGTTAATGTCAGATTATCCTGTTACCGGTGATGAGTGTTGTTTGCCGGATTCGCCGAGGTTTGAGTCAGCGGAAATCGCCGAGGGAGGAGGTGAATGAACCGATCGAAACACTCCGCAGCCCGCTCGTTTACCTTGCTCATGTGGTTTTTGGCTTGGACACCAACGCCCTACCCGGGAGACACCGGCGATGTCTTATTTAGTTTGCCTGATCAAACCATCTTTCGCCATCCAAGCGCCTCGCCGGATTTGAGCACTGAAGTTCTCTTCCACGTCGAGGGACTCACCGACTTACCGGCCCGCGCCTGGAGCGTGCTCGTACAAATCACTCGCCTGCCTGGGTCGACCGGTTCGATTAAATTCAATCTGCCAGCGAGCGCCGGTCAGCCGAACCTGAACCCGGCCATGACGAATCCGTTTCTGGACTTTGATCACGACTTCAGCGGTGTGTCCAATGGCTTTCTTGGTGCGTCGTACACCGAACTCGAATCATCAGCAGCGTACATTCCGCCGGCCATGGCACCATCCCCTCCGCTGGACCCGAACGACAATCTGACGTTGCCCGATGGTAGCGGGCGCGCTACGATTCCCATCCAGTTGACCTCGGACGCCCTCGGTGACTTTAGCATCTCGATTGGCGGCGATTCGCCAATTTCTCGCGTCGTATTCCAGTCCGATCCCAATAGTCTCGAGTCTCATCCAGCCGGCACACATGTGTCCGGGACAATCAGCGTGGTTGAGGCATCTTGCGAATTCAACGACGACGGGGATTGTAATACACAGGACATCCAATTGATGTACGGTGACTTTGACATGAGTGTGCCCCCGACGAATTCGAGGTATGATCTGAATGCCGACAATTCCGTGGAGTTGGTATCGTCCTTGACGATCCCTTTCTGGCCCGGCAGCAGCATGGCCGCGACCAGTTTCCAGACCTGCTCTTGGCCGTTGGTGATCGTCACCGTGCGTGGATCGACCGTACCTGGGGAGCCGTCGGCACTCGGTGAGGACATGATGTGGTCCCGCAATTCGCCAATCCGTTCTTGCAGCGTGTAGATGCCCGGTGTTAGCAGCGTGAACCGAGCGGTTTGACTGTCCAAACGGACAATGACCCGAGTTTTTCATTAGGATGGACTCATGAGTCCGTCCCCGACGTGATCGGATTGCAAATCCAGCCTGCAATCTCCACAGTCCCGCTCAAAAGTCGCGTTCCATCCGTACCACCGCCTGGTTCTTATGATGGCAGCCGT
>Ga0310123_10003201_pt1 | contig 12759 bp, 13 predicted proteins | sample CB6_AW_1057_MG_FD_203505 | JGI IMG/M metagenome (GOLD analysis project Ga0310123, IMG submission 203505) | Marine microbial communities from Western Arctic Ocean, Canada - CB6_AW_1057 | ecosystem: Environmental > Aquatic > Marine > Oceanic | place: Canada: Western Arctic Ocean | collected... | reverse complement strand
AGAACCCCATCGGTGGCTGATCCTGCGCGCTTGCCATCGGAGGCGTCGCCACCAAGCTCGTGACCACTAGGGCAACGAAGACGCCTGTTGTCTTGTCCACGGCTTCCCTCTCTTTCTTGCTGTTCGGGTGTCGTCCTGTATGCGGTCCGCATCCTATCGAGCGTTGGAGTCTCCGGCAATCCCGGGAGGAGTCTGATCTTGTCACGTTTTCTGCAACTGACCCAGTGCGAGCTCACGGCCTGGTTGAACACCAGGCAGGGATGCTATGTGTATGGTGTCGAGGAGTATGGATCAGGTACGCCTAGCGTTCACAGCAATGGACGCCGAGGCGTTGCACCGAGCGATAGGCTGCCGAGTTCGGGAACTGCGGTGCCAGCAGGGAACGCTCTCCCAGGAAGCGCTTGCCGCGCGTGCCGGCTTCCACCGGACCTTCGTCGGAAAAGTGGACAGGGGGGAGACGGCGGTCACGGTGGACAACATCGCTGGGCTCTGCTCGGCTCTCGAAGTCACGCTCGCGCAGTTCTTTGAGCCATTCGATCAACAGCAAAGGATCAAGGGGCCGCGCAGGAATCGGACATGAGGCCCCGGTGTGCCCCTCTCTTGGTTACCGTATCCTGTCTACGCCTGGGGGGTCCAACCGACGCATGCCCACTTCACTCTGAGGATTCAATGAACGGATACGGAACAGCCGAGCTGGCCAGGAGCTTTCGCACAGTTCGAAAGAATACGGTTCAGATCGCGCAGGACATTCCGGAGGCGCAGTACGATTTCGTGGCAGCCCCCGGAACGCGTTCGGTCGGGCAGCTTCTCAAGCACATCGCGCTGAGCCCCGCGATGTTCGACGACATGCACCGCGTCAAGCGAGTGACGACGCTGGCAGGTTACGACTTCGCGGGGTTGATTGCGCGGTCACAAGAAGAGGAGAGGAAGCCGCGGTCGAAGGCCGAGATCGTTGCGATGCTTAAGACGGACGGCGAGCGATTTGCTGCCTGGCTTGAGACGCTCACGCCTGAGTTCTTGGCGGAGACGTACACGGATCCGACCGGTCAGAATCCCAAGACGCGCTGCGAGAGTCTCCATTCTCCGAAGGAGCACGAGATGCACCACCGTGCTCAGTTGATGCTCGTCGAGCGCATTCTGGGGATCACGCCCCACCTGACCCGACAGATGGAAGAACGGATGCAGGCCGCCGCGCCGCCGGTGGGCTCGGCGGCCACATGAGGCTGTCCCATTCGTAACGGGTCCGCGCTCCTGCCGCCGATGAGCACCGGCGCGCCGTTCGCGCAGAGGATGACCGACGTGGAGCTGGAGGCCCTGTGGCTGTACCTGCGCACGCTGCCCCCGGTGGCAACTCGGGCGGGGTGAGCCGGCTCGAGCGCGCGCTCGCCGATCTGGACCGGATCAACGCGGAGGACCCGCGCTCGGAGGTGGCCGACGGGCGCGCGCAGCCGAAGGAGATCGTCTACGCGCGGCGCATGTCAGAGACGCTCGCCGCGCTCGAGCCCGACGCATCCGAGGAGCTGGTGCTCGCCGTGCGCGCGCAGCACGTCGCGCGCTGGCGGGTTCCACGCGGCAGCTATCCCGAGGGGCGCGACGGCTATCGGAAGTGGCGGACGGAGCTGATGGGCATGCACGCGCAGATCGCGGCGGACGTGCTCCGGGAAGCCGGCTATGGCGAGCGCACGATCGCGCACGTCGGACAGCTCCTGCGCAAGCAGGGCATCAAGCGAGATCCCGAGGTGCAGACGCTCGAGGACGTCGCCTGCCTCGTCTTTCTTCGCTGGTACCTGGCGGATTTCGCCGCCGAGCACGAGGACGAGAAAATCGTGGATATCCTGCGGAAAACCTGGCTCAAGATGAGTCTGCGCGGCCGCGAGGCCGCGGCCAAGCTGGAGCTAGGCGAGCGCGGCGCCCGGCTGCTCGCACGGGCTCTGGCGCCCGGGTGATACGACTGACTTGGGGATTTCCCCAGGACGCCTTTCCTTGACGCCGCATCTCATGCACCTTCCATTAGAAGTTCAATTCTCCTTATAAAGCCCTATCTCCTGGAGGCCCCATGCTCCGAGCGCTGATCCGATCCCGGTTCGGGGTCGCCGCCTTTCTGCCGGTTATCCCCCTGCTGTTCGCCGCCTGTGGCGACGGTGAGGTGGAAGGCGGGCCCGTGACCGCTTACGAAGGCGCCCAAGTGATCGTGGGTGACGGGACCGAGCCGATCCAGGATGCGGTCCTGCTCGTGCAGGATGGCAGCTTACTAGCGGTGGGACCGCGCGCCGAGATCGAGGTGCCGGGCGGTGCCGCACGCGTGGACCTGACCGGTAGGACCGTGATGCCGGCGTTGGTCAACGCCCACATGCACACTCCCGGCGGCGAGCGCGAGGCGCTCGTCTCCTTCCTCGAGCACAACGCCTACTGGGGGGTCGGCGCGATCACAAGCTTCGGCACCGACTCGAGCACCGCCTCCTTTGAGCTGCGCCAGGAGGCGCCGCTCCCCAACGCCGCCCGTCTTCGTACTGCCGGCCGCGGGATCACCAGCCCCGAGCCCGGGCGGGGTGAGGTGCCGTACTGGGTGACGACCCCGGAGGAGGGGCTCGCGGCGGTGCAGGAGCTGGCCGCGAAGCCGGTGGACATCGTCAAAATCTGGGTGGACGACCGGAACGGGCAGTACGAAAAGCTGCCGCCGTCGATCTACACCGTGGTTATCGACGAGGCGCACAACCACGGGCTGCGGGTGGCCGCGCACATCTTCGCGCTCGAGGACGCCAAGAACCTGCTCCGCGCCGGCATCGACGTGTTCGCGCACAGCGTACGCGATCAGGATATCGACGACGAGTTCGTGCAGCTCTTCCTTGGCAAGCCCCTGACCGTCCAGGTGCCGAATCTGCCCAACCGCGGGGTCGCCACCGACCTGAGCTGGCTGGCTGCCACGTTCCCGGCCGACCGGTTGGCCGAGCTCCAGGCCAACGCCGTGGACAACCCCGAGCAGCAGGAGGGGTTCGGGATCCAGGCGCGCAACCTCGCCCGGTTGAGCGAGGAGGGAATTCGGATCGCGTTCGGCACGGACGGGGGCAGGCCCTGGCAGACGCACATCGAGCTCGCCGACATGGTCGCGGCCGGGATGAGCCCGGCGGACGTGATCGTCGCAGCGACCCGCAACTCTGCCGCCCTCATTGGTCTGACGGACGCGGGTACGCTGGAGGCGGGGAAGACGGCGGACTTCATAGTGCTCGAGGCGGATCCGCTCCAGGATATCACGAACACGCGGCGGATCGTGTCTTTCTACCTGCGCGGGGCGGAGGTGGACCGCGCCGGAATCGCGGCGCGGCTCAACCCTCCGGCTGTGCAGTAGCCGGCGCGGCAGGCCGCGCGTTCGTCGAGTCGAGCTGGGCCACGGGGAGGGTCACCACGAAGCCTGCCCCCTGGCCCGGCTCACTCTCGACGGTGAGGTCCCCCCTCATCAGGCAGGCGTACCGGCGCGCGATCGCGATCGCGCGCCCGAGCCCGAGCCCGGTCTCCCGGCGCTCCGGGTGAGCCCGCCCTCCACCTGGTAGAACTCCTCGAAGATCTTCTCGTGCAGCTCCTCGGGGATGCCGGGCCCCGTGTCGGTCACGCGGATCTGCACGTGGTCGGGCGCGGGCTGGCTCGCCTCGACTGTGATGCGGCCCTGGTCGGTGAACTTGACCGCGTTGCAGAGCAGGTTGAGTACGATCTGGGTGAGGCGCGTGCGGTCGGCCAGCCCCACGACCTCTGCCGTCCCGTCGCCGTTCGGACTGGGATGCTCGAGCGCGAGCTCCTTGGAGCTGGCGAGCGGGGCGATCTGGGCGAGGGCGCCGTCCAGCACCTCTTCGATCCCGATGGGCTCCAGGTTCAGCTCGATCTGCCCCGAGCCCACCTTCGCTCAGGTCGAGCACCTCGTCGATCAGCGCGAGCAGGTGGCGGGCCGTCTCGATCACCCGCCGGACCATGTGCTGCTGCTCTGCGTTCAGCGGCCCCTTGAGCTGGAGCTCGAGCAGGTCGGCGTAGCCGATCACCGCGTTGAGCGGCGTGCGTAGCTCATGGCTCATCACCGCCGGGAACCGGTCCTTGGCGGCGGTGGCCTCCCGCAGCTGCTGGTTGGTCTCCTCGAGCAGCGCCGCCTGCTTGCACAGCTCCTGGTTCGTGTGCCGGAGCATGCCCGCGATCGTGGACGCGCCATCGGTGGCGTCCGACTCGGCGGCGATCCGTTCCGCCCGCAGCTCCCCTTGCCAGTGCCGGTCGATGAGCAGTGTCGTCACCAGAATGATGGCGAGCGCCACCCCGGGAAGGACGGCGCCGACGCGGCCAACAATCCAGCTCGACATCCGTAGGCTTGGGCGATGGTGGGGACGGTGGGTTCAGGTGACGCGGCTGACCGTCTGTCAGGTAAACCGAACCCAGATCGCACGTCGGATGCCATCCCGTCCAGGGGGCGATGTACTATACTGCTCTGATGGGCGTCCCGGTCCAGATGGCCATCCTGCTCCCGCGCCTCCACCTCCTTGGGGCCGCGCTGCTGTTCAGCACCGGGGGCGCGGCGATCAAGGCCACTGCCCTCACTGGGTGGCAGGTGGCGAGCCTCCGCTCCGGGGTCGCCGCGCTCGCGATTGCGCTCCTCGCCCCTGCCGCACTGAGGGGGTGGAACGGCCGCGTGCTGCTGGTGGGGTGCGGTTACGCGGCGACCATGATCTGCTTCGTCGTCGCCAACAAGCTCACCACCGCGGCCAACGCGATCTTTCTCCAGTCCACCGCGCCGCTCTACATCCTGCTCGCGGGCCCCTGGCTGCTGCACGAACGTGTGCGCTGGCGCGATGTCCTGCTGATGGCCGTCGTCGCCGCAGGGATGGTGCCCTTCCTGATCGGCACCGATGCCGCGAGCCCGACCGCACCGGACCCCGCGCGCGGAAACCTGGTGGCGCTGGCGAGCGGACTGGCGTGGGCGAGCACCGTGGTCGGGATCCGCTGGCTGGCCAGCACGTCGGCCGGGAGCCCACAGGAAAAGCGTGGGGAGGCGAGGTGCGGAGAGGCATACGCGACCGTGCTCGTGGGCAATCTGATCGCGTGCGCGGCGTGCCTCCCGCTCGCGCTACCGCTCGGGGCCACCCGAGCGCGCGACTGGGCGGTGATCGGTTACCTGGGCGTCTTCCAGATCGGAGTCGCGTACCTGCTCCTATCGAGCGCGGTGCGGCACGTCGGCGCGCTCGAGGCGTCGGTCTTGCTCTTGGTGGAGCCCGCGCTGAACCCGCTCTGGGCGTGGCTGGCGCACGGAGAGCGCCCGAGCGAGTGGGCGCTGGCGGGAGGCGCCCTGATCGTGGTGGCGACCGTGGTGAAGACGTGGTGGGACGCGGTGGCCCTTCCCGGTCCGCCCCCGACCGACCCGGCCGCCCGCGCGGGCACCACCGCGGAGCCGTGGTCGGTCGGCCGGCCCCCCCCCGTCTGAGCGCCTTCCTTCGTCGCTTGCCCCGCTGCAGGAGCGTCTCTAGCGTCCGGGATGATTCGACGCCACTCCCGATCCGCCGCGGCGCTGGCCTCGACGCTGGTCTGGGCGCTCGCCGCCTTCGCCGCGACCCCATCGGCCGCGCAGACTTCCGCCGTTCCCCTGGAGCATCCACGCATGCGTGCGGCGCTCGATTCGATCCGCGCCTGGCAACGCTGGACGCTCGAGCAACAGATCGAGCTCACCGAGATCGAGGCGCCCCCCTTCGGGGAGGCGCAGCGTGCCGAGGAGTTCCGCCGGCGCTTGGTCGCGCTCGGCTACACCAACGCCCGCATCGACGCGGAGGGGAACGTGATCGCGGAGTTGCCGGGCAGCGCGGATGGCCCGGTGGTCCTCATCTCCGGTCACCTGGACACGGTCTTCCCGGAGGGGACGGACGTCACCGTCCAGCGTGCGGGCGCCCGGCTCTCGGCCCCCGGGATCGCGGACGACGGACGCGGGCTCGCCGTCGTGCTCACGATCGCGCGCGCATTCCGGGTGGCGAACGTGCAGAGCGTGGGCACGATCCTGTTCATCGGTACGGTCGGCGAAGAGGGGCAGGGCAACCTGCGCGGCGTGCGTCACCTGTTCGGGACAGAGTTCCCCGGGGGGATCGACGCGTTCATCTCGGTGGACGGCACGGGCTTCAGGATCATCAACGCGGCCGTGGGGAGCAACCGCTACCGCGTGACCTATCACGGGCCGGGCGGCCACAGTTACGGCTCCTTCGGGATGCCCAACCCGATCCATGCCCTCGGACGCGCGATCGCCGCGATCGCGGAGCTTCAGGTGCCGAGCGAGCCGAAGACGACCTTCGGCGTCGGTGTGGCGAGCGGGGGCACGTCGGTGAACTCGATCCCCATGCAGGGAGTCATGGAGATCGACATGCGGTCTGAGGAGCCGGAGGCGCTCGAGGAGCTCGATCGCCGGGTCCGCTCCGCGCTCGCGGGCGCGCTCCACGCCGAGCGGATGCGCTGGCCCAGCTCGAGCGCACCACTCGAGCTGGCGATCGACACGATCGGCATCCGGCCCTCGGGCCGGATGCCGGACTCCGCCCCGATCGTCCAGACCGCAGTCTCTGCCGGACGCGCGCTTGGGCTCCAGACGCCCCGGCTCGCGTCGAGCACCGACGCCAACATCCCGATCAGCCTGGGGATTCCCGCGATCACGATCGACGGCGGCGGGCGAGGCGGCGGTAGCCACACCCTCGACGAGTGGTACGAGGACACCCCGGACGCATACAAGGGCCCGCAGTGGGCGGCGCTGATCGTGGCGATGCTCGCCGGCCTCCGGTGAGCGGGGGACCGGCCGGGGCCGCGCCCGGCCGGCGGCTCGCGTGGGTGCTCGCGCTCGTCGCGTCCGCGGCGAGCGCTTCGTGCGCGGGAGACGCGCCCGCCACCGCGGGCGGCCGCGCGATCGCGGTCAGTCCGTGGGTCGAGCACCCGGCGTCTCGGGCGCCCGACGCCCTTCCCGACATCGTCGAGCTCACCGCCGAGCGCATCATGCGCGACTACGCCGAAGGTCGCTACACGGCGGACCAGCTCGTGCGGGCGTACCTCGCCCGCATCGCACGGTACGAGCGTGTCTACAATGCGTTCGTCTCGTTGAACCCCGACGCGCTCGCAGCTGCCGCGGCGCTCGACGAGGAGTACCGGAGCTCTGGCCCGCGTGGGCCGTTGCACGGCGTTCCCTTGGTGATCAAGGACAACATCGACCACGCGGGACTCGTCACCACGGCGGGCTACGCGGGCTTCAGCGCTGTTACCGGCGGGGTCGACATGATCGCCGACCATGACGCGGCGGTCGTGAGCCGCCTGCGCGCGGGCGGCGCGATCGTCCTGGGGAAGACTAACCTGCCCGATTTCGCGAGCGACGGGACGCGCACGCGGAGCACGGTCGCGGGCGTGACCCGCAACGCCTGGAGCCTCGACCGTGCCCCGGGCGGCTCGAGCGGCGGCACCGCCACCGCCGTGAGCGCGAGCTTCGGCGCGCTCGGGCTGGGAACCGAGACGGGCGGATCGATTCAGAACCCGGCGGCCGCGCAGGGGCTGGTGGGGGTCACCCCGACGTTCGGGCTGGTTCCTCTCGCGGGCGTCGTGCCCGTTGACCCGACGTACCGGGATGTGGTCGGGCCGATCACGCGCACGGTGTGGGATGCCGCGCTCGTGCTGGACGTGATCGCCGGCCCCACCTCGGAGGACCCCCGCACCGCCGGGCCGGCCGGGCGGATCCCCGAGGGGGGATACGCCGCGGCGCTGGAGGGGTCCGCGCTCGCGGGGCGGCGCTTCGGGTTGATCGGTCCCGGGTGGCGCGAGCAGTACCTCCCCCTCGCCCCCGAGACCGAGCGGCTCTACCGGCTGGCGATCTCGGCGCTGCGCGAGCGCGGTGCCGAGGTGGTGGAGGATCCGTTCGCCGGCTCGGAGTGGCGCGAGCGCTACGCCCGGAGGAGGAGCGCGCCAGGCGTGGGCGACGCCGACTTGCGCGCGTACCTGGAGAGGCTGGGCCCGGGCGCCGCGTTCCACAGCGTGGAGGAGTGGGAACGGCTCACGGGCCGGTCGTTTCGCGGGGCGATGGGAGAGCCGGATGCCCGGCGCCGGCCACCCGGCGACCCGGGCGCACGCGGCGCGTTCGGCGTCTGGCAGCGCGAGATGCGGGCGCTCTTCCGCAGGGTGCTGGCGGAACACGAGCTGGACGGGCTTTTCTTCCCGCAGGCCGGCGGGCCGGTCCGCCCGCTGGTCGAGGATCCGGACCGCCCCGACTACAGCCCGAACAACCACCCGGAGCTGCCGAGCAACATCGTCAACGACGTCGGACTCCCGGTGGTGACCCTTCCGGTGGACTACTACGCGGACGGCATGCCCTTCGTGGTGGCGTTCATCGGGGAGCCCTGGAGCGAGGCCGCGCTGCTGGCCTTCGCGTACGACCTCGAGCAGGCGACGCGCGCCCGGCGAGCGCCCGCCCTCGCGACCGACACAATCCGCTGAAGGGTTAGGCCGTCTTCGGGCGCTCCGCGCGGATGGCCAGCGGGTTGCCGTCCGGGTCGCGGAAAAACGCCATCCACAGCCCGGGGGGCGTCCGGAAGAGGAAGCGTATCCCGAGCCGGTCACGGTAGAAGACGATGGCGGCGTCCAGGTCGCGCACCGCGAGCGCGATCTGGCGGATGCGCGCAAGGCCACCGGTGGCCGTCTGCGTCATCGGGGCAGTATACGTTCAGACTGCTCCGCAGAGCACGCGCCGGGCGAGGCCGATTAGGTCCTGCCCGGACTGCGCCAGCCGGAGCACGAGGCCCCCGCCTCCCGGATAGCCGATCTCGATCGAATCCGCGGGCGTGCACAGCCAGTAGCCGAAGGGATGGTCGGCGTGCGCATTGGGAGAGGTGGTGGTGAGCGCCTGTCGCGCGTCCTCCGCTCGGGCCTGGACCGGCCACCCCGGCTCGAGCGCGCGGTCCTCCAGGACGAAGCCCCAGGGGAGTGCGAGGCGGCGCGCGTCACACGCATCAACTGGATCGAGGAAGGATTCCGCATTCTAGCCGAGGAGGGGGACGGCGGGCTCACCGTGGATGCTCTTTGTCAGCGGCTGAGCCGTACCAAGGGCTCCTTCTATCATCACTTTGGAGGTCGCGACGACTACGTGGACGCGCTGCTCGCTGATTGGGACGGACCGACGGGACTCACGATCCCAGGGGGAGCATCCGCGCGCTGTCGCTGCTCTTACTTCGCGCACGGCAGACTTCAATTGAGCCCGATTGCGAGCCCGGCGGAGTCGGTCTCAGGTCCGGGACAGGCCTCAGCCCGTGAGCGTCCCCGCCACCGCGGGCGGGAGGATCCATTCGACGCTCCAGCGCTGGCCCGGTGCGGGACGGCTCACGCAGATCGCGCCCGCCGGTTCCAGCCGGACGAGCTCGGGGAAGTCCGGGAGCCCGGCGAGAGCACACACGAGCCGAACCAGGTGGGGAAGGTGCCCGACGAGGACCAGGTCCTCCTCGCCGCGGTCCAGCCGATCGGCCCATTGGTCGGGGTGCGCGTTCGGCGTGAGATGCGCGGCCTCGCGCACTGGAGGCGCGGGCCGGAGCGCTCCACCGACGAGCTCGGCCGTTTGACGGGCGCGCAGCTTGTTGCTGTGGAAGACCGCAGCCGGGCGAACGTCCAGCCGCGCGAGCACCCGCGCCACCGCTTCGACCTGGATCCGACCGGCGGGGGTGAGCGGGCGCTCGGGGTCGAATTCCTCGGAGACGGCCTCGCCGTGCCGAATCAGCCAGAGCCTTCTCGGGTTCACGTGAGCTGGACCGTCCCCTCGCCGCGCAGGCCATTGGTGCAGCGAGCCGCCCCGCCCGCGCGGCAGACGCAACGCCGGAGTCGAGTTTCTCCGCAGCGGTGATCGGGCGCGAGCCGCGCCTGGACCACGTCCGCGAGCACGGCGATGAAGCGCGGCGCGGCGTGAGGGATCGGCACCCGGTGGAAGGCAAGCCCGCGCGCCTCGGCGACCGCGCACAGGTCGTGATCCAGCTCAGCCAGAGTCTCCGACTGCTCGTGCATGAAGCTCGGCGCCACCACGACCACACGATCGGCGTCCAGCTCGCGGACGACTTCGTCCACGTCGGGCTTGGTCCACTCGATCGGACGATTGGTGTGGTTCTGGTATCCGAGGTGATAGTGGTCCACGTCCAGGAGATGCGCGATTTCCGCGCACGCCTCCTCCACGTATCGATCGTAGCGGCTGCCACCCTCCAGGTACTTGACCGGCGTGCCGTGGATCGAGAACAGGAGCGCAGTGCGGGCGTCGCGCACGTCGACGCCGCGCCCCGCGCAGAACGCGCGCACGTGATCCGCGTTCAGCGGCAGGTAGTCCGGGTGCAGGTGCCAGCCACCGATCTCGTGCACTCCCCGCTCCCACCCGGCTGCGCGCACGGCCTGCTCGACCGCGGCCAGCGCGGCCACGGTGGTGGAGGGACCGCACAGCGGGTACACCGGCAGCGCGACCAGCGCGTCGGGCCGCTCTGCCACCGCGGCGCGCACCTCCTCTTCCACGCTGGGCGGGGTGAACTGGAAGGCGGGGTGGCAGGCCGCGTCGACGCCGCGCCGGCGGAGCTCCGCCTGCAGCGCCATGGCCTGCTCGCGCGACTGCGCGTTCAGCGGTGAGCCGCCCATTGCGCGGTACGTCTCCACCAGCGCCGGCGCGCGTGCGGCGGCGAGCTCGCGACTGCGCGCCCCGCGCGAGCGCTCGATCGAGGTCCCCTCGAGCGGAACGTTGGCCTGGAAGATCCGCTCGAGGAACGGCGTGACCTCCTCGAGCGTGGTGGTCTCGGGCTCGCCGAAGTTGACCACGATTACTGTGAGCCTCACGTGGGGTCCCTCCGCGCGCGCGCCGCGCCGCTGCCAGGGTCCGGAGTCCGCGCCTCGTCCAGATCGAAGGACTGCACCGCGTCCACGACCGCGGCGATCACGCGGTGGTCGGTGTCCGGATGCAGGCCGTGCCCGAGGTTGAAGACGTGGCCGGGTCGCCCCTCGGCCCGCATCAGCACCTCGCGCGTCTTTGCGACCGCCACCTCGCGACCCGCAAGCAGCGTGAGCGGGTCCAGGTTGCCCTGGATAGCGCGGTCGTAGCCGATTCGCCGCCAGGCGTCGTCCAGCGGCATCCGCCAGTCGACCGAGATTCCGTCCCCGCCGGCTTCCGCGATCGACTCGATCAGCGCGGGGTTGCCGCCGAAGTAGTGGATGACGGGGACGCCCGCGGCGCGTACGCGCTCGATCAACCGGCGGCTCCAGGGGAAGACGTGCGCACGATAGTCTTCCACGGACAGACTCCCCGCCCAGGAATCGAACACCTGGATCACGGCCGCTCCGGCCTCGTGCTGGGCGATCGAGAACTCCGCCAGGTGGTCCGCCCAGTACCCTGCCAGCGCGGCCCACGCATCCGGCTGCTCCCAGATGAAGCGCTTGAGCCCGCTCAGCGTGCGCGCGCGCGGGCTGTCGACCAGATAGGAGCAGAGGGTGTACGGCGCCCCCACGAAGCCGAGCACCGGCACCTCCAGCCGCTCCACCAGGATCCGGATCGCGTCCAGGTTGAAGGCGAGCGCGTCGCGCGGCTCGAAGGGGGCAAGCGCGCGCACGTCCGCCGCGCTCCGGATGGGGCGGTCCACCACCGGGCCGACGCCCTTCCGCAGCTCGAGCCGGAAGCCGGCGGCCAGAAAGGGGGTCGCCAGGTCGTTGTAAAGGACGGCCGCGTCCAGCGGAAAGTAGTCGAGCGGGAGGGCCGTGATCTCGGCCGAGGCCTCGGGGTCCCTGAGCACCTCGAAGAAGGGCCGTGCGTCGCGGAGCTCGCGGTAGCGCGGCAGCGACCGTCCGGCTTGCCGCATCAGCCAGACCGGGGTGCGGTCCACCGGCTCGCGCCGGAGCGCGCGGAGAAGGCGATCGTTCACGAGGAGCGCTTCACAGGTCGCTGAAGAATCGGGGGGTAACCCACGAACCCGTAAGGTTATGTCCAACACGGGCTGGGCGCAGGGGAGGTCGTCCGAGTGGTACGGTCCCGTGCTGGGATCGGACTAACTGGGAGCCGGCCCGTGGATGTTCTGCTCGCGCCCCTGGTCATGCCTGACGTGGGCGGGTTCACGCTGGCGGACCGCGCGTCGCGCTCGAGCATCCCGCGCTCCCTGTCCTGCTGGTCTCCGCCTACGATCACGAGTCGCGCTCCGACCAGCGGCGTCCGAGGTCGGTCGCGGGATTCCTGCGCAGGCCGGTCGAGGTGCGGGAGCTGGGAGTCATGCTCGAACGCGCGCTCGCCGAAGGCCGCGCCCGAGCGCGTCGAGCCCGCGCGCGCCTGCTGAGCCTCGTCCCCCGCCGAGGTGGAGGAGCCCTTCCCATCGGGTCCGGATCGGCGCTACTCTCGAGGGAACCCCTCCCACACTGGAGTCCACCCCCTGCGCCGTCTCCTCGGTGCCGCGCTCTGCCTCGTCTGCCTCGGAGCCTGTTCGGGTCAGAGCGAGAGCCAGTCCGGCACGACTGCCGCGGTCGATCGGGACACCCTCACCCGGCGGCAGAAGGACAGCATCATCGCGGACATGCCACTCCCCCAGTCGCGTGTCGTGGGGAAGGCGCTCGGCAGCGCCGACGCGGCGGCGGCACGCGCCGCCGAGATCGACGCGGCGGTGGGGCGGTAGCGAGCGGCTCTGCGGCCGTGACGCACGGGCTCACCGGGGGGCGGCCTGCGACCCCTCCGGTGCTGCCGAGCGTGGCGCTGCTGCTGGTGGCGCTCGGGGCGGCGGCGTGCGAGAG
>Ga0310123_10003199_pt1 | contig 12764 bp, 17 predicted proteins | sample CB6_AW_1057_MG_FD_203505 | JGI IMG/M metagenome (GOLD analysis project Ga0310123, IMG submission 203505) | Marine microbial communities from Western Arctic Ocean, Canada - CB6_AW_1057 | ecosystem: Environmental > Aquatic > Marine > Oceanic | place: Canada: Western Arctic Ocean | collected... | reverse complement strand
TCATCGCAACGGGCGGCCGTGGCAGGGCTGCCCGTTGCAGTTGTGTTTGAACTTCGGCCGTTACGCCTCCATGGGCGCCCGTACTTCATGGCGCACTCGTTGCACAACTCGACAACGCCGAAATCCGTAGGGACGTATGGATACGTGGCAGGCCGCACGCAGCAAAATTTACAGTCCATCGGATGGCCCTCCAGCGCACCTAGGGCAACCGCTTTCGATCCATCGCAAGATTTCGCTTCTGCGATAGCGGACTGCTGGCCGCAGACCGACACCGATTCTGACGGGGGCCGGGCTGATTCCAGACCTTGACCAAGACCACCAAGTTCTTTCGCCAACTCCGGCCAACTGGGCAGCTTCCTTGCAGGTCAGCAGTTCGGGCACGATGCCGCCGGCGGTGGGCAAGTCCTGGGGCGATGTGGTAGGGGTGCTATTCGGCATGATCCACCCCCTGCCGAGCTTCAGCGTCGGGAGCATTGGACGGCCCCACGGGCAAAACCAGCCGCTCAATTTCGTCCCACCGGAAGCGAATTGAGCCATCCGGCAGCAGCACGTAAGGCAGGCGCCTTTGACGGGCCAACCGTTCAGCTCGCCCCAACGGCCAGTTCAGCCGTTGGTCAACGTCCTCGGGATAGAGAGGTGCCATGTAACTGTTCTCCAAAGAGTTTCCGGGTGACGGGTGTCGTCTCCCAGAAATTCATGGGAAGGCTACATGGCAGAGAGAAGTTTCCGAGGTTTCGGGATGTTTTAGGGTGTTTTTGGAAGTTGATGGATATCAGGGCTGTCGGTCCCTCCGCCGCCGCTTGACGGAGCCGGAGATCTCCGGCACGACCTCGCCTTCCCGGCCGTAGGCGTGCGTCCCTTTCACGGTCTCTTTCGTGTCCCGATCCCGGCTCGCCTGGGATTCGACCATCTCTTCTAGGCCGTTCCACCATTCCAGCAGCTTGACGTTGTCCGCGAAGGGCTGCTTGCCCTGCCCCGGTTTTATGATCGGACCGTTGTACGTCTCGTTCAGCCGGTCAACCTTCTGTCTGTCCTCGTCATTGTTTTGCATCTCCAGGGCAATCAGAATATCGCGCCAGGTTGCGAGATGCTTTCTTGGCTTGGCGGGCTGCGGAGGGTACTTAGCGTCGTCGCTCTCCGCTTTCCTGCTCTGGCCAGCGCCGCCGTCGGTCAAGATCGTCGGAAGCGTGCGGATCAGATCCTCCAAATGGTCCGACAGCATGAGCGCGCGATCTTGCGCATAGAATTTCCGGTTCGCCATCAATCCATCCGAAAGCGGAATGAATTCCACCACGGAACAGAAAGCAGCTTTCAACCCCTCAAACACCTCAAGCAATCGCTGCGCGTCAGGATCGAGCCCACAATGCCGAAGGTAGCTTGCAGCGGTCTCGATGTCCGCTTCTGAAATCGGGATGTTGAATCTGCAAATGCCAAAGTTGTCGAAGCCGACGAAATCCCCTGCTTCTTGCGGTACGAGATCAATAGTCCCCCCGTCTCCCGGATCAGGCACTACTACCGTGAACAACGGCCATTTAATGTCTTGCCGACGTGCTCCCTGGGTAGCAAGTGCAAAGGCTTCTAGGTATTGCGAAAGCCCATCTCGAATCTTCCGAAGAAGTGGGTCAAGCCGTAGGGCTGCTGCAGTAACTGTTGACAGGTCGGAACGACCCGCGGTTGACGTGTCTGTCTTGGACGCCATTGTCACCACCTTGGAAAGTGACTGCCTTGGAACGAAAGACAGCCCGGCAACCGGCCAAGGTTTCCGGCTTTCGGGAGCTACCCTAGCCGGGCTCGCCGCCATTGTACCCGATCAGATTCGACCAGCGGAGTGGGTGGATGCCACAGCACCCAACAAAAAGCCCCACCGGCAAAGTGTGCAGGGGGGGCAGTGAGTCTCGCTGTGAACGCGGCTTCAGCGTTTTCGTCTCCGTCGTCATGCACCGAAGCCGGTGAGTCCCATGCCGAGTAGGCCGTTGACGAGGGTAGAGGGTTCGGGGACGGCGGCAATATCATCCGAACTTAATTTGAAGTCGTCAAAGTATGCGGGCGCATTGCCGGACCAGACTCCCGACAGACCATTGCGGTACAGGCCGTCTGCTTGGTGGGTGAGTATGTAGTCGTTGTCCAGGTAGATTGCCAATTCGCCAGTTCCGCTGTCCGCGTCAACTCGGAAATCCTACCAGGTATCGTTCCGTGTCCGGTGCTCATACAAGAATGCCGTGGAATTCCCATCTACCATTTCCTGAATCCGCAAACCCGTCGAAAACGGATAGATGAACGCGCTCACCCAGTTGTATTCATCGTGAAACCAAAGGGTGACACCGGCATAACCCGAGGTTTTTAGCTTCGTTTCAATGACCTGGTCGGACACGAACAGGTCGTCCACCAGGCCAATGTGCCAGTCGGTGGAAGCGCTATTCACTAAGGTCTGGTTCTCAACAGCTGTGTCTCGTAGAACAAATTCCTGCTTTCGCAAACGAACGCGGGAACGGTGAGTTTCCAGAGTCGTGCTGCGGTATTTTTGGGGACCAAATGTGCGTTGAGACGGACGAAAATGACATCAAGTCTTGGGACGACAGACCGTCTGGCGATGTAATCGAGTCAACTGACCGCATGGGCCATCGGAACACGATCTATCTGGGAAATGTCGGGTAAGTTGCCTGGTACCGAGCGTTACCAAACCCAAGGATTGGATAGAAAATGAATCCAAGGAACGCGAGTCCCAGCCCGAAAACAACACCCTTCCCAAAGTTTCTAGCTATGTCAATTGACATAATAATTCCAACGACGATATTGACAAGTGGAATTAACAATAGAATGAACCACCAGATTGGCCTTCCGGCGATGTCCAGCAAGAGGACAATATTGTAGATGGGAATGATGGCTCCCCAGCCGGGCTTGCCGGCCTTTTCGAAGGTTTTCCAGAAGCCTGCAGTCACCCCGACGGCGATCGCTAGCTGGATGATCAAGACGATTGCCCCTCCTCCCCCGTTACCGGCTTGGGCGAACGTAACTGTGTAGTCAAGTTCGTTCATGGTCGGTTCTTCTCCTGCTTTGATTGGAGTCGCGTGGATTCAGCCGGCTAACGATTGATTCATCGAAACGGAAATTCCATTGTCCAAGTCTGATCCGTCAGGGCAAGCGATAACTTAAGTATAGGCCTGCCCGGTTCGCCCCCGTGGACCGCCCAAGACGTGGTTTCGGTCACCCATCGTGCTTAAGGTCGTCAGCGTTGCCCTGAGGGGCCCTGGCGGCGGCGTTACGGGTGACTGACCTACCCCATCTACCCAGAGCTACGGTTCCGAGGTACAACGCGAATCACCGGTCAGACCGTTTTATTCGTCATAACCGTTACAGACGGAACCCAAACGGTGCAGTTGACACACGAAACGCAGCGCTGACCTCCAGCATGGCCGACAGAGCCATACGGGCAATACGCCTGCATCACCGTCAGCAGAAGCTGTGGCCTTGGCTGCCACGTCCACGAACTTGGCGTATGACCTGATGCTGGTCTCCAACCAACCGAGTGCAGACCATGAGGGGTCAGGAGAAAGAGCATGGTCCAGGTGAACCACCGTCGGACCGGCTGGCATGTCCTCGACGATTCGAAGCCGGTTGGCCTGTACCCATCCCACCTCGGCCGAGAGCGATGCGTTGGCCGGCAGCTCGGGCCAGTCATCAGGAAGGTCCGATAGCCCCCGAATCTGGCCATCGACTACTGGGCGCTGCGTCCCGGAAGATTTCCTATTTACAGGTGTTTGTTCAGTATCTTGTTGCGGAGATGGGATAGGTGGATAAAGCCGGTCTAGTTCGCTGTATACCCATGCCTGGGCTTCGGTTTTGGGCATTCCCCGCTTCCGGGCCAGCCGCATCATTTCGTTGCGCTCGGGCTCGATGTCTTTCCACCGGCCTTCCCGCTGAAGCCGCTGCGTCACGGTCAGCGGATCAGCCTCTCGCGAGTGACTGGCCCCCGCCGTGGAAACGCCAGGGGACAAGGGCTGCAACTACGCTTGCCGCCGAACGGCGAAGCCCTGGAACGTGAGCGTGAGGCGGTCAGAATCGACGGCCAAGCCGACGGCCACGCGGAGGGCAGGACTGAGGAGCAGCAAGCGGGACGTGCAAAGATGAACCGAAACCGGCCAGCGTGATCCACGCGACTGGGGCGGTGGTCAGGTCCAGACCGTCCCGCAGCGACACCAGCCCGACCTTCATCCGCTGACGGCACACCGAAGTTGGCCGCTCCTGGAATTCTGAACTGCGTGCGGTGGGGGCGACCTACGCGGGCGGGACGTGCGTTTAAGTGCGACGGGCGATTTCACCGCAGGTACAACCATTTGCCCTGGTCGCGCTACTGACCTTTAAGGCCGTGTACCCGACGCGGTTCCACCGCGTCGGCGTGCGGCTGTTCGCCACTGCTGGGGCCGCGCTGGTCAACTCGCTGCGGGCCTGGAACATGGCGGCGATCTGGCCCACCGAATAGCTTCGCCTATCACGGCACCCTGGTGCGGGCGTTGACAAGTTAACAGGCGCCCGTACACTGTCTCTTTCGCCATTTCGACTTCCACGAACGACTCAACTTCGGACTTCATCGATGACTCAGGACGCATTCCGCATCGGCATCGGCAGGGACGGTGTCGATGAGAAAATCCAGTTGGTCGACAGCGCTCAAGCCATGCTCGCCGCCGCCGCCCACATCGAAGTCGTTCCCTTCACCTCCGATCGGGAACGGCCAATAACTACCGAGGAACTCGACGAGGTGGACGTAGTTATCGCCGGCGGCCAGCGGTTTACCAGAGAGACGTTGATCGGTTCTCAGCGTTGCGCCGGCATCGTCCGCTACGGCGCCGGCTTCGACCGGGTCGACGTGGAAGCGTGCACGGAAGCTGGGGTGATCTTGGCTACGACGCCCAAGGGCATACGCCGGCCGATGGCCACCGCCGCCGTCTTGCACATTCTCGTGCTCGCCATGCGGATGATGCAGAAACGGCACATCCTCTACGACGGTCGCTGGCCGGAGGCGGAGTCGATCGGCGAGAGGGGGGTGACCCTGACAGACAAGGCCATCGGCTACGTCGGCTTCGGCAACATCGGCCAGGATCTGTACAAGCTCCTGCAACCGTTTCATGTGCGAAACCTGGTTTTCGACCCCTACCTGAACGAAGACCGGGTGAAGGACCTGGACATCGAACGGGTGGATCTGTCTTCCCTCATGAGCCAGTCCGACTTCGTCGTCGTCCTCTGTAACCTGACCGAGGAGACCCGGCAAATGATCGGGGCCGGCGAACTCGCGCAGATGAAGCCGTCGGCCTACTTCGTCAACGTCGCCCGGGGCGGGATCGTCGATCAGAAGGCGCTGACGAAGGCGTTGACCAATGGGACCATACGCGGCGCCGGCCTCGATGCGGTGGACCCGGAGCCCATGGCCATGGACGATTCGCTGCTGAAATTGGACAACGTCAACATCTCACCGCACGCTCTTGGTACTACCGACGAGATGCTGCGCCTGTGCAGCGAACTGTGCGTCGAGGCCGCCCTGGACATTCAGCATGGGCGAGTGCCCCGCACCGTCATCAACAAAGAGGTCCTGGAGACGGAGCTGCTGAAAGCGCGGCACGCGGACCTGGCGCGACGTTTCCCCTAGCACGCACGGTCACGGGTTCTTCTTCGAACTGATCGTTGTAGGTCTCAAATCCCTGGTCCAGGCCGAATCGCGCATCGAGGACGAAGGCAATGATGATGGCGCCGGTGGCAAAACCCTGCTCTTGCAATTGATTGCACATTTTGACGGATCTTGACCGCAGGCCGATGTCGCCGCATCTTGCGAGAGTCGATAGCTCCGACGCTGCTCGGTTGGTCGGATTTTCGTCCGTTGGGGGAAATCGACCGACCGCACTTAGCCGAAGTCGCTCTGAAGCCTCAGTCGCCCCGACCAAGGCGAGGAGTCCCATTTGGCTATCCTGCGGCGGCGTTCACGACCGCCGCAGGTAAACGCAAGGTGCTCCGTGCATTCGGTGGCGCACACGAATGGCAATAGCTTAAGCGTGGATCCATGTGCCGAACTACAACTGCTTGCGATAGCATACGGACGCAGCTACCACCGCTTGTGGTCGCCTTCCTTAAGCTAGCGACATTCGTCCGACACACCGACGCACTTCCCGACCGTCAGGAACGTGTCGGCCGAATAGGAATTCCGTCCGTGCCCCCGCAGTGCGTTCCCTCGCGACCATGCACTCCACATAGTCGCTCCTTGCCTATCTTGACACTCGATTTCGCCGGTGGCAGTCTTCCGGATCACCACTCGCTACGATAAGCGCCAACGGCGAAAGCGAAAAATCAAAGTGTCAAATTGAGACTTTGATCGGATTGACCTCCCCAATCCGGGGGACAGGCCCGCTTCCAGCGACACCCCCACAAACGCAACCCGAAACCAAACTCGGCAACAGGAGAATTTCCTAGTTTAACATCGATTTCGGAGATAGGCTCTGGGGGGATATAGTACAAGGAGTCCCGCCGACCCGACGGGGGGTCTGGTTCGATTTCCGGCCATCATCGGAAACAGCTTCCGATGATGAGATCACCCGGGGCGTCTCATCTCATCAAGCAACGACCGCACATCCTCGATAGCCATCCTCTCACGCCGCATCACCGCTGCCTCACCGTCATCACTGGCCGTGGCCTTGGCCGCCACATCCACGAACTTGGCATACGACCTGATCGAGGTCTCCAACCAGCCCAGCGCCGCCCACGAGGGAGCAGGAGACAGTGACCGGTCCAGGTGAACGAGCGTGGCACCGGCCGGCTGCTCTTCCACGATCTGCAGCCGGTTGGCCTGGACCCATCCAACTTCTGAGGCCAGGGATGCGTTCGACGGCAGCTCTGGCCAGTCTCCCGGAAGGTCGCCGAGCCCTCGAATCTGGCCGTCGTCGCGTGGAAACGATTGGGGATTCTGGGCCTGCCCCTCACCGGGCGTCACGCCCGGTGAGGGGACCGGCGGAGGGTAGAGGCGGTCAAGCCTTCGGCCATTGCCTGCATGAATTCGCTGTCCATTCCGGTGCCAGCGCCGTGGGCGAGGACGATCGTGTGTGATGCATGCCGGGGACCGTCAATCAGCAATTTCGGTTTGGTTGGCTTGATTCCGCTCGGCAACAATCCGTACCTAGTGGACTTCCGTTCAATCCAGAGTGAGTTAATCCTTCGCCGCTGTCAGCCAGCGATCGAGTTGATTGGCGAATGCTTGTCGATCCTTGGCGTTGAAGTTCGCCGGTCCCCCGGTGATCTCACCTCCTCCGCGCAGTTCATCCAATAAATTCCGATCGGCAAGTCGCTTGCCAACGTTAGCATCAGTGTAAAGCTCGCCGCGAGGATTGAGGGCCTGCCCGCCGCACGCGACCACTTCAGCAGCCAGCGGAATGTCAGCCGTAATCACGAGATCGCCTGGCTCAACCAGTTCCACAATGCGTTGATCGGCGACGTTCATGCCCGTAGAGACGAGCAAGTTGTCGATAAACTCGGAACGTGGCGTGCGCAGGGGCTGATTGGCGACCAGCGTGACCATGGTCCTTGTTCGATTCGCGGCGCGAAACAGCAACTCCTTGATTTCGCCCGGACAAGCGTCGGCATCGACCCAGATTTGCATTTGGTCACTTGTCTTACAGATCGTGCGATGGAGGCACGTCCGTCCTGAAGATCGAGGCTGGTAGTCGATCGCTATTGATCAAGTTTGAAATTACCGTGTCACTCCAGGCAAAGCGGACTGCGACCGGTTTGGCCACTTGTTTGCTGTGAACCAGAACCGTGTTTCCTTCAATCAGCGCGTTGACAAGATGGAACGTCTTATCGTTTCCGGCGATGGTGAAATGCGTTGGTGCCAACGATGATCATGAACGCTGCGACCCCGAATAGGTAGCTCTGAGCGTTGTTTTTCCGACTATTGCTTCTCATCGATACTTCCTCGGAGAACAGCAAACAGCTGATGTTGACGGTGGAAGTCGGGCGTGTCAAATAACGTTCCTTTGCCTAAACAGTTCCGCATTCGACAAGTTTCACGAACAGAATCGGACCATATCCGCGTGCGGCCTGAAGGTACCACCGGAGATGTTCACCGTAACGCCATCGAATGCGCCGAAGGAAGGTCCGCCGCTGGGCGATTTTGTCGCTGACACCACTTGAAAACTCCCAATCGAAGGCCGAAAGTACGTACGCCGCGCAAACGATGGCTAGCAGAGTCCGGCCGAACGCCTAAACAAACACAGATATCACGATCACTGGCTACACAACCTGCTCGTCTCCGCCTCGTGTGGAGGTCGTAGATACCATCTTCCCCATAATCCGTGACTGTCAGAAAAGTTAAAACTGCCAGTCACGTATCCATAGTAACTCTCGACTGAGCCGTGGCGTTGGAGAACAAGAGAACAAGGTTGGCATTGCTAGCCACCGATGCCTCGGTGAGCGTAGGTGTGTGCAACACCAGTAAGTGCGTCTGGTCGCCCTCACACAGGGAATGTCGCAGTGCTGAACGGGTAATCTGAAGGAGGAGGAGCGAATGAGAAGCATTGTTGCGAGAGTCTTCACAGCCTTCGTGATGGTCTTGTGCACCTGGCTGCCTCAGGCGCAAGGCGCCGAGCAGGAGCGCCGCACCGTCATCCTGAGCGATATGAGCCGGTGCAAGCCGGCTTCGGCACTCACCCGTCTGAACAAGAGAGGCCACTGGCGGCTGATCCCCTACACGTCCGACAAGCTCAACGGCACGATGCTCGGCGCCGGGCCGCTCAGCGGGGCGCCCGAGGTGACACTGCCACTGGACGTGAAAGGCTGGCACAGCATCACCGTCGGCTATTGGAATCCGACCATGACTTTGAGAATCCATCTGAGAAATCCAAGGCGCTCGTTGATGAGATCATGCGGATCGGAATCGAACCCTACGAGGCACCCGAACCACTCCCACCGATCAACTCCGACAACGTGCATCTGATTTGCTGGTTGGCGATCGAACGTGAGGATGAATAGTCCGACTTGCAGTCAGCGTGAAATCAGTAGCAAAGGGGAAGCAGTGAAACAACCTATTCCAATCGAGCAAGCTGCCAGTCAGTTTGACCGAAATCAGGTCAGCAGTCGTCGTGACAAGGCTGAGGAAGAACGCCAAGCCCTCGTTCAGCGGTTTCCGATCGAGCAATGGCCTTCACTTCCTCTGGAACAGTACGCACTCGGTCAGGAGAACTCGGAGGACACTTATTGCCGCTGGCTCGAATTCCGCACACACACAATCGCAAGCATGAAGGGTGGACAGGCAAGAAAACACCTCATCTACAAGCACGCAAGGAAGCCAGGATGGTATTACGATAGTTCATACGAAGACGTCCATTCAGCGTGGGAGAGCTTGCGTACCGGATTTGTCGAAGCATTTTCCAAGGCGCAGGCTGGTGACTGGAATACCATCGACGACATCGCAGTGCTGGATGGAGCTAAGGCACTGCGGTCGAAGAGTCTGTACTGCTATTTCCCGAATGAATTACTTCCGATCTCGTCGTACGCGCACATCAAACAGTTCGTACAACGGATCAAACCCGAGTCGTTTGATAAGTCTTTTGGGGTAGTGCGGCTCAATCGCCAACTCCTCGAAGTTCTTCGGTCCATGCCGTGCTTCAACGGCTGGTCGAACTGGGATTTGATGGCCTTTCTTTACCAATGGGCTGATCCACGTGAGTCACGGCGCATCGTCAAGATTGCACCCGGCGAGAAGGCGATGTTCTGGGACGATTGCCTTCAGCATGGGTACATTTGCGTCGGCTGGGAAGAAGTGGGTGACCTGAACGAATTCGAGTCGAAAGACGACTTTGTAGTTCGGTTCGGGGAGGTGTTTGGGGAACGCTACAAGCCCGCAAAGCTCACGGAGAAATCCAACGAGTTGTGGACGCTAAAGGAACTCGAACCCGGTGATGTTGTTGTCGCAAATAAAGGAACATCCGAGATCCTGGCTGTCGGGGATGTTGTTGAACTAGGATACGAATTTCGGCCTGAGCGAGAGAAATACCAGCACACAGTCAAAGTCGAATGGGACACGTCGTACGCAACCGAGATAAAGCCACAAAAGCGCTGGGCTTTCGTAACTGTCGCAAAAGTGGCAATGGATCTGTACCAGTCCATCGTAGGCAAGCGTGCCGGAATAATCGCTTTGCCAGTCGATCCATTCTACGAGGAGATTTCGGAAGCTCTGAAGCGCAAGGGGCAAGTGATCTTGTATGGCCCGCCAGGCACCGGGAAAACGTATACCGCCCGTCGAGTCGCAGTGTGGTGGCTGCTGCACCAACGCGGAGACGCGAATGCCCAAGCCATACTGGCCGATCCGGAACAATTCGCGGAAGCGGAACGCGCGCTATCTACCGTGCAGGTGAGCCAACGGGTGTGGTGGATTGTTGCAAGTCCAAAAGAGTGGAGTTGGGACCAGCTTCGCAAGGACAAGATCGTCGAGTATCGCTACGGTCGCCTTCAGCGAAATTATCCACTGGTTCAGCCGGGCGATCTGGTCATTGGGTACCAATCGACTCCAGACAAGCGAATTATGGCGCTGGCCCGTGTCGAGCGAGGTCTGGCCAAATCCGATGACGGCAAATCAACCATTGAATTGAGCTATGTTCACGACGTCGTAGACGGTTTGACGTACGACGAACTCCTTTCCGATCCCATTCTGTCCAAGTCTGAACCAATGCGGTTTCGGAACCAGGGGACGCTTTTCGCGCTGGATGCAGCTGAATCAAGCCACGCTTTGGCGTTACTGACGGATCGCGATCCCGCTGTCGCGGAATTCCTCGACGAGGAAGGTCGCGTGGGTCAACTGACGAGGTTGACGTTTCACGCGTCTTACAGTTACGAGGATTTCATCGAAGGGTTTCGGCCAGTTGATGCCGGGACCGGGTTGACCTTGCGTCTGGAAGACGGAGTGTTCAAGCGAATTTGTCGTGAGGCTCAAGTAAACCCGGACCAACCTTACCTCGTAATGATCGACGAGTTCAATCGCGCCAACGTCGCGAAGGTCTTCGGAGAGCTGATCACGTTACTCGAACTCGACAAGCGCAATCTGATCATCACACTACCGCAGAGCAAAGAGAGCTTCGAGATTCCGCCCAATGTGTTTGTGTTAGGAACGATGAACACAGCCGACCGAAGTATCAAATTGTTGGATTCCGCAATGCGACGGCGCTTTGCGTTCGTCGAGATGATGCCCGATGTCGAGCTTATTCAGGGAGCCAAGATCGGCGGACTTGATCTCGCCGAGTTCCTGATCCAACTCAACACCCGGATAGCCGAACATGTTGGACGTGAGAAACAAATCGGCCATTCCTTTTTGATGGAAGATGGCCAGCCAGTCAGTGATGCGGATGAGTTCGCTCGGCGATTTAGACAGGAGATCCTGCCACTGCTCCAAGAATACTGCTACGACGATTATGGTTCCCTCGCTCATTTCCTTGGATCGCAGCTTGTCGATCAACAAGCCCAGGTTCTGCGCGAGGACAAACTGGCTGACTCGGATTCTTTACTAGCCGTATTGGAAGACGAGTTCTCATTAAATGCCGGAAGCGAACCATGACGGACAAGGCGTTCCCAATCATTGAGCTTGCCGAATGGAAAAGCTGCGAGCGGACGGATGTGAAACTCGCGGATGAAGATCGTGTTCTGGCCAAGGGTCTTTCCGCGAAGGGACTCGGCCGAGTAACTATCGACGAATTGCGACACGGGATTCGTGTGACAGCTCATTCATGGGTCGGTGTCCTTCGTTTCTCGAATTTCGAGGTTCGCATCGTCCCCAAGCTGGCTGGGGAAAACCTGGGTCTCGTGGAAATGATCGAGTTTACATCTGGTCTGGACGCGTTACGGCGATGTCCAATGGTTCGACAACTCGCCAGTGATGGGTCACATTTGCTCGACCTCATTGCGTTGCTTTTCGCCGAGGAATGCGAGAGGGTTTTCCGCGCCGGTCTGCTCTCAGACTATGTCACTGAAGAAGATGAACTGCCTGTCGTGCGCGGCAGGATTTTGGCCGACCGGCAAGTTCTACAGCGATTCGGACGCGTGGATCGAGTGGTATGTCGCTTTGACGAACACAAACAAGACGTTGCCGAGAATCAGCTTCTTGCCTTCACGCTCGATCTCTGTGCGCGACGTTCCACGAACTCAATTGTTCGCCGAAAAACTCGCCAGCTGGGGCATGTGATCGCCGGTGTCTGTGATTCAACGAATCTCGATTTGAGGACCGCGAGATTCGAGATTGTCTACGACAGACTCAACGAGCATTATCGGGCTGCTCACGAGCTTGCATGGCTCCTGCTGGACGCACTCGGTGTTTCGGACTTGTTCGCGACGGGTTCAACTCGTGTTTTTTCATTCCTCCTCGACATGAATCGATTGTTTGAGGCATTCGTCCACGAAGTGCTGAAGCGATTGGTCACGGCGACAGGGTGCAACGTGTTGTACCAGAAGTCCGACCGGTCCATTATTGTTCACTCTGGGACGAATCGTCCCTACGCCCGTGTCATTCCTGATTTCTTGATTCGCGAAAGTGCATCGACCGGGAGGAAACTGGTCCTGGACGCAAAGTACAAACTGTACGATACCGTTCGAGTATCAACGTCCGACATTTACCAGGCGTTTCTCTATGCGTACGCCTTCAATTCAGATCGAGACTCGCCGACCGCTGGTCTTATCTACCCGTCAACAGATCCGGCAGGAGGCTACCATGAACTCTGCGTTCGCAGTGCCGGGCAGTTGGC
>Ga0310123_10003198_pt1 | contig 12766 bp, 13 predicted proteins | sample CB6_AW_1057_MG_FD_203505 | JGI IMG/M metagenome (GOLD analysis project Ga0310123, IMG submission 203505) | Marine microbial communities from Western Arctic Ocean, Canada - CB6_AW_1057 | ecosystem: Environmental > Aquatic > Marine > Oceanic | place: Canada: Western Arctic Ocean | collected... | reverse complement strand
CAATGCAATTCATTGAAACCAGAGCTTTCTCAGTAGAGGACGTAGCTCGATGGTTTAATATGCCAGCCTTTCTACTTCATAGTATGATGGGTACCGGCAGTGGTACTGCTCAATCTGATAAGTTAATGGTTATGTGGATCCAAAGTGGTTTGGGCCACTTCTTGAATAACCTGGCAGAACAATTTCGTGACCAACTCTTGCCACGGCACAGCCAGCCACTATTCAGATTCGAGTTCCAGCGGCTCCACCTGTACAAGACCGTTTTAAACGACTTCAGCCAAGCCCTGCGCAACATGTTTGAGGTGGGTGGTATTGATCGTTTGGATATGGCATCCCTGTTAGGGATCCACCTGGACCCGTCAGATCCGACAAACAGCCAACGCTACGTCCCTGCTAATCTCTTAACAGTAGATCACTCGTTGTTGCTGGAGAAGAAGGCTAAGACTTCCATAACTGTGATGGAAGAAAATATTCTGCAATTAACTCAGACCAGAGAGATGGAAGCTGAAGCAGCTGAAGAGGCTAAAATAGCCAGGGAAGAAGCTGATTTAGAGTATGCAGAATCTGAAGAGTATGAAGAACCTGAAGAAGCTATAAAGCGGGAAGAGGAAGACGATGACCCTGATCAGAGTCAGGACGAACCCAGGCAGGATAAAAGAACTCGGCCTGTTCCTGAAGGTGGTACAATTAACTTTGATCCCGCAGTACAGACAGCATTATGGAACACCTTGTTTGGACTGCATGAATATGAATTACGAGTGATGAACCAAAAGCAGAAATCAAGATCTGCAGACTGGCGAGAGGCCATGAGTGAGTGGTATCCCAGATTCGAGGAAACATTAAACTCTAAGCTGGAACCCTGGGCAGAAGTGTTAACATATTTAGGGTTAGCTGATAAAAAAGCACTAGCCCAGGACTGGATTACTTCTTCCAGGGCCTATGTGTCATCCAGCGATAATGTTGAAAACAGTATTAAAGAAAACTTCCATACAATATTCTCGTGTATCAAAGGTGAAGAAAATGAGCAAGCTGGTAATTAATAGAAAGGTTAATTCCAAGTGTACCGTAGAGACAACACTTACAGTTAATCAAAATGAAATTGAGTTGTACGATGTTATTATGCCATGGAAATATGGGGAGGACGATCCTTCTGTAACTCCGGATGATATTATCAATGTACTCAAAGAAGCCGAAGGGGATATTACTCTCCGCATTAATTCCAGAGGTGGAGAAGTTGGATCAGCTTTAACTATTTATAATAGAATCAAGAGTTATGAGGGTGGTAAAAAGACAGCTATAGTTGATGGCTATGCCTTCTCATCAGCTGGTTGGATTCCAATGGCTTGTGATGAACGACAGATTGCTACCGGAGGTATCTTCATGAATCACAATCCAATGATGCTTGGGGAGATAACATCTCTTAAAGATATCGACGCGATCAAAAGTGAGTGGGAAGCTCATCACAAAAGTATTGTTGATATCTTCGAGGAAGCTACTGACATTTCTCGTCAAAGTATTATTGACATGATGGATAAAGAAACTTACCTATCTGCAGAAGATGCAGTCAAGGCTGGATTCTTTCACTCTATACACACAAACAAAGCAAAATTAGAAGTATTAAATTATGGCCCTCCGGAAACATTGCCTGTAGAATTTGCGAAGAATATTCCGTCTGCAAAAGAGTTCTTTCTGTCAACTCCTTCTATGGTTAATGTCAGTGGCTTAAAAGCCAGACGGAGTCGAATGTAATTGACTTGACTATTTGATAACCATATACTCGCTACGTACTACCGGACAGCTTACGCATATAAGGTGGACTGGATAACTCCTCAGGTAACTAATTTTAACCCCAACGGGAGATTAATAATGTCGACCTCAGAAGGCGTTGCAAATTTGTCAAAGCTCAGTATTAATGAGCTATCTGACAAGAGTAGCACGCTGAAAACTAAATTAGATTCTATCGATGCTGAATATCAAGACACATTAGAGTGGAGCGTTGAAAATGCTCAACTGTACAAGTCATTGATGGATCAGCATGATGGTGTTAAAAATGCAATTGAGAATCATCCTGAAACGCTGAAACAGCGTAGAAAGGCTGTTGATGCTCAACAACAGGTAACTGATATGTCTCGTGTATTAACTGATTTGAGTGATCGCATTACAGTAACTTCGGTTGCTGAAAGTGATCCACGATACGGTTATAAGACGGATAACGATTTTCTGGTCGATGTCACAAATGCCTATACGGGCAAGCAAACATCAGACAATTTTAATCTGGTATTGAACGCTGTAGGCGATGATGAATATACAGCTGGCGGATGGAAATCAGCTGGCGTATTTATCCCGGAAGGTTTCCTGGATACAGTTATTCGCATGACGCCGGAAGACGACCAACTTCTAGGCCGAATGACCTCTATGCCTATGAATGTTCCAGCTCTGAGCATTCCAGCAGCCGTCGATAAGGATCATAGTACTAGTTATACTGGCGGAACTCGTGTATACCGCACAGCCGAAACCAGAACTACGACTATGAGCCGTGACAGCTTCGAGAAAGTTAAGTTCGAAGCTAATGAACTGGTTGGTGAATCTGCAGTTACTAAAGAACTGCTTCGCTACAGTTCAATTTCTATTCCGGCTTTAATTCAAAGCTCAATGAATCTTGCCATGCGTTATAAACGGCAGGACGAAATTATTGTTGGTGACGGCCAGGGTAAGTACCTTGGGTTCCTGAATCCAGCGAATAAAGCTTTGATCTCTGTTCAGAGAAAAGTTAGCCAGGCAACTGCTGATATCATTAACGGGCGTAATATCCTGGAAGTGAAGAAGCATGTTTGGGGTTATGATGATGCTGTATGGGTATTCAATCATGACCTGTTCGAAGAAGTTGCTCAATTGCACATCGAGTCAGACAATAATGCTGGCATTATTAAGATGTACAGTCCTGAGAATGGTGACGCTCCTGAGCGGTTACTAGGTCGTCCAATTGTATGGACCGAGTTTATGCCTGGTATTCAGGATGGTGAAGATGGTAATATTCACAGTGAGTGGGGCGATTCCGGTTTCGGTAATCACTTTGCAGCCTGTGTCAATATGACTGCCTACTACCATGGTCAGCTCTACACTGATAATGCTGTTTCAGCACATGTCAGATTCTCAGAGCGAGAAGAAGTATTCCAGTTTGTAACCTGCGACGACGCACGACCAACCTGGTTGACGAATCTTACGCCTAAGCGTGGTGTAACTACGAGAAGCCCATTTGTGGCACTCGAAACTACTGCCGCAACGTAAGAATGAATATGTTTAATCCCCCCGGCAATTCTGTCGGGGGTTCTTAACCAGTTAATTAAAGGAGCCAATAATGGCGCTTCGGTATAGTCGTTTAGGTTCGACTCTAAAAGTAGTTAACAAAGGCGAGAAGGCGCTTACAGCAGCAACCACAGATGAACTAGCTGTTATCGATCTTACTGCCGCACCTTATGCCCATGGTATTAGAAGTGTATTATTCACTCTTCAGAACATGGCTCTGTCAGGTGGTCTGTCTCTGACATGTTCTGGAAATACTGCTGCAAACGGCAGTGGTACAGATACTGTGCTGGCAACGATGTCTATCGATGTCAGTGATACTGTTGCAGCGATGGAAATCGACTCTGAGTTGATCGGCCATTTCTCTGACCGTGCAACTGGCGGAACTTTCAAAAGCTTAGTTTTTGACGGTGGCGGTACAGACACGGATACTGTTGACCAATGTTATGTTGTTGATTGTCTGCAGGAACAGGATCTCCTGACTCCTTCTGATACGACAACTGTAACGTAGTCATCACCAATATAGTTAGTTAATTAAATATGACTCCTAACATATTAAATTAATTAGCTAGGTGATGTCGGTGGGCCGTTAGTTCGGGGAGTGCTGACGGTCTGCCACTTCTTTCGAGGTACCTATGACTGCTACAATTAGCTATACGCTGGAAGAATCTCTGTCCACGTTATTTACAGCTGGTAACTTTATAGATGAGCTACATAAATATCTTGGCCTGGATCCAGCAGTGTCAGCAGCCAATCAACCAGCAGATATAAGTGAGTTGTTGCAATCAATTGTGCATATCATAGAAGGTGACCAGTGGAGAGTCATACTTGAAAAACCCATTACATTATCTCTTCCTTATGAGGCTCTCGATGCCATAGACAACAGAATATATCTTCCTTATGGCAAAGTCAGCAGCATAACCACATTTGCATATACCGATACAGATGAGGCCGCCCAGACTTTGAGTGCCAGTGAGTACAGTCTGTTTAGCGAAGAACCTGCATTCCTATGGGCTGAAAACTGGCACAACGTCATATCTGTTTCCACAAAGAGTCCTCTTCCAATCACCTTAACATACACAACTGGCTACAGTGGGTTTGATCAGATACCCAGGTCAACCCTGCAAGCTATCAAGATACTTGCATACCACCATTTTGTTAACCGGGGTGGAGAAGATGTTGCCATTCCGATGGCTTATAAACATCATGTATCCCAGGCCATGTTTAATAACCGAAGGGTTCAGGAGTACCTGTGAAAACTAAGCAGACTCCGAGATACAGATGGTTGTTTTACGAACGTCGCACGGCAGCAGATGTGGACAGCTACGGCGAAGTTGACGAAACGATTACTTTTGTTACCAGTGGGTTATTTGCTTACGAACGTGCAAAGCGACCAATTGAAATAATCGATGCGTCATCTACAGCACCCGAAACACAGTATGTTTTAATAGGTAAGTATTCCAGACATTATCATACCTCCATTACTGTTAACTTATTTGCATGGTGTCCTGCTCTGTCAAAGTTAGTAGAGGTATTAGCTACCCCTGTAGATGATGCTGGTGATCAACAGAAACTAGTTATTTATGTAATGGATAATGTCAGCAGGGATCTGGACACTTCAACTCTACCCACATCGTGAGTAAATAAATGAGTGGCCCAAAGGAAGATCATAAATATTATTCATTTCACCATTATATCTCCCCAACATTAATAAGGGATCTTAATGTTGTAACTGGTAATGAAGGAAATAAGGCAGCACACAAAGCTTTAGAGGCTGCTATTAGACCTGCTAAAATGGCACTAAAGCAGGAGTTTCTTCAACTCCGAAGTGTGTCAGAGCAATCGTCAGGCTCAACTGCTAATGCAATTGTATTCAAAGTTAAATTCCCTGATAAACCACGCGGAACTTATGGATATGCGTATGCAGGTGTAGATAAACGATACTCTGAAATGATTAAAAGGAACTCGGCAGAAAGAACTGCAGCATATGAAGCGAGGAACAAAAGATCTGGGGTACGGAAAAGCAGGTATATTGCTGACGTATCTATTAAAAAAATGGGTCATGTTCAAACCAAGGGTGATAAGAAAAGATATTCAGGGTTCAGAAAGAGCCACCAAACAGCACGGTTGAGACTACGTAAAGGTAAATCTTATCAGCATAATATTCCTTACAAATACTGGCACTTGTTAGAGTACGGATTTCAGCATGGCGGCAAAGAAAAAACTAAGTTTACTGGTTACCATTTTGTCCAACAGACACATGATAAACTTGGAGCAGATATAAGATACACATTTGAATATCGATACTTGACTCATTTAATGAGAAATAAGCACAAGTTAGCACGTAAGGAAGACCCACAAGGGTGGGATAACACCAGAAGTATCGTCGCTGGGCAAGTCCAATCTCTGTGAAGCTACTATGGATCTAAATACTATATTAAAGGAAATTCAGACTAAACTGGGAGAAAACCAGTCTGGTGTATCAGTCTATAGAGAGGATTTTGTTCCCAGTAATTTGGGAAGTAAACGAGAAACAGGTTATATTACCTGGTCTTTTTCTATGAATTACATGGTAGAGAATTCTGAATACCTTACTGGAACAATCGAAGGAGATTTAGATGTAATCTGCTATGCTCGCAGCCGTTCAACACGGGGTACCCTCCACACTAATGTTATGGACATATGGATGCCTCTTGTTAATGGAAGGAGACAGTCACTTGGTCCCACACCATTGGGGGGTGCCTATCTTCACTTTGTTAACTTAGATGATATTTCTGAAATATTCAGTGAAAAGACTGGACATCAGGAATCGGAAACTCCCGGTATGATAATTACATTTAGGATAAAAATCTCAACATAGGAGCCATACAATGGCTGATCGAGACGCTGCAAGAATTAAACTAAAGTTTCCGGATATGGACTACGATCCCAGTGGAGTTGTAGATGCAGCAAGTGCATTCTATTGCTTCATATTTGAAGGACCAACCTGGTCAGGCTTTGATAAGCCCGCCACAATGACAACTACTACTGCTGATGCTCTTGATTCCTGGGGTAATATTGTCCAGACGTATAGAGGTGGTACTGTTATCGACTATGGCACTCTTACAATGGGTGTTGACTGGGATATTGACAATACTAACGGTGGAGATGAATACGGTGCTTTCATGAGCCGCATTACAGGGAACTTCCTTGTTGAGTTGCCTGCTAATATTGGGGAATCCACAGGCCCAGTGATTACTGTACCAGGCGTGATCACTAACTTTACACCACAAGGTAGTGTGTTAGGTACTGGCGATGAAGCCAGGTTTGCAGCATCAATTGCATTGCAAATCTCAGGTGCTATTTCTTTCACAGCTGCAACGTAATATAGATTGAAAGCTTCCCATGTTTCCGAAATTGGCTGAAGTTGGAATTGACGGGTCACCCCGTAGCAAGAAAGACGGTCCCTTTCTTCGAGAACTTAGCGCTGGTGTTTACACCACAATGAGTGAGAAGATGCGGGGCTATTCTCAAGCGGAAACGGAGGATATGAATATGCTCCGTTATAAAACCTTTATTGTATTCCTGTCGTTGTGGGAGAATAACAAGGGTAAAGAAATTCCTGTGTTTCTGTCAATTGCCAATAAATGGTATGCAAACAGAAGCAAGAATAATAAACCCAAACTATTAACCTACAACAAAGGGGAATATACCCAACTCATCCGAAAGATGGTCCCAGACGATTTTATATCAGTGACAGATTACTTTGCCGATCAGTCAACCAGAGAGTGGATTGAAAGGCTGTATGAAGTTACAGACCAACATTTACAACCTACGTCTGAGGCCGTCCAGGAAGCATTAAAAAACGAATAAGCCCCGGCAACGATGAATGGTTTAGATTATTCCTTTCATCTCGCTGGGGCGTACCGTTAATACAAATAGATTCTTTATCGGCCAGTGAATTCATCCGCCACAAACTATACTGGTCAAAGTATAAATGGGGGTTGCAGGATGATTTATTGGCTATTTGCGCATCTCAGATAACATCGATGAGAACAGAGAGCAAACCAGATTCAGACCTGGCAGCGTGGAAAGACTTAGCAGTCTCCAAGAGTGCCAGATTGTTAAAACGGATATCAACGGCTGGTACCCAAGCAATAAAAGCCAAGTTCATGAACCTGGTTAAAATATTGGGATCAGACAAAGAGGAAAAGTAATATGGCGGCTTCAGTTTCAGATATAGCCATTAAGATCTCAGCGGATACTAATGATGCGGTCCGTCAATTCAATTACTTAAATAAAGCAATAAAAGATCATGAGAGGATATTAAAATCAACTAAGGAGGGTAGCAGACTCAATAGAGAAGCGCAGAATAACGTATTAAATTTACGAGAACTCAGAAGACAAATGGGTGCTAATACTAAACAAGTAGTAGCGGATTCTGCTGTTTATGGAAGGACATCAGAGAAAGCGAGGTATGCAGATCTTGCACGAAGGGGTGGAGTTGAGTCACTAAATAGTGTATTGGAACACCTTAATACAGAAATATTAAAATTGATAGGAACTGAAAGTATTGAATTGGATACACTTAAACAGAAGAAGCAAGCACTTTATGAAGTAAGGGCTGCATATATAGCAGTGCATGGAGCAGCGCAGAACATGGGTACGGGTCTGGTAGCTAATCAAACAAAAGTAATTAATTGGTCTATGGCTGCCAGTCAAGCTAGTTACGCCGCTGATGACTTTTTTGCAACAATTTCAACTATGGGTGCTGTCGGTGCCATGCGTGGAGCAGGTAATAACTTATCTCAGATGGCTCGTATATTATCTCCAGGAGTATCGGGTTCTATTTATGGAGCGATTGTGGGTATTACAATTGGTGTGTTGCCAATGCTTATTAATATGTTTAATAAAGTGGATAAGGAAGTTGAAAAATCAACTAGTAGATTAAAGTCATGGAAAAATGTTCTCGATAGTATAGAGACAAGACATGGGCTAAAGGCAATAAGTAAGGAAAGTAAAAGTGAGAGGAAAGATATAAGCAAAATAGACAATATGGACGATTTAATAGTTAAACAAAAAGAACTTTTGTCTGCACGGAAAGATGTAACAGATCAATATGAAGAAGATAGAGATAAATTTGACGCAAGGGTAAGACACATAACCAATACTTTATCTCAAAGTTTTACGGACCCGGATAAGTCCGGTAGAAAAGTGAAAAGTTTACTATCAAAAATATTCGAGGGGGATCCAGAAGAATCTGATCGTATTACAAAAGGGCTAAAGAAGAAAATAGCGGATATGACTGACCACATCTCAGAAACAGCATTAGACAGTCCTGAAGCGTTCCAAGGTGCTCTGGAATGGAGTGCTGATGAAATAGAAAAATATTTAAAAGCAAATATAGGGCGAGATATAGGAGAACGAGCATATCATGCCCTAAAGCCCAAGTTCGGGGGATTGGGGAAGCCGATAGTTTCACCGGCGGCATCAGCTGCGCTTAAAGATGTTAAATTATACAATCAGCTTGTAGACACCGTCCTTGGAGACTCTAAAAAACTATTAGAGGCTAAAAATGATCTTAATGAGCAGGAAGACAAATTTGCTGAATTTGGTAGAGAAAAAGCACTTTATGAAAAACAGATAACAGAGTCTATGAAAGCACAACAACAAATAAAGAATCAGATGGCAGCAATAGACCCAAGAGGTAGTGAAACATATGATGAACTTAGTAGAATCTCTATGAACAAAACTCAGTTATTTATGAAGGCAGCAGATGATGAGTTTGCAATAGTTGATGAACATATCATGAAATTACGGGGGATGGGAACGGGAGAAGATTTTGTTGGGGAAGAATTAAATGCTAAACTTGCCGTCACAAAAAAATTATTGGCTGAACTAAGAGGTGATGGGGGTGTTCCAGGTAAAGGTGGTTTCACCACACAACTGGAATCATTCCAGGGAGCCTTATCTGCAGCCGCATCAGCTCGCGACCAAATTGAGAAGGCTAAAGGGGACAAGGACGATATTAAAAGATCGGCATTAATACCTCACTTTGATCGCATAGTAAATGTACTAGAATCTGCACAAGCGAATGCTGTAACAGTAGGTTCCACACCATAGTCAGGAAGTATAATGTCAATAACAAAAATACATGGTTTCATACGGGGTTCTGAATCCCTGTCTACTAAAGGTACTCAATTACATATTGCAGAACTTGCTTTGATAGAAGCAGCAACCCCGGCTACTTCACTTGCCGAGGTAGTTAATGCTTTGCCCAGCGTGGCCTCAGGCCCAGGTAGTTTAGTTAACAATCCAATGAGGTTAACATTCACCCTGAACCATACTCGTCATCCCTATAGCAATCTTTTTTATCTGTCTTCAATCAGTATGAAGAAGAAAGATGATGATAGATTCTGGGAAATACAGATGTCCTATGAGACACCTGCACCTTCTGAAGCTACACAAGCAGCCCAGAAGAAGAATAAGAAGAAGCAGAAAGTTAAGAAACCTGACTCTAAGAAAATTAAAGATCAGGTACCTATAGAAGATCCAATGGATAGACCACCTGAATGGGATGGGTCTGTTAAGTCAATGACTCGTAATCGACTTACTGATTTAGATGGTATACCTATAGCCCATCAAAATGGTCTGTTAATTTCTAAACCTATACCTTTTCATCTTGATACTATAAGTTGGCAGTGGGCTTTTAATATCTCGTTAGCTAACTTACAGGTATTTATGGAAGATTTTCACGCTATAACATCTACAATTAATGGTGGTAACCTGCTTATTCCTATAGGGAAAAATGATTTTTATTTTATACCTGCTTTAGAACTTAGATGTGCAGGGGGATCTTATTCAGAAGAGTTTGAAACTGTAAGCATAACAAGTGGTACTGGCAAAAAAGATGAACCTACCAGCAAAGAATTTCATTATGTTAGAGTACAAATAGGATTTGAATATACTCCAGGGGTTGTCTGGGACCAACCTCCTGTATCTAACCACACTAAACAATGGAATACCTTCTCAAGAGAACTTGTTCCAATCCCCGTCAATGATTTAGGAGTTACATCTGGAGGGACAGCTGGTATAGCTAAAGAGCCCTGGCCTCTTCTTCCTGGTGGAGCAGCTATCTCCTTTAAAAAGTTTCATTTGACAGCACCTGAAGATTATGGGAAATTGATTAAAATAACTAATTTTAACAGCGATAGTCGGGAGACTTGGGCATATTCCTCATCTGATCCTTACCCTCCGGATACTCCTATTCGAATGTATCGAAGAACGGACTTTCAATTCTTCATTGATACATACAAATTAACATTACCAATAATTGACGATTAACTATGGCATACGGAATATACAGTCAGAAAGATGCCCAGGATATTTATGATAATGTCATTGGGGGGCAAAGATTACCACCTGAAGAAGACCCACTTGCTTCTTCAGTGGTTGGTAATGATTGGGTTTTCTGCAAGTTGACAACTACTATCAGACCCGGTAGCCCCCTGTTTGATGCAGCTACAGGTACAGCTAATCCGTTGAAGTATACAGATTATCCGGCAAGTCAGAATTTAGAGGAAGTATTGCCAGTAATAGACCCTACAAGTGGTGAAGAATCCAAGATTCATGAAATAACTATAATTAACAGAGACCCCAATGTATTCTTGGCTAAAGGGGATTACATCTGGGTTAGAGAAATGGCTGGCGAGTATGCCCCTGTAGCTGGCATGAGAACAGAACTCGATGCAGTGCTAACTATGGACCTTGGTAAAGCAAGAAGTATAACCTCCGACCCTTCCACTGCCAATTGTAAGATTTTACACGGTAGTGGTGGGGGGCTAACTTTATGTAATTGGGTAGAAACAGTTACTAATAGATTCCTGCACATTGAATTAAAAGCTAAAACCTTTATAGGTATTAAACGCAGGAATGGAGAGTGGAGGTTAGCAGATACTGATTGTGAGATATCAGAGCTGGATATCTTAGGGGGAGATGACGACATATTAGGTATTTGGCCGATAGTTTAGAACGGCAGTCGGAAAGTCATTAGGGTAATAAAATGGTAATGGTTGGAAGATGTTGTATATGTGCTACCGGAGAAGAGGCTAAGGGTTGTCATGGGTGTGCTAATAGGGTACCAGTCAGCTGGAAGATGAATTTCTCTCCAATGGATTATTCAGTCTCGCGTAGTCAAACTACATCTACTTCCCAGCCCGGAGGTGTAGGTCTAACGGATATGACTATCCAGCGAGACTATCCTGATATATCCAATGTTGGTAATGACACTTCTTTAGTAAGATTCCGACTTGGCCCCTTCGAACTTATGGAAGGCGATAATGAGTATGTTTATCCATGTGTGTGGGGGTTTATAGAAGGTGAAGCATGGTCAGGAAGATTCCATGATGGTTTTCTAGGTGGTGGTAATGTGGAAGATAACCCACCCTCTACTCAAGTAGAGGCAGAGTATGTAATATACGATTCTTTTAATATCTCCCAAGATCCTATTAACTGGTATTCTACAGGCCCCTATCCACAATGGTGCGAAACCTTATTTACTATCCAATCTCGTCCAGGTACAAATGATAATTATTTTCGAAATTATCCTACGGGGATTGGCTTCTCAACTGCAAGAGGGGAAAAAACAAAATCTGATGGCAGCTCTTTTCCATTTGCTACATCCTTTGTCCCAGGTACCGGTATAGCGGATTCATTCAAAGAACGACATGATTGGTCACATTGGGCTAGTAGTTTCATGTATGTTCCGGCGGAAGAAGAAACCCCTCCTCGACGATACGGATTTTCTGCGGTTCAAGATCCAATTTCACGCCTATGGTCTATTCATTACGAATACCACCATTGGGAAGGGGGAGGTTATCGAATTGATTGGCTGGAAGATCCCGATCCTCCTGATACACATCTCATACACGATGAAGTAGAGCCGTTTGGGGAGCAAGCGAAGGAAGCTATAACCCAAGAACATGTTGAGAGTCATTTTGACACGAGCCGTCTTAGTAGTCTTGATCACCCCTGTTTCAGGAAGTCAGGTTGGAGTCATACTAAAGAATATACACCTGTTGGGTTCTATGATGATTCAGTTCCTTGGATGGTTTACAGACAACGAGGAACAGGAACAAGACAACGTGGTGGTACTAATGCGGCTGACTGGGGAGCTGCATTGGGGACAGGATGGGAGGACAGTAATGGGGTTTTACAGCCAAGAGACTTTTCCCGTGCTATGGGAATGGCTGGTAATTTACATGTTGTGAACTTAGGACCGGACCCGCGACCACCATATAAAGACCATTATGATTTTTGGGTTAAATGGATGGATTCTGACCCGGACGCTAAGGTTTGTGACATTGAAAATCCTGGAGGGATGTCCGATTGTAAACCTCCTGATCATTACAAGTTGGAATTAACTTTGCAGTGGAGAGGTCGATTCCTACAAGCATGGCATAACAGACACCCTACCTATAGCAAT
>Ga0310123_10003197_pt1 | contig 12767 bp, 11 predicted proteins | sample CB6_AW_1057_MG_FD_203505 | JGI IMG/M metagenome (GOLD analysis project Ga0310123, IMG submission 203505) | Marine microbial communities from Western Arctic Ocean, Canada - CB6_AW_1057 | ecosystem: Environmental > Aquatic > Marine > Oceanic | place: Canada: Western Arctic Ocean | collected... | reverse complement strand
ACGAAATGGCCGGCAGCGACAGTGACGTCAAACTCGTCGCCGCCGCAGCACTCGACGCCACCGCGCTGGAAACGCCTCGAGGTGTCGACGACCTGGACATGACCGAGATCGCCGAGGGCAGCGGCTTGGGACTGGAATTGGCCGCCGACAGTGGCATCTCGCTGGAAGCGGTGGCCGAGAGTGGCATCAGCCTGGAAGGAGCCGATGAGAGCGGCATCAGCCTGGAACCCTCCGGGAGCGGAGTCGAACTGGGCGACGTGACGATCGCCGACAGCGGCATCGCACTGGACCTCGACGAGGGCAGCGGGATCGCCCTGGACCTCGACGAAAAAACCGACGAAACACAACTCGAAGTCCCCGCCCTGGTCGACGATGGGACCAACTTCGAGATGGCTGGTGCCGGCCAGGATGCAGACGAAGAAACCGGTACCGATACCAGCGTGCTGCTGTTCGACGACGAGGAAGATGCCGACGATTACTCGGCGACGGTCGTCAAGAAGTCCGACGACGCTGACATCTTCGACGAATTCGGCGACATCGGTGACGACGACGACCTGGATGTCGTCGACGACATCTTTGGCGAAGACGATGAACTCGAAGACCTCGACGTCTTCGACGCCGATGACGATGTCTTCGATGACGAAGAACAAGACGACTACGCCGTGCCCGTCGAACGGATGGTGGCGAGCGTCGAGCAGGAGTGGGGCGTGGGGACGTTTCTGTCCCTGCTGACGGCCACCGGACTGATGCTCGTCTGTGGCATGGTGCTCTTCGAACTCGTCAAGTCGATCTGGAGCGCCGAAGATCCCGGCTTCTCGGGGGGATTGATCGACACCGTCGGCCAGATGTTCAACTGACGCCGACCGATCGCCCCGCCCACGCCCACGCCCGGACCACGACCGGACCACGGCCACGCCCCTACCCAGCGAACCGCAAAAAAAAGTGCGGTTTGCCCTAGGCACGCTCACCCCCGGCACACTATAAATCCGCCCTCACTCACGGGACGCGACCCGTTGCCTCTCTCAGCAACTTCGCGACCTACTCGCCCCACTCAACTCTCTACTCTCCCCTCTCAACTCTCTTCTCCCCCCCCTCGTACCACCTCACCCCAGGCTATCTCAGCCCGGTTGGTCTCCGTTGCGTGTCGCGCGGCTTCGTGCCGCAGCACTCCGCACGGCTCCACCCGGGTCGGCAAAGGAGTGCCCCATGTCGTCAACGGCCCGCACATCCGCTCCCGTTCTCCTGGCCCTGGCCGCCACGCTCGCCGCCGGCTGCAACATGGTCCCGCAGCAAACTCTGCGTCAGTCCCAGAATCGGGCGATGCAGCTGGCCGGAAACAACCGGCAGCTCAGTCGTGACAACATGGCGTTGAAGTCGAATCTCGACGTCTCCCACCAGCGACTGGCCAACATGAACAGCGAACGGTCGCTGTTGCAGCAGCGATACGTCAACCTGCTCAAGCAACAAAGCCCGCTCTCGCCCGAAGCCACCCGCCAGCTCGAAGCACTCAAGCAGAAGTACCCGCTGTTCCAGTTCGACCCCAAGAGTGGTGTCAGCCGCATCGGAGAGGACATTCTCTTCCAGAGCGGCAGCGCGGTGGTCAACAACAAGGGAGCAGCCACGATCCTGGGTGAATTCGCCCGGATCATGAACCAGCCCGATGCCAAACACCTCAATATCCTCGTCATCGGACACACCGACGACCGCCACATTGCCAAGGCCAACACCCGCTCGAAACATGCCACCAATTGGCACCTCTCGACCAACCGCGCCAACTCCGTACTCGTTTCGCTGCAGAAGCTCGGGATCGAATCGGGCCGGCTGGGATCGGCCGGCTACGGGCCCAACCAGCCGCTGGTCCCCAATGCCGACGCCTCGGCACGTCAGACGAACCGCAGGGTCGAGATCTTCGTGCTTCACTCCGACGCCGTTGTCGCTCGCTGGAATCCCGATACCAGCCTCAAGTAGACACCCCGCTCAGGCCTCGGCCGGCTCGCCTGCGTCGACTCGATCCTCCGACACCTCGTCGACGACTCGCAGAGTCGGAATCGGGACCAGCCCGTCGAGGACCCGCTGGCCGTCGCGAGTGATCTTGTAACGCATGCCCGTCGTGCGGTCGCCCACCTCGAAGCCCAACCATCCCAGCGCGATCAGCCGACCGTGTAGCTCCGAGAGCCTCTCGAGGTCGTACCCATCCAGCGACTCGATGCGAGGCAGCCAGTCGTCACGCTCGTGCTCATCGGGCAGGTCGGCCAATCCGAGCACCACCTCCACGTCGCCAGGATCAGCCAAGCCGTCTCGGGACAGCAGACGCTCCGACGCAACAGGCTCGGTCTCCTCGACCAACCGGTACGCTTCCAGCACCTCTCGCCATCCGGCGTCGAGGTCGAGCAGTTCTGCGTCGATATCGATCATCGTCCATCGTATCGACGACCGGACCCTTCAAAGACAGTTCGACCGCTGCGGCCCTCACGACCGCTACGACCCGCCCCCCTCGATCAGGCACACGGCCGCACAACCGCTACCGGCCGCCTAACCGGACCCGGCCCGCTGCAGCAAACAGCTCAGGATCCCCGGCGTACTCGCCCAAAGCTCACATGTTCGTCTTGGCGTCGTCGACATCGCCGAGGACGGCATTCAGAGCCGCGTTCAGCGGCCCGTCGTGTGAGTGGTCGGTCGAGTAGATCCGGAAGATCGAAAAGCTGGTCGGCAGCTGGCAGAACAGCTCATCGTCATCCAGCGGCAACGGCTCACCCTCGGCCGGATCCAGCAGAAAGTTCTGGCCACCGGCAGGCAACGGGCCGCTGGGACGGTGGTAGTGCCGCGCCACGTCGACCCGCATCGGGATCTCCGACAACCCAGCGGGCAACAGGCGTCGCACGCGAGTTTCGACCAGTTCCGGCTCCGAGAAAATCGTCACCCGCTCGGACTCCCCGGCGCGGAAATGCAGAGTCCGCTCGCAGGCCAGCTTCCAATCCACGTCGCGGTTCAGGATCCTCGCCCACCGCTGCCCCAACTCGCGTGTCGAGTCATCCTCCGAGAGCGCCCATCGCCCCACGTCGACCAGGAAACTCGACTCGGTCAGTCGACGGTAGTCGTCCAGGTGCTCACTCGGATTCCCCGGAAACAGCCGCTGCATCGTCTCGGGAAAGACCAGCTCCAGCGACAGGTCCAATGCCCTCACCGTGCGGTGAAAATACACCGTCCGGAACAGGTTGGCCCGCGTCTCGATGAAGTTGACCAGAGTGGCCAGGCCGCGTGAGTGGATGGTCAGGCCCTGGGGCGTGAAGAAGCTGTAGTGCAACAGCCGCGGCAAGTCGAACGCGCGGGTGTTGTAACCGGTCATGTACGCGTCTCGCAGCACGAAATCCATGTTGTCGACGGTGTAGATCCCACTGAAGAGCGACCTCAACTTGCACAGCCAGTCGGGAGTCCCGTCGAGCTGCTCGCCGATCCGCGGACGCCGGATCAGCCAGGCCACCTGCCGCGGATCCAGTTCCTCCAACGGCTGCAACTGCCCGTTGGGATTCCGCCGCACTCGACGAATCAACTCGCCCAGCTCCTCCTCGATGATCTGTGCGCCCAGGTCCTCGTGAGTGAGTTCGAAGTCGGCCAGGAAATGGTCGTCGAAGAAGTGCCCGAAGGGACCGTGGCCGACATCGTGCAGCAGCGCCGCCAGCCGCACCAGGCTCTCGACGCACGCCCGCGAGGGGACGTTGTCGCACGAGGCCTGCAGCGAATCGTACCAGGCGTCAATCGCCTGGCTCGCCAGGTGCATCGCGCCGAGCACGTGCTGAAATCGCATGTGTTCGGCCGACGGGAACACCCACCAGGCGGTCTGCAACTGGTGAATCTGCCGCAACCGCTGTACCCACGGATGATCGATCAGCTCTTGCTCGGCCACTTCGCCTTCGGGGAGATGGCCCCGCGAGACGAACGGGATGTACCCGTGGATCGGGTCGTGCGAGAGGCTCTCGGTGGCGAAATCACGTGGCATCGGCATCTATCCCTCGGCTGCGACCGATCCTATCTCAACGCCCCGACACGCGGTACTTCACTCGGCCCAATCGCGAGACCGCTCGACGGCTCGCAGCCATCCCGCATACAGCGATTCTCGCTTTTCGGCGGCCATCTCTGCCGAGAATCGCCGCTCCAGACGCCAGGCCTCGGCAATCTCGTCGGTGCTGTCCCAGACCCCGGTCGCCAGTCCCGCCAGTCGAGCGGCTCCCAGGGCTGTCGTTTCCAGTACCTCGGGTCGCAGTACGTCGACATCGAGCATGTCGGCCTGGAACTGCATCAGCAGGTTGTTGGCCGCAGCACCCCCATCCACTCTCAGCCCCCCCAAGCTGACCCCCGCCTCTCGCTGCATCAACTCCAACAGGTCGCGGCTCTGGTAGGCGATCGATTCCAGGGCGGCTCGAGCCAGCTGAGGCCGGGCCGTGCCGCGGGTGATGCCGATCAGCGTCCCGCGGGCCGCGGGGTCCCAGTACGGAGCACCCAGCCCGACAAAGGCGGGCACCAGGTAAACCCCGTCGGTCGATTCGCATTCAGCCGCCAGGCCCTCGATCTCGGCAGCCTCGGAAATCAGGCCCAGCCCGTCTCTGAGCCACTGCACCACCGCTCCGCCAACAAACACCGCTCCCTCCAGGCAATAGGTCACCTCGCCGTTCAAACTCCAACCCACCGTCGTCAGCAACCCTCCGTCAGAACGCACCGCCTCTGTGCCGGTATTCATCAACAAGAAACAGCCGGTGCCGTAGGTGTTCTTGGCCTCTCCCGGAGCAAAGCAGGCCTGCCCGAATGTCGCAGCCTGCTGGTCCCCGGCCATCCCCGCCAACGGAACCCGCGTACCCAGGATCTCGGCATCGATCTCACCGATCACCCCTGACGACTCGACCACCTCGGGCAACATCGCCCTGGGAACACCGATCGCCGCCAACAGCTCGTCGTCCCACTCGAGCGTGTGGATGTTCAGCAACATCGTCCGGCTGGCATTGCTGACATCGGTCACGTGGCAGCGGCCTCCGGTCAATCGCCAGGCCAGGAACGAGTCGACCGTGCCAAACAGCACCTCCCCCCGCTCGGCCCGCGACCTGAGACCCTCGACCTCATCGAGCAGGTGAGCGATCTTGGTGCCCGAGAAGTACGGATCGAGCACCAACCCGGTCTTGTCCCGAATCAGGCTCTCGTAGCCGTCGCGTTTCAGATTGGCACATCGCTGCGCGGTCACGCGGCTCTGCCACACGATCGCGTTGGCGACCGGCCGCCCGCTGTCTCGCTCCCACACCACCGTCGTCTCACGCTGGTTGGCGATCCCCACCGCCACAAGCTGACTCGAGTCGACCTCCGCCTCGACCAACGCCCTGCGCGCCGTCGACAACTGCGACTCCCAGATCGCCTCGGCGTCGTGCTCGACATGGCCCGGCTCGGGGTAGATCTGCTCGAACTCGGCCTGGGCCATGCCCACCGCCCGGGCCGATTCATCGAACACGATCGCGCGGCTGGAGGTGGTACCCTGGTCCAACGCCAACACGTACTGTGACATGCACTCGCCTCGGTTTCACGGTCATCAACGCAGCGTCGCCCGACTACTTCACCCGCTCTCGCCAAGCACGCCAGCTGGCCCGCAACTCGCTCAATCGCTCGGACATGCCCGAATCTCCAGCCAGGTTCTTTTCCTCGCGAGGATCAAGCTTCAGGTCGTAGAGTTCCTCGACGACCGGGTCCAGGGACGTGTAGCGGACGTACTTGAATCGCGGACCACGAACTCCCTCGGTCATCGGAATCCGAGGGTGCCGGAAGGGATGCTCGTAAAAGAACTCGGTCCGCCACTTCGCTCGACGACCCCGCAGCAAGGGCAGCAGAGATCGCCCCTGCACCGACCCGGGCACGCCCAGCCCGGCCAGGTCGAGAATCGTGGGGGCGATGTCGATGTTCAGGGCCGGAGCGGAAATCCGGCTGCCCTTGCGGCCCGACGGCAGCCGAGGATCACAGATCACCAGCGGCAACCTGATCGACTCCTCGTGCATGAACCACTTCCCCGCCAGGCCATGCTCGCCCAGGTAGAAGCCGTTGTCGGAAGTGAAGATGATCACCGTGTTCTCAAACAGCCTCTTCGACTTCAACAGCCCCACCATCCGGCCGATCACATCATCGACTCCCATCACCAACCGGTAGTAGTCCTTGACCGATTTCTGGAACATCGCCGGGTCGGCGAAGCGGATCTTCCAGCGCCGACGTGCCTCGGACGTCTGCAGGAATTTCGGCAAACGAGCGAAATGCGCGGCGGTGGCCGTCGCTGGACGTGGGATCTGCGTGTCGGCCAGGACCGTCTTGTAGCGGTGATCGGGCTGGAAGGGCCAGGGATCACCGTCCTGACAATGAGCCGCCTTGGTGTAGTACTGCAGCAAGAACGGCTTCTCGCCGTCGCAGGTGTTCAGGAAATCGAGAACCTGCTGGCCCAGGCGGTGAGTCAGGTGAGGCCCCTGGCCGTTGGGCTTGGGGTAGTAGCGACCCTGGCCGCTAAAACCCTGGAAGACGTCGTAGCGGTCCACTGGCAACCGCCCGCCCAGGCCCCACTTGCCAATCATCGCCGTGTGATATCCCGACTTACGCAACAGCACCGGAAACGCATCCTTCCATTGCATCTCGCTCAGAGGCTGCCGGAAACTGCGGATCCCGTGACGCATCGCGTACTGGCCCGTCAGAAAACTGGCTCGGCTGGTGGCACAGATCGAGGTCGTGCAGAAGGTGTGAGTGAAAATGGCACCGTGACCGGCCAGTGCGTCGATGTGAGGCGTCTTCAGGACCGGGTTGCCCATGCAACCCAGGGCATCAAACCTCTGGTCGTCGGTGATCACCAGGATGATGTTCGGTCGTTGAGCCGCATGCAGCCGAGCGACTCCGACACCCGCCAGCAGCATCAGCACACAGGCGAGCACACGCCCAGGGACACCTCGGCCACCAGGCCCCGACCGCCACTCCTGCATCTCACTCCCCCCTGGCACGTCCGATTCTTCCTCGACGGCGACACAGTGCCCCATTGAACCGAAATTGTCAATTCCCGGAGGTGTCCTCCACTTTACCTGCTACCTGAGAGCACCTATTCTCCGCTCCGCCTTCGCTCTCGAGCCAGTCCCGGGAAGATCCACCGTGTCCTGTTCCATCGAAACGGCGACCGACCGCGACTACCTGGGCGTCGCCGCACTCGACCGCATTTCCTGGCCCATCGCTCCGGACCTGTTCATCCCCGATGGAGAACACATCTGGAGGATCTGGTGCGACGCGGCGACTCTGCTGGTGGCCCGCCGACCCAGGGGATCAGAGCCACTCCCGGAATCCGGCGAGATCGCCGGCGCGCTGGTGATGTTTCCCACCAACACCGCTGAACTCTGCCTGCACAAGATCATGGTTCATTCCCAGTGCCGGGGAGAAGGAATTGGCAGCGAGTTGATGCAGGCCGGGCTCGCCATGGCGACCGCCCCGGTCTTCCTGACCGTAGACCCCGGCAACGACGCCGCTGTCTCGCTTTACCAGAATTTCGGCTTTACCATCCGCAGCCGCGTCGACGGCTTCTACCGGCCGCACGAAGACCGGCTGATCATGGTTCACCCCGGTCCCCAGTGACCTGCTCGGCCGAACCCGAGTCGGACTCGGCCTGAACCGACTCCTCTCGCTGACCCAGCCGCGCCTCCTCGCCGCGAATCATGCGGCCGATGTTGCCGCGGTGCCGGTAGATGATCAACAACGGCACCGCGAGCGTGAACGCCGAGAGACTCCAGTGCGGGATCCAGCGATCCTCCATCACCATCAACACCGTTTGCACAATGGCAAACGCCAGCGATGCCAACAGCGAACCCAGGCTCCCCATGCGACTCGTCGCCAGGCTCAACAGGTACACGCCCACGGCCACCAGCGTCGCCCACGGCCCCAGCATCACCGCCACGCCCAACGCGGTGGCCACCCCCTTGCCCCCTCGCAGGCCAATCCAGCAGGGGTACATGTGCCCCAGGATCGCAATCAGCCCCACCAGCACCTGCGCGTGCACGATGGTAACGCTACCTGGTTCAAGCGTAGCGACCCAACCGGCCATCGTCTCTGAAACCACCAGGACCGGCAGCAGTCCCTTCGCAGCGTCCGGCACCAGGACCGCCACGCCCCACCTGAGGCCCATCACCCGGGCCACGTTGGTGGCTCCGATGTTGCCACTGCCCTGGGTGCGAATGTCGATTCCGCCCACCACGCGGCCGATGATGTATCCAAACGGGATCCCACCCACCAGGTAGGCCACCACGCACGCGATCACCATGTAGACGGGCGTCGTCATCGGGGTCACGCCGAGCCGAACGGGAATCCGCAGCGGTGCGGCCCCCAACGGGTCACCGCCTGTGACGAGTTAGAGCCGATCGGCGAGAGAAAGTCGAGCGACGGGATCGGTTTTCCCGACTTCAGATTCCACCAATTCCCATCCGCCTCACACAGCCACAGAACAGCCACACACCGCCGCCTCATGCTGCTCGAAAGAGGTCCGCCGATTCGCGGCTCAAAGAGGAGCTCTCGAGTTGGCTCGTAAACTCGCTTCTCGCCCGCTCGCACATCGACGCGTCGAAGCCGCAGACCACGCGGGCACTTTCGAGAACGCCATCAAACCACCGACAGTAGTCCAACTCGGGCCAATCGCGACGGCAGTACCGGGCCAATCTCGAGGACTGGCGGGCCAGTTGAGAGACCTGGCCGGGCACGACAAACTCGGCGTACTCCAGGTCGATCACCGCCGGAGAGATCACCCGGCTGCCGTGACACGGCAGGAACACGTTGTCGGGGCCGACATCGACGTGAAAACAACCGGTCCGCAGCAGGTCAACCAGAACACCGGCGACCCGGTCCAATGCGCGACGCCGCTGCACATGATCTCCGGCGATCGCCAGTTGCGCTGACAGGCTCGAACGCCCGGCCAGGTGTTCGATCACCAGCAGACTGGCCACCAGCGGATCGAATCGGCGGCGGACTCGGCCCTGGGCAAAGACCCCAGGGACGACCAGGCCCAGCCTGGCGGCATGCTGCAGATTCCTGGCTTCGCTGAAACCGTATCGCCGCCACTTGCGTTTGCGATGCAGCGTACCCAGGAAGACGACCTTCACCACGTGATCACCATCGCGGAAGACCAGCCTGCGGTCGGTCTGCTTCAGGATGCCCGACACCTCTCCGTCGAGAATCCGCTCGGCATACGTCTCCAGGCACTCGCCCAGTTCGCCGTCGCCGGCCCGTCCCACCACTCCACGGCCACGAACGGCCGTCGGCAGGAACGAAGACAATGCCGGCGTCGGGTCACTCACGAGGTCACCTGGGTTCGAGTCACGCGGCGTGTGCCCGCTTCAGAAGCCCGTTCAATTCGGCGAAGACCCGCTCGGGAGCCAGCTCGGTCATGCAGCGGTGATGGCCCAACGGACAGGTTCGCTGCTGGCACGGTCCGCAATCGAGATCCTGTTGCATGTGGACCGCGTTGTCGGAGAACGTTTCGCTCCAGGCGATGTGGGTCGGGCCAAACAGCGTCACCACCGGAACATCGAACGGGGCCGCAAAGTGCCTCGGCCCCGAGTCGGTCGTGACCATTGCGGTGGCGTGCCGGACCACCGCCTTGGTCAACCCCAGGCTCTGGGGCTCTTCAGCCAACGACACGACCCGAGAGTCATCGGCGACCGCGGCAATCTGTCGGGCCTCCTCACGCTCCGAAGGTCCACAGACCACAACCACCGCCAGTTCGGTCGACGTCACGATCTTCCGTGCCAGTTCTGCGAACAGGCCGCTGGGCCAGTGCTTGGCTGCTCCGAAGGCGCCACCGGGATTGAAACACACGTAGGGCCGCGGACCCAGCACATCGCCCCGACGTGCCCGAATCGCACGCCAGGCCGATTCGTCTGACTTCGAAACCGACAGGTGCATCCGACGATCGGTCGACTCGCAACCGAGCGTCTTGACCAATCTCAGGTATTCATCCAACACCGGGTGAGGAATCTTGCGAGACCGGGGCGGGACCGGATCGGTCAAGAGCAGCCGGCGGCCGTCTCGAGCCAACCCGATCCGGCGGCGGGCTCCCGACAACCACGCCATGAAGGCCGATCGCAGCGAATTGGGAAACAGCACTGCCACGTCGAACCGCTCGGCTCTCAGACGCCGCGCCAGCCCCCAGCCGGAACTCTCGCGCGACCCGCCACCCGGGTCCCACTCGATCGACCTGTCAACCAGGCCGGTCCCTTCCAGGACATCACCCACGTAGGGACGCAGCACACCCACCACTTCGCCATCGGGCCACTGGCTGCGGATCGAGGCCAGGGCCGGAGTGGCCATCACGGCATCACCAACCCAGTTGGGCAGAAACACGGCGGTCTTCATGCCATCCCCCGACCGACTCGGACCGACCCAGGCCACGCTAACCGGCCCGCCGCAGTTGTTGTTGATCTGCCTCGCGAATCCGGGCCACGATCTCGCTGGTCGAGAGCCCCGGCACCAGCCCCAGGCCCTTGGCGACTCCCCCGTAGGACTCGACCAGCTCGCGTCCCACGATTTCCTCGACCGCGTAGGTCCCGCCCTTGACCAGCACGTCGGGTCGGAGTGTCTGGATGAGTGCTTCGGGGGTGGCTTCGTCGAAGATCACCACGTAGTCGACCACCTCCAACCCCGCCAGCATCGCGGCTCGCTGCTGTTGAGCAATGATCGGTCGCCCCGGTCCCTTTTCGAGCCCCCTCACGCTGCTGTCGCTGTTGACGGCCACCACCAGGCAGTCCCCCTCGGCGGCAGCCTGCTCGAGACTGGCCAGGTGACCGGCGTGCAACAGGTCGAAGCAGCCGTTGGTCATCACGATCTGCTGCCCCGACTCGCGGCGGGCCGCCAGCAACTCGGACAGCGCCGCTCGATCACGAATCTTCTCGCCCGCGGCTCGAGGCCCCTTCAGCAGGTCTGCGATCATCTCACCGCGTGTCACAGTCACCACCCCGATCTGCTCCACCTCCAGGCCGCCGGCCGTGTTGGCCAGCCGCGCCATGGTCTCGGGATCACAACCGGCGGCGGCCGCGAGACCGAGGGTGGCCAGCACCATGTCCCCGGCGCCGGTGATGTCGTAGACCTCGCGGCGACGCGTGGGCACGTGACGGGTGGTGTCGTCGGAATGGGCCAGCACGATGCCGTCGCTGTCGAGCGTGACGAAGGCGGTGTCGAGTTCGAGATCTCCGCAGAGCAGCGACGCGGCGGCCAGGCCGTCCTCCACCGTCGCAATCACACGTCCCGTCGCCCGGGACGTTTCGAGGCGGTTGGGAGTGATCGCCGTCGCACCGCGGTAGACCCGGTAGTCTCCACTCGAGGCCGGATCCACGATGACCGGGACCCCCGCCTTGGCAGCGGCCGAGATCACCGCCGACAACAACTCCGGCGTGCAGACTCCCTTGGCGTAATCCGAGACCAGCACCGCATCAACTTGACGCTTGGCCCTGGGCGATATCGAGGCCTCGAGTGCCTGGATCAACTCGTCGGCGATGGCCGGGCACAACCGATCACGCGATTCGCGATCGATGCGGAGTACCTGGTGAGGGTGCCGGTGCTGGGCACGGCCCATGACTCGTGTCTTGACCGTCGTCGGACGCGCCTCGTCGGTGACAACCAGCTCGGTCCCGATCCCGGCCCGTACCAGGTGGTGACGCATCTCGCGGCCGTCTTCGTCGTCGCCGACCACCCCGGCCATCAACACCTCGGCCTCGAGACCCCGCAGCATGTTGGCCACGTTGGCCGCACCGCCCAGACGTACCTCGCGATGATCCTCCCGCAGGAGCATCACGGGAGCCTCCTGGCTGATCCGCTCGGCGTCAGCCCAGGTGTATCGGTCCAGGACCAGATCTCCCACGACCAACAGCCGCGGATGACCGGCCCCCCGGAGAATCTCGACCAACTCGTACGACATGGACCGGGGATCATCTCGATCGACCGCGGTCGAGTCAATGTCTCTTGAATCGCTGACCCGATCCCCCGGGCAAGTCAATCCGACTCGCTGTCGACATCCCTGAGCATCGGTTCGAGTTCTTCGACGAAGTCGTTGACGTCCTTGAACTCGCGGTACACCGAGGCAAACCGCACGAATGCCACCTGGTCCACATCACGCAGGCGACCAAATACCAGCTCGCCGATTTCACGCGACGGAATCTCACGCTCGAAGCCCCGGTAGACCTCCTGCTCGACCGCGTTGATGATCCCCTCGATCTCGTCGTCGCTGACCGGTCGCTTGTAACAGGCCTTCTCGAGCCCCAACCGGATCCGCTCGCGGTCGAACGGAACCCGCGAGCCATCCTTCTTGATCACCCGCAGCGGAGATTCCTCGATCTTCTCATACGTCGTGAATCGCCGCTCGCAACCCAGGCACTCGCGGCGGCGGCGGATCGCATGAGGCTGACTGGCTCGCGAATCGACCACCCTGGTCTCTTCGAAATGACAAAACGGGCACTGCATCGCTGCAAGACTCCCCGAAACGCGTTGCCGAACCGTTGCGTGCCAGCGCGACGACTACGGTACCCGAGCGAGCCGAAACCGCAAAGACCACTTGGAGCCTGGCCAACAGACTGACTCACCGGGATGGGCCCATCTCATCACCGGACCCATCACCGGACCCAGCACCGGACTCAGCACCGGCATCATCATCGGCCGCCTTGTCGTCGCTGCCGTGTCGTAGCTCCTCGAGTGACATTTTCAGTTCACGCACCGAGCCGACCCCGACGGCGAGCAGC
>Ga0310123_10003196_pt1 | contig 12769 bp, 13 predicted proteins | sample CB6_AW_1057_MG_FD_203505 | JGI IMG/M metagenome (GOLD analysis project Ga0310123, IMG submission 203505) | Marine microbial communities from Western Arctic Ocean, Canada - CB6_AW_1057 | ecosystem: Environmental > Aquatic > Marine > Oceanic | place: Canada: Western Arctic Ocean | collected... | reverse complement strand
GAGGAGCTACCGAGCGTGCTCGCGACTCTCAGTCGCGACCCGGGCAGCGCGCTGTGTCACCGTATCCGATACCCGGGCCAGTGAAACACTCAGTAATCTGAGGAGCCAAAACCGTGTACAGCGTGACCGTTCGTGACCACTTCATGATTGCCCATAGCTTTCGCGGTGAGGCGTTTGGACCGGCACAGAGGCTCCACGGCGCGACCTATGTCGTGGACGCGACGTTCAGGCGAACAGACCTTGACGATGACGGAGTCGTCGTGGACATCAGCCTGGCGAGCCAGCAACTGGGAGCGGTGCTTGCCGGTCTCAACTACTGCAATCTGGATGACGATCCGGCCTTCGCCGGAAAGAACACCACCACGGAGATGCTGGCAAAGGAGGTTTTCGACCGACTCGTCCGGGCAGTCCATGCCGGCCGCCTGGGTGATGCGGGACGCGGTGTGTCAGCGATCTGCGTTACCCTGCGGGAGTCGCACCTGGCGATGGGTAGCTACGAAGGTGTGCTGTGAGCGCACCGGAGCTTCATGTCGTTGTTCCTGGTCCACTCGACCAGCGTACGGGCGGTTACATCTATGACGCGTGTATCGTCGACGGTCTTCGGCGGATGGGATGGTGTGTGGTGGTCCACGAGCTCGACGGCACGTTTCCCGAAGCCGACGAGACCGCGTATGTGAGCTTGACGCAGGTTCTGGCTGACCTGCCTGACGACACGCGGGTCGTGGTCGACGGTCTGGCGATGGGTGGCCTACCTCAACCGCTGTACCCTCATCGCGAGCGCCTCCGGATTCTGGGTCTGGTACACCATCCTCTTGCCGACGAGACCGGTCTGGATGAGCGCCAGCGTCGGAGGTTGTTGGCGTCAGAACGAGACGCGCTGTCTCTGTGTCGTGGCGTGGTGGTGACTAGCGCGAAGACAGCCTCCCGGTTGACCGCCTATGGTGTGCCCGCCGCGCGTGTCTATGCTGTGCCGCCGGGAACGGAACCGGCTCGTCGGGCTGACGGTCCTGGCCCCGGTGATCCGTCTCAGATCTTTTGCGTGGGCGCCGTGATTCCAAGGAAAGGCCAGGATGTGCTCGTGCGTGCGTTGGTGCGTCTCCGCGAGCGGCCCTGGAACTGTATCTGCGCCGGCAGTCTGACCCGCCATCCCGCCTATGCTTGTGCGGTGCAGGCCCAGGCCATCGAGGCTGGCTTCACCGAGAGGGTTCGTTTTGTTGGGGAGTGTGCACCAGATACCCTGGACGAGCTCTATCACTCGAGTTCGATGTTCGCGCTGCCGTCATACGACGAGGGCTATGGGATGGCCCTGAGCGACGCGCTGGCGAGGGGACTTCCGGTGGTGAGCACCACGGGGGGGGCGATCCCAGACACGGTGCCGGAGGGTGCCGGTGTGCTCGTGCCGCCTGGAGACGACCAAGCGTTGGCAACGGTACTCGAGGACCTTCTGACGGACGCTTCGCGGTGCCAGAATCTTGCGTTCGCGGCGCGGCGCCACGCGTTGACGCTGCCGAGCTGGGACCAGGCCGCCGCGGCGTTTGCGGTGGCCGTGTCGGTGCTCGGCTCTCAAGCGGCGTGATTCCGTCCACGATGCCTCGACAGACTGGAGACGTGTTCGATGCCGACTGGCTCGCGTTGCGTGAGCCAGTCGACCATGCATCGCGCGCCCTCGCCCTGCTCCCCCTGTTAGAGGCGGCGGTACGGGCTGGTCGATGGTCGCGGGTCCTTGACCTGGCGAGCGGTACGGGCTCGAACCTCCGATACCTCGCGCCAAGGCTTCCGGTGGGGCAGGCGTGGACGCTCGTCGACCACGACAGCGCGCTGCTGGCTCGCGTCGATGTGCCGGACAGAGTGCAGAGTGTCGACTGGGTGCCCGGTGATATCGCGACGGAGGGAATTGCGGCAGTTACCGAAGCTCATCTGGTGACCGGCTCAGCTCTGCTCGACCTGGTATCGGAGACATGGATGCGAACCTTGGCCGCGGCGTGCCGTTCCGCCGCCTGCGGCGTGCTGTTCGCGCTGACCTACGACGGTGGTATCGTGTGGGAAAGCGTGAACGCGGCTGTTGAGGACCCCGCCGACGAGATGGTCCGACTCGCCGTCAACGCTCATCAGACGCGCGACAAGGGCCTCGGGCCTGCACTGGGGCCGTCGGCCGGCGTGGTGGCCCAAGCCTGCTTTCAGGAGGTTGGCTATCAGACCTGGTTTCGCCCGAGCCCGTGGTGTCTGGGGCCGTCGCACACCGTACTCGCGACTGCACTTGTCGATGGGTGGGAGCGGGCCGCGGCCGAGGAGCGGCCAGGCCGAGGGCGTGAGATTGGTGCCTGGGCCAACCGTCGACGGGAACAGCTGGCTGAGCACAGCGTGGGCGTGACGGTCGGGCACGTTGACATGCTGGCCTTACCGACGGATACGGAATGACGGTCGCCGGGCGCCAGATGACGCGACTCGGGGTCGCCCGTCTGTCTGTCAGCGTCGTGCTACTGGTCGTTCTGGCCAGGTGGCTCGAGGTCGGTGAGATTGCCGACCGTCTGACACGAATGCAGTCGTCCTGGCTTAGTGTCGCACTGGTGCTCTCAGTCGTTCAAGTGGCTCTGTCGGCCTGGCGCTGGCGATTCACCGCAGGGCGGCTCGGCATCGAGTTGCCGTTCTCGATGGCAGTGCGTGAGTACTACCTGGCCATGTTTCTCAACCAGGTGATTCCGGGCGGTGTCGTGGGAGATGTGTCCCGGGCCTGGCGTCACGCGCGTGTTCAGTCAACACTGCGGTCGGCCAGCGGCCCAGCGGTTCACGCCGTGATCATCGAACGAGCATCAGGCCAGGTGGTCATGGCCACGGTCGCGATACTGTCTGTCGTGTCACTGCCCCTTGGCCTCGGGCTGACATGGGGGTGGACAGCGCTTGCCGTCGGAGCTGTGGTGTCCGGTTGCTGGTTCTGGATCCACGATGTGAGTGAGGCATCGCTGGTCGGCCGCTTCTGGCGGGACGCGCGGCTTGCACTGTTCGAGGGGCTCGCCCTTCCGCTGCAGTTTGCAAGCTCGGTACTGGTAGTTGCGACCTACCTGCTCACGTATCTGATCGCCGCCAGGGCGATCGGAGTCGAAACACCGCTGGTGGTCCTGGCGCCGCTAGTGGCTCCGGTGCTGCTCACGATGCTGATCCCGGTGACGGTAGCCGGATGGGGTGTGCGCGAGGGTGCCGCCGCGGTGCTGTGGGGCGTGGTCGGTCTCACGTCGGTCGATGGAGTCGCGATATCGGTCGCCTACGGTCTACTGGTGCTGCTCTCCACCGTTCCAGGGGGGGTCATTCTGATCTTTGGCGTAGGAGTGAGTCGAGGGTCGAGGGTCGTGGGAGGGTCGTGGGTCAAAGGTCGAAGGTCGTGAGTCGACGATTCAACGGTCTCGCAGGTCAAAGTCGAAAAGGACGTCGTCGCCTAGACGGAAAAGCCGACACGGCGACCGCAACGCTCCGTTCAGTGTGTCGATCGGGTCGAACGTGAACGCGGGTTTTCCCGATCCGATGATGAGCGGTGCGACCGTCACATGGAGGCGGTCAACCGCTCGAGCCTGAAGGAACTTCGATACGGTCACTCCGCCGCCCTCGATGAGCACTCGCTCGAGTCCCAGGTTATGGAGGGCACTGAGAACGACCGGTGGCTCGAACTGGCGTTGCGCGTCAACGGGCAACACGAGCACGGAGACGTTGCTCTCTCGTGCCTCTTGTTCCCTGTCAGGCATCTCCCGTCGGATGTGGACCGTGCGGGCCGATCCGTCCAAAAAGACGTGCCGGGTTGGGTCTAGCCGACCATCCGGATCGAGGATGACACGGACCGGATTATCCCCCTCGACTTCACGAACGGTCAGCCGCGGGTCGTCGGATTCGATCGTGCCGGCACCGACGACCACGGCGTCGACCAGGGCACGAAGACGGTGTAAACGAACGATATCGGCGGTTCCGGTGATGTAGTGCGAGTGGCCGCTCTCGGTTGCGATTCGACCATCGAGGCTCTGACCGAGCTGCGCCACGGCCAACCGACGCGGGACCTGGAGCGGCAAGTAGAGTTCGAAAATATCGCGAACCTCGTCCGATACGGGCAGGGAGGTTTTCCACTGGCCCGATGGGTCGACTTGCAACCAGACATCGGGCCTGGGATTATGGGGTAGGCAAACTCGAGGGTGTGCGGCCCCGGGGGCCAGAGGTATAGCGCGAACCAGATCCCAGGCCGCCCGCTCGTCAATGGGGCCGCTCAAGTTAGACTCCTCATTATTTACAGGTCGACAGTAGCATGCATCAAGCGCAACGTGGTTTGTTCGATCTTCAGCAGGGTCGACCCCTGCATGTGACCAGCGAACGACAACAAGGGCTGGGTGGGGGTACGTTCCTCGCGACCGTCGAGGGGTTGACGACGCAGACGTTGGAGCAGGTGAGCAGCCTGGACGAGGGCCGGGTCCGCCTGGCCGTGACCAGACATCGGGCGGAGGCGATGGGGCTCTTTGCGCACTGGCACGGTCGCAAGGCTCGCACGGCGATGAGTCTGAGCCTCACAGGGCAGACAACCCCCGCTGAGCTACTGCGAATCTCCAGCTCGATTGTGAGCCACGACTTCGCGACACTCGATGCCAGACGGGCATCGCCGGCCGAAGTGGGTGGCCTGACCCTGGCGCGGCTCGGTCGCCTGTTGCCCGCGATCGTCGGTGCTCCGGTTGGCGCATCTGCGGCCAGAGACCTTCGGACGCTGGTCGAAGCTGGCGACGTGTTATCGGTGACGGCCTCACAGATCGACGCGATGGCGAACGCTGTTCGCGTCGCAGTGACACACGTCAGCGAGGGTCCCGTTCCGTTACGGGATACAGAGGACGCCCGGTTCATGTCGTTCCGAGAAGCTAACGGCATTGTTGAGCACGTCGCTGTCCTCATCGGCGATCGCGAGCAGTGGCCCGACCCGGTTCCGGTTCGGATCCACTCGGCCTGCCTCACTGGTGACCTCTTTGGAAGCCTGCGTTGTGATTGTGGAGAGCAGCTCAGGGGGAGCTTGCGGATCTTTAACGAGCGCGGCGGCGGTGTCTTGCTTTATCTCGCGCAGGAGGGTCGAGGCATCGGGCTCGGCAACAAGCTCCGCGCCTATACCCTGCAGCAGGAAGGATTGGATACGGTTGATGCAGACTGCACGCTCGGGTTTGGTGCGGACGAGCGTCGATACGATGCCGCCGTCGAAATCCTCCAGTATCTCGGGGTCAATCGGGTTCAGCTGCTGACCAATAACCCCGACAAGGTTCGTACGGTGCGCGAGGGCGGGATCGAAGTAGTCGACCGCCAGCCGTTGTATGGGACGCTCAACCGCCACAACATCCGTTACGTCAAGACCAAGGTTCAGCGCGCTGGGCACTGGTTGGGCGACATGCTGTCTGGTGCTGCACCAGGCGAGTGACCCCGGTTGTCAGCTCGGTCAGACTCCTCCCACGCGCTCGATCGGATACTCCTTGGTGTCCCGAATGACGTCGGCGAGCACCTGACCATACCCATTCACGAGGCGTTCCCCCATCGCGGCGTTGGCCAGGGTGGCGTGTCCAGACGCCCCAGCGCGGTTGAGGTCCTCGGCCAGCCAGGACACAGATGCCGCCGCCGTCTCATCCGTCCCGACGTGACGTAGTGTGTGCTCGAGTAGAACGCCTAGCGGTGGGAAATCGTTCAACTCCGACCCGCTGACCAAATCAGGACGTAGATGTAGCATCATCGCGGTCTCGACCGCTCCACCGTGTAGGCCGTGACGCCACTCTGGGTCGGGTAGGTCAACGCCCGCCGGCCGCGGGAAAAGAAAATAGTGACTCTTGACGACCAACAAAGCCGATTCGCGACGCAGCTGGAGTCCCGCGGCGTCTATGACGTGGCGGTTTCCGCCGTGGCTGTTGCAGATGAGAAGCCGTCTGACACCGCACCGCGCAACGGCGCTGCCCAGAGAGGAAAGGACACCGCTGAGCAAGCTCTCACCGAGACTTAACGTTCCTGGGAAGCTCAGATGTTCAGCGCTGGACCCGATCGCCTGCGGCGGGAGAACCCATGCAGGAAAGTCTGGGCCAAGATGCCGAAACGCGTTTTCCAGTAGCCCCAGCCCGATGTCGAGGTCGGTAGAAAGAGGGAGATGGGGACCATGCTGTTCGATGGCCGCGACAGGAAGGATCACGACGGGATCGTTGGCGCCGAGGCGCTCGGCCTCCGAGGTCGTCATCGACTGCCAGTACTGGATTGGGGAGTCAGGCATGACAGGACACTCTACCCGAGCCGTCGAAACACGACGAGCTCGTATCCGATCCACTGCCGGGAGAGACAGGTCTGCAACGCGCTGCCACCCACCAGATGGTCGAACCGGTTCGCGACGGTCGGGATCCACCCACACAGACCAACAAACAGGGCGATCGCCTTGTCCCGCGGGCGACCGAGCTCGAGATACTCCGTCAGGTCGACCGTCGAGTCATGGTCGAAACCGGCCGTGCTGGCCAGCGTTCTGAGCTCCGACGGCTGGAGCAGCGAGTTGACGTGCCACCCACGGCAGAATCGGTCGACCGTTCGCGCCGCGGTCGAATCGGTGACCGGTCGCCTGAAGTCGTCGCAGATGATCAGCAGCCCGCCGGGACGAATGGTACGTGCGCATTGGTTGAGGAATCGTTCTGGGTCTGGCCCGTGCACGAACGACTCGATCGCGTAGGCGAGGTCGGCCCCGTCGCAATCGTCCGGAAGCTCGTTGAAGTCGGCTTCGATGCACTGAATGCGATCAGATCGTCCGAGGTCGGCGAGTCGCTGCTGCGCGAGCCGGGTCTGAACCGAGCTGATCGTGACTCCGGTGCCTCGAATATCGAGGCGTTCTGCCAGGACGCACAGGCTCGAGCCGATTCCGCACCCAAGGTCGATCACGTGTGGGTTGATCAACCCGTCCCGATCGGCCAGCTGGACCAGGTGGGTGGCGATCTGATCCTCGACGTAGCGGAACGCGGCCGCCCGGCTACGGGTTCCCGGGCCCCACACGGCTCGATGGATGGCACCGAGGTGACCACCCTGGCCGATGGACATGAATTCCGAGGTGTGCCGGTCGTAGTAGCGACGAACCTGCGCCGTATCGAACTGGGCCATCAGGCTGTCGGGTCGAGTCGGGCGTAGATGTCACCCGACCGACGTCGCTCATCGACGGTGTCGAGCGCGGCAAACAATTCGGCGGCATCCATCCAGTGATCGCCGACCAGCCGGAATGTCTCACCCGGAGACCAGTTGTAGCGATAGCGTCCACGCCCGGCCAGCCTGCGCACGCAGATACGCGCGTAGGCGAGGGCGTCTGGTAGGTATTCGAACGACAGCGCCGGCAGTGGGTGGCTGAGACCCGAGAGCACACTCGGTTCAGCGCCCTCGACATCGATCTTGACGAATGCTGGCATTCCGAACCGTTTAATGAGGGCGTTGAGGGTCGTGGTCTCCACCGAGATCGGTCGGTCCCATCGTACTCCTGAAAAGAGCGTCTGCTTGGCTCTGGCGTCCCGCCACTCGGCGGCCAGGGTCGTCATGGTGGGTGTCCGGTCGCTGACCGATAGTATGGCTCGTCCCTCGGTCTCGGCGACCGCCGACTCGATAATCTCGACCCTCGGGACCCGGGCGAAGACCATCCGAAGTAGACGCGCAAAATCTGGCTGCGGCTCCAACGCGACGACTCGGCACCCTAACGCCGCTAGCGCTCGAGTGTGGTTTCCGGCATGTGCACCGAGATCGAAGACGAGGTCGCTCGTCGAAACGAACTGCCCGTAGAGCGCGCGCAGACGCCGTTGGCGCAGCGGGATCGCGTGATAGACGGCAAGCGACCGTAGCAATCCGACGAGTCGGTTTCCGACGTTCATGAGGGCCACACCTACCGACTATCATTCTCTGGCGTATCTCTGCCAGTTACAATGCCTCCAGCGATCTCGACGGACGGATACCGAGGGGAGAGACCATGGCGGTTGGGCTGCGGGGGCTGTCGGTACTGATCGGCGTATTCCTGATTTTCATGGGTCTCGCGAAGACCGCCTGGTTGACGGATGGTGGGATCCTGCTGTCGGAGCTCGAGCGCTGGCAGGGACTGGCCCCGGCGCCGAGTCTTTGGTATCTAGAGACCGTGGCGATCCCGGGGGCGCCGCTGTTCGCTCGACTTGTGCCTCGAGGTGAGCTGGCGACCGGCGCCGCTCTGGTGATCGGTTATCGGGTCCAGATGACGGCGGTGACGGCGCTGCTCATGATCATTAATTTTCATTTTGCGAGCGGTATTATGTTTACCTTTGGCTACTTGACCAACGGGTTCGGGTTACCGGTGCTCGGCGGGTTGTTCGCCCTAGCTGCCGGAGGGGCGGGACTTCCGTATGGAGTCTCCTTGAGCAGAAGAACGTGATCGACCAGGCAGAGGTTGGCTCAGCGTGGGCGGTGCGTACTGGCGCTGCTGTGGTACAGACTGGCGCAGAAGTCACCGGCTGTTATTAGAATTGACGTGGTGATGCAAAAACTTGGTCTCCATTTCTCGGCGCTGGCACTGGCCGCTGTTTTGACGAGTACCGGATCGAGTGCAGAAGTGCCGATTCTCATCGATGTGATGACGTTCAACATCCGAACGTCAAACGGCCGTGACAGAGACAATGGGTGGTCTCATCGCAAAGAGCTGGTGGCCGAAACCATCTGGCAATTCTTCCCTCACGTCGTCGGCCTCCAGGAGGCCCTTGAAGATCAGATCGAGTATCTCACCGAGGCGTTACCGGCCTACCGCTGGCTTGGAATCGACCGCGGTCTGAACGGCGGTAAAGGCCTCAGCGAATATGCGCCAATCTTCTATCGCTACGAGGATTTAACTCCAATCGAATCAGGTAATTTCTGGCTCACATCCACCCCAGATACGCCGCCGGAGTTCAGAGAGTTCCGCGGGCGTCGCCGTCGGATGGGGCGGATCGTGACGTGGGCGCGGTTTCATCACCGTCCCAGCGAGCGGCAGGTGTATGTATTCAACACTCACTTCAGCGTTCGACGGGGGCCGCGGCAAGTTGAGTCGGCCAACTTGGTTGCGACGAGAGTGGCCGCACTTCCCGCCGGTAGTTCCGTGATCGTCACCGGCGACTTCAATGCGATCGCGGGGGACAGCGACACCTGGCAGACTGCGACTGCCCGGGGATTGCGGGATGCATGGCTTATCGCCAGCGAGCGAAAAGGTCCGCCGCTGACCACGAGTGGCTTCGGTCCGCCTCGCGATGGGTGGGAGGGCCGTATCGACTGGATTCTCGTGGGTGGCCCGATCGCCGTTCGATCAGTCGAGACGGTGCTGCACAACGACCAGGGTCGTTACCCATCTGACCACTACCCTGTCGCGGCGCGTCTCGAGATTCAGTAGCGTGACGGTGAGGCGTCCAGACGAACCCCTTGGGCAGGGTGGCTGAACGTCTCTACGAACCAGTCGCGAAACGTATCCATGCGATGTGGCATTTGGTTCGGGTCGGGGAACGCACCGGTCTTGAAGCCCCACTCCACAAAAGGTCGCACCAGCCCAGAATGACCACTGATGACGTGCACGGGTACGGCCCGGCTCGCATTGTCGCCGGTAATCATCGGTGCCGGCTGATGGTCACCAAGCACGATGAGCAGGGTCTTGTCGTCGAGATAACGCTCCGCGTATCCGATCATGGCGGCAAGCGCGTAGTCCACCGACAGTGCGAAATGTTCTCTCACGCGGTCGGTGTCTAACCACAGATCTACTGGGCGTTCACCGGCATTCTCCCACGGGGCAAAAACTGAACCGTCGTCGATCGCATCCCAGTCATCCAGAACCGGCAAGATCGGAGTCCATGGCGCATGGCTGCTAATCAAGCCAATTTCGGCGAACAGGGGGCGGGGGTCGTCCAACTCTGGTTGGCGAATGGTGTGTTGAAGAAACGACCACGTGAATTGGTCCGGCATCGTCACCCAGTTGAGCGTGGGACCCGCATACTCGATGTTGTTGTACGTAAAGATCTCGTCGTAACCCAAACGATCGCCCTCTGGCCATGCCATCGTGATGGCCGGCATCAGAGCGACGGTCCGGTATCCAGCTCGTTGGAAGTCATCTATCAGCGTCTCCCGTCCACTCGAGAGTAGCAGGTCATATCGAAGCTGATTGTCAAGCCACGCGCCGCTCAGGAGCGAGCCGTGCGAGAACCACGACTGGCCACCTTGGGTTGGAGCCACCATCGTTCCGGTCGCCAGCGAGAGACCAGCGTCCTGCATGCGTCGGTGAAGCTCATCCAACCGAGGCCGGACCACGGATCCATAGTCCGGGTCGTTGAGAGCCGACATCCCGTAGGACTCAATAAATCCGAGCACCACGTCTCGCCCTTCCAGGCGGTGCAGTAAACCCGGCATATCAGCATGGCTGGTGGGGACATTAGCCAGCTCGGCCGCGAAGACCTTTCTCTCGTTCAGCATATGACGGAAATACTCGGACTGATCCTCGATCAGCGTGAGAGCGGGCAGGGCGGTTCGCGGTAAGAGTCCTGGTCCCGTGTCGGTTGCGGCATACAGGCCGACGAGTAGCCCAAAGCATCCCAGGAGGGTCGCGTGGGTACCTCCGGGCGTCGCTCTCTGCGACTCAAGTCCGACGAGAACCAACAATCGAGCCAGACTCCAGGCGAATAGGGCGGCGCCCACGACTGCGCCGACGATGACCAGACCAGCGATGACCGATCCAAGGGCACCGGTCAGCAGGAGGCCGACCGAGCTCAGGAGGTGCACGTCGAGGTACAGATTCAGAGGGCGGGCCAGGCTCTCTCTGAGCGTCGTATCTGCGAACGTCAGAGCAGCCAGGCACACGAGCAGTACCGCCGTGCCCCAGGCCAGAACGATGCACCAGTGCCGTCTCGGCAATAGGGTAAACACCCCAACCACGAGCGGTGCCTCAAGGGCGAGCCATGTGTGGGCTTGGACATCCTTCAGCAGCCACCCTGGCGCGAGCAGTAAGAGATTGACAAGCGCCATCGCCATCAGCAGACTCATGATCCTTGTCTGGTGTACCGTTTTCATGACACGTCTTCGCTGGCTTGCGGCTGCTTTGCTGACACTCCCCGTCGGTGTCGCCTGTGGTTCCGATGTTCAAGAGGACGCCGGGACGCTGGAGATCCTCCAGGTCAATAGTGGCGCGAGTGGCGTCCCAGACGAGCTTGAGGCACCCGCACCTGCCACGCTGTTCGAGTTTGTCATAAACCGTGCTCGTCGTCTGGCCCAGGCAAGCTACTCGACCATAGGGGCTGCGCTCCCACCCGTACTTGCAAACCTTAGCTACGATCAATACCGGTCGATCAGATTTCGTCCGGAGGCTGCTGTGTGGCGTGGACAATCAGAGTTCGAACTCCAGATGTTTCACCCAGGGTATCTTTACGACGAGCCGGCCCGCATTCACCTCGTGGACGACGACCAGATCAGTGAGCTGGCGTTCGACCCGATGCTGTTCCGCTACGATGGGCCCGCTGCTGCAGTATCCGCGGTGACGACACCGGACCTTGGTTACGCCGGATTCCGGATACACTACCCGCTCAACGACGCCACCATCAAGGATGAGGTCGCCGTGTTTCTTGGGTCCTCATACTTTCGACTTCTAGGAGGTGGCCACGTCTACGGACTCTCGTCGCGAGGTCTGGCGGTCGACATCGGTGTGAGCCGGGACGAAGAGTTTCCTGATTTTAAGGAATTCTGGATTGTCCGGCCCGATGCGCAAGCAGCGGTTCTGACCCTCTACGCGTTACTGGACAGTCCATCGGTAACCGGTGCCTATCGGCTAAACCTCCAACCGGGTCTGAACACGGCCCTCGAGGTCGATGCTCGAATCTTTGCACGGCAGGACGTCGCCAAGCTTGGCGTGGCCCCCATGAGCAGTATGTTCTTGTATGACCAGAATAGGAGGCCGTGGGTTGACGACTTTCGGGCCCAGGTGCATGACTCTGATGGCGTGCTGGTGCATACCGCTGACGATGAGTGGCTCTGGCGACCGCTCAACAACGGCCCTGGAACGCAGGTGACTCAGCTGAGCGAAGGCACGCCCCGAGGTTTTGGCTTGCTCCAGAGAGACCGGAGCTTTGACAACTATCTTGATCTAGAGGCGTCTTACCAGCGACGTCCCAGTGAGTGGGTCGAGGTGGAGAATGGGGACTGGGGTGCTGGACACGTTGAACTGTTGACCTTTGAGACGCGGACCGAGTTCGCTGACAACGTTGCGGCCTACTGGGTACCAAGCGAGCCTTTTCGAGCTGGTGACGAACGACGCTATCGATACCGACTTGTAATGTTTGACAGCCACCTCTCCACCCAGAGCCTCGCCAGGGTGACCCGAACACGTGTTGGGCAGGACACGTTGACCGGCACGCCGGACGGCACGCTTGGGGGTCGCCGCGTGTTCGTTGTCGACTTCGATGGCGGAAACGCGATAGACATGGAAGGGGCGCAGCCTGTTGCGGTCCTTGCGACTTCGTCCGGGCAGACTTCTGTCCTGCCTGTTCAGCCGCTGCTGGACGACAATGGGTGGCGCGCGGCTTTCCGATTTGAGCCCGCGGGCGACGAGCCGGCCAACTTGCGACTCCACTTGGAGGTGGACGGTCGACGACTGAGTGAAACCTGGAGCTACAGGTGGTATTCGCAATGAATGGTATCAGTGCTCCGCTCCCTCGGCTCCGTCGCTGGCTGTTCGGTGGTCTGGTTACTGGAACCACACTTGTCGGGGTCGATATGATGCTCGACATCGTTGGAGCCGGTG
>Ga0310123_10003195_pt1 | contig 12771 bp, 9 predicted proteins | sample CB6_AW_1057_MG_FD_203505 | JGI IMG/M metagenome (GOLD analysis project Ga0310123, IMG submission 203505) | Marine microbial communities from Western Arctic Ocean, Canada - CB6_AW_1057 | ecosystem: Environmental > Aquatic > Marine > Oceanic | place: Canada: Western Arctic Ocean | collected... | reverse complement strand
ATCACCGCCCCACGTGATTTCCACCGAATCGAGACTCCATTTTTCTGCGCCGTCGACCTCATGCGGCATGACCCACCAGGTTGCTCGGCGATATACTCGCCGTGACCTTCGACCGAGCCAAGCCATGTCTTCACGATCAGCCCGCCGCGTCTCATGCCTGCTGGTTCTCCTGATCGCCGCCACATTTCTGTCGGGACCCCTGGTGGCAGCCGAGCCGGATCGCGGCGAGGGCCGAGCGGCCCGCTGGCCACCTCGCCTGTGGCTCAACAGCGACTGCGGCACACCGGTCTTTTATCGCTTCGACGCGCCGATGTCGGCCGAGCACATTGCCCGGGTGGTGGACGACCTGCCGGGGACGGCTGTCGACGCCTTCCTGCCCTGCCCTCAATTCAGCGACGACCAGTTCTGGTACCCACTCGAATCGGCCGAGCCCTACGACGGTCGTCAGGTCCCCGACGGCAAGTTCGAGGACATGTACTTCAAGCGTGTGGCCGGGAACGTGAAGTCACTGATCGACCGCAAGCTCGACCCGATGCTCGTCTGGCAACGCCGGTCGCGGAAGCATGGCCTGATGTTCATCCCGTCGCTGCGGATGAACGACGTGCACAAGGACTACGTCGATCGGTGGCCGAGCCTCAGGAGCACGTGGGAGAAGCAGCGGCGTCACCTGCTGATTGGCAAGCAGGTGCCCGGCTGGTACACGCACCCCTACACCTACTCGTGGGCGATGGACTATGCGCACGCCGAGGTACGAGACCGCAAGCTGACGATCATCACCGAGCTGTGTACCCGGTACGACGTGGACGGTTTCGAGCTGGATTTCCTGCGGAGCGGGCTGTTTTTCCGCAGGGGCCACGAGCCGGCGGGTCGGGACCTGATGACCGACCTGGTCCACAGGATCCGGGTGATGCTCGATGACCTGGGTCGGAAACGAAAGAGGCCTTTGAGGCTGGTGGTCCGGGTTCCGACCAGCGTGGCCCAGTGCCAGGAGCAGGGGCTCGACGTGCCGAGGTGGATTCGTGACGGGCTGCTGGACATGGTCGTCCCGATGGACGGCGGGTACCTGGACATGACCGCTCCGGTCGAGCAGTTCGTGGCGCTGGCCCGCGGGACACGGTGCAAGGTGGCCGGTGGCCTGGAGTACTACATCCGCGGCTACGTGAAGCCGAAGCAGCAGGGGATCACCCAGGCGTCGCTGGAGCGACTGCGGGCGGCGGCGGCCTCGTTCTGGAGCCGGGGTGTCGATGCGATTTACCTGTTCAACTACGACTGCCACGGTCCGTTTCCGTTCCGAGATCAAAAGCGGCAGGCTCTCAACGAAATCCACGATCCGGCCCGCTTGGCCGGCACCGACCAGCACTACTTCGTGACTCGCGAGATGAGCCGCGAGACTCCGGTCGGGTCCGGATACAAGCAGTTGCCCGCGGAGTTGAAACAGGACGGCACGGTGTCGCGATTTACGATCGCCATCGGCGACGACGTGCCGAAAAAGCCGACCGACACGGATCCCAGGTCCACTCGCCTGGTGGTGCGGACCACGTTGTCGCCGAAGGTCGATGCGACGCTGAAGTTCGTGGTGAATGGAACGCGGATCGAACCCACCCTCCGCAAGGGAACGGTTTTCTTCTTCGATCAGCCGCCGATGCGTAAGGGAACGTGCACCCTGGAGATCGGGTTCGATCCGCCCCGGAGCGTGACGGTGCGGATCGAGGAGATCGAGTTCCTGATGCAGCGGGACCTGCCGGGATTGAGCTCATAGCGAGCCTCTCCGACACGGTGCAACCCACCTCCTTGCCCGCGTCGAATCGTCACCGGGGCTCTGGTACGATCTGGCGACGTTCACTCAGCCCAGTCGACGGGACCCAGCACCCATGACCCATCTCCGCATTCGGATCACCGATCTCTGCCTGGCACCGGTTCTGCTGTTGGTGGTCTCCTGTGTCGGCCAGTCCACGGCTCTTGCCGCCAAGCCACTTTTGATCGGCGAGGCCCGGTTGAAGGTCACCGGTGCTCGTCACAACCGTCCGGACGCCTACAAGGGCATCGGCGATTTCATTGGTTGGCCCGGTGGGGTGGACCGTCTGTCCAATGGCGACCTGCTGGTGACTCATTCGTCGGGCTACTGGCATTCGTCGTTTGCGATGCCTCGCCTGATCGAGCCGAAGTTGGCCAAGAACTGGCGTGCCGAGGGTTGGCCTCTGGACTTCGTGGCTCCGACCGGCGGCCGCACGATGGCCTGCCGTTCGAGTGATGGCGGCAAGACCTGGTCGAAGCCATTCACGATTCTCGACCACCGTCTCGATGACGGGGCCCACGCGGTGATGACTCTGCCCGGTGGTCGAGTGATCTGCCTGATCGGGGTGCAGGCCTCGTGGTACGGCTATACCGAGGCTCCCGAGGGATTCAGGAAGGACATCGACGGCCTGAACACCAAGCAGTTCGTCATCCACTCCGACGACAACGGCAAGACGTGGTCGAAGCCTCGCGGCCTGAAGAGCCCGGGGAATTTTTACGAACGGGGCCACGGCGGTCGCCCGGTGCTGCTCTCTGATGGCAGCATCCTCTGGGCGACCTACTACCAGGTCCGTGGCCACAAGTTCCTCAGCGGTGCCATCCGGCGTTCGACCGACAACGGCCTGACCTGGCCGGTCATCTCGCGGATCGTACGCAAGGACAACGCGATCGACGAGCCCGCGATCGCCGAGTTGAAGGACGGACGCCTGGTGCTGGTGACCCGTCCCGACGCCGCCATTTTCCACTCGGCCGACAAGGGAGTGACCTGGAAGGATTCGGGAAGCCGAATCATCACCGGTGCCGGTAAGTTCAAGGCACCTCAACTGGTTGTCCTGAAGGATGGCACGCTGGTAGCGTTTGCCACGTGGCGCAACCTCCGCGCGTGGATCAGCCGTGATGGCGGGATGACCTGGACGAAGGACTTCCCGCTGGATACCGGCAGCTACGGCTATCCCGGTTCCTACATCCTCGAGAAGGACGGCTCGATCCTGTTCCCCTACTGTGCCAGTGGACGGGCCCCCAACGCGGTCTACCTGCTGCGGTTCCAGGTGAACGCGGCACGCGACGGGGTCGAGTTGTTGCCGGTGGTGCGGTGACGGCTACGGTTCGGTTGCGGGTGTCGTCGTCTCGGTTGTGAACAGTCGCAGCACGAGTTGGTGGGCGATCAGGCTGTGAGCCAGCGGGGTGGGGTGGCAGTCGTCGTGGATCAGCTCGACGTTGAAGTACCGTTTTCGGCTGTGCTGAAATTCGTCGAAGATCTTGCGGAGGTCGACCAGTTCGGCTTCGTGCTTGGCAGCCACTTCGCGGATCACCCGGTTGATACTCAGCTGCGAGCCCAGGTTGCCGATCATCGCTTCGCGTGAGCGTGCGTAGGCGGCTTCGGCCTCGACGGGCCGGTCGAGTGATTCGAGCAACTCGGCCTCGAGGTAATGCGGGACGGGTGCGGCCGGGTCGATGCTGATGGCCGACTGGATTCGCAGCAGTGCGTCGTCCGAGCGATCCTGCTTCTGCAACTGAACTGTCTCGTGGATCAGTCGGGTCATGGTCTCCAGGTTTTTCGGGTCCCCGGCGAGTGGTTGGCGTTGTTTCCAGGCCGGTGCGAGCCGGTACTGGAACGGCATCGTCATCAGGATCACGCGGACGTTCCTGCGTCGGGCCTCGGTGACGATCGTCGCCAGGTTGTCTCGAAATCGGTCCAGGTACCTCTGGCGGGTTTCCGGCCAGGCGGTGAAGTCGTACCTGAGCGGAGTCAGCGGGTTTTTGAAAGCGTGTTGTGCACCGTGCAGGTCGTGGTGTTCGACGAAGCCGTCGTCGTGGGCGACCGGCAGTGGTGCCGCCTGGGTGTCACGTTCGTACAGCAGGTGCAGCAGCCCCGACGTGACGGCAGCCAGTGCCCGGCTGTGGGACAGGGTGACCAGGACTGATCGACTGGTGCGATCCAGCGGCCCGGCCGGCGTGGCGTCATCGGGCTTGAGCCCGGGCCGACTCGGACGCCAATGAAACCACTCGTTGTTCCCGGCGAAGATGACCAGCGTGGCGGGGTCGTAGTGTTCGAGGATCGTGCGGGCGATGGGGACGATGTCGCTGCTGTTGGCTCCGACACGCGCGGCATTGAGCACTCGGTGATCGGGGTCGCTGGCGGGTCGGTCGGCCCGTGCTGCGAGGTTGTTGTCGTGGCGATAGGGGTATCCGAAGGCGGCCGATCCGCCCAGGACGAAGGTCCGCTTGCCGGGTGAGCCCGGGCAGTTGGCGGGAGTCACCCGTCGGTGCTCGATCCACGGACCGGCTCCCTCGATCGTCGTCTGCCCAACCCGGTAGGGTTCGGCCGGATCGGGTCCCGTATCGGAGGCACGGACCCAGAGTGAGGAGCCGGGGGTTGAGTCGATGGCGGCAGCGACCGGCTCGGTCTCGATCTCCATCAGTGCCAGTCGCCACAGCAGCTTCTGGCGGAAGTCGAGCAGGTAATCACCGACCCAGCCGGCGGTTTCGAGTACCGCCAGGATGATCAGCACGAAGCCAAGCCGTCGCCAGCGGCGGCGACGTGGGGCTTCAATCGGGTTGGAGTCGTCGGTTGGTGCCATGGAAGCTCGAAGCGAAACAACCGCCGTGTCATCGCGTCCTGTGGTGTGAGGGGTACAATCGTGAGCCTGCGACAGGCCCGATGGTAAACCAACACCAGCGGTACTGGCCAACTGCGATTGGCAAACAGCCCCGCGGCGACGATTCACGGAACCCTACCATGACGCTCACCCGACTTCCTGTTTTGGTCAAACTCGTCACGCTCCTCAGCCTGGTCACCTCGATCGCCACGGCCGAAGCTGCCAATCTCAAGAAGGAGCGTTACCCGGTCACCTCTGTGCCGAAGAAGTTGAAGCTCGATCCGTTCTACAAGAAGTACACCGAGGCGGGCGGGTACCCGATCGTGGGCTCGGCAGGCGTCAGCGATTTCGCGCTCAAGGAGGCGGCCTACCTGGTCGACCTGATGCTGGCCCGTCGACCCGACGTGCGGAAGGCAATGATCGACAGCGGTTCGCGGCTGATCGTGATCGGGCACAAGGAGTTCACCACCGACATCCCCGAATACTCGGGGATGAAGCCGAAGGACTTCTGGGACGCGCGAGCCCGCGGGCTGGGCGGATCACGGACCGACCCGGTCTGTTCGTGTGCCGAGGAAAACGTGATGGGCTACGAAGGGGATCCGTACAGCACCGAGTGCATCGTGATCCACGAGTTTGCTCACAATATCCACCTCCGCGGCCTGGTCCGCATCGACAAGACGTTCGATGAACGTCTGAAGCAGGCCTACGAGCGTGCGATGGCCCGTGGGCTGTGGAAGAACAAGTACGCGTCGACCAATCGCAACGAATACTGGGCCGAGGGAGTGCAGAGCTGGTTCGACAACAACCGGCAACCCGACCACGACCACAACCACGTTGATACTCGCAAGGAACTCAAGGAGTACGACACGGGGTTGGCCAAGCTCTGCGAGGAGGTCTTCGGCAAGACCAAGCTGGCCTACACCAAGCCGGTGACCCGCCTGAAGGGTCACCTGGCCGGGTACGACCCCAAGACGGCTCCGAAGTTCGTCTGGCCGAAGCGGTTGGTCGCTGTGCGGAAGGAGATTCGCGAAAAGGCTCGCAACCGGGGCAAGGAGAAACCGAAGCCGAAGCCGACAAAGACGGGTCTCATCGATCACTCGCCGGTGAAGCTGCAGGGTTGGACGCTGCAGTTCGACAAGCGATTGCTCTCGGGCAAGCACAAGTCGGTCGGCGACGAGGTGCGGCGGATGATCGACGGCAAGTTGTTCGAGATCACCCTGCTGGTCTCCCCGAGCCGCCTGAAACATCTCCGCGAGGTGCCGATCTGGGTCGACCTGGATCATCCGCTGAGGACCGCTCAATACCACCCGGGAGCCAAGTGGCTGCGTGACCACGGTCACGATCCGAAGATGGTCAAGGCGGTGCATATTCCGGATGCGGGTCGGTTGATCAACCTGATCCGAAGCAACGATCAGCCGGCCGTGATGCTCCACGAGTTGGCTCATGCCTACCACGACCGTGTGCTGGGTTTCGGGTACGGTCCGATCCGCAAGGCGTGGGACAAGATCGTGGCGAGCAAGAAGTACGAGAAGGTGTTGCACATTCGCGGGAACCAGGTCAGGCATTACGCGTTGACCAACCACAAGGAGTTCTTCGCGGAGATGAGCGAGGCGTTTTTTGACACGAACGACTTCTATCCGTTCGTGCGGGCCGAGCTGAAGGAGTTCGAGCCGGAGGTGTTTGCGTTGCTCAAGGCGGTTTGGTCCGAGGGTGAGCCGCCGCAGCCCGAGACACCGGCGAAGACGAAAAAGAAGTAGTTACTCTCGGGAGGCACACAGATGTCGGGTCAGTGGGAGTTGGCACTCGAGCAGAATCCCGAGCTCGAGGCGGTCAGCGGTAGTGTCGGGGACGTGGCAGCGGCGGTGCGTCGTGGGGCGGACCTGCGGTTGTTCATGGAGGCCCGCGGCTATGACGAGACGTTGTATTTTCAGCAGGTCTATTCGGGCAGCGGGGATGCCTTTGCCGGCCTGATGTCTCATCACCATTCGTATGCTCACCGGGGTGAATTGGCCGAGCAGCCCTACTTCAGTTTCTTCCGCTACGACACCCGCGGCGCGTTCTCGCAGGTCAAGTGGATGCCCGACGGTTCGGTGTTCGACGAGCAGCAGACTTACGCCTACGGCGTGTACCGCTGGTACGTGTGTGACCGCTGGCGAGTGGTTTATGAGCACGACGCCGACGGTCAGCGGGTTTCAGGCGACCTGGACGAACTGCACGAGGCGATCCGGACCGGTCGGTCGATGAAGGTCGGCGTCCGCCAGTTCCACGGCCTGGCGACCGATGACACGAGTGGTCCCGAGCAGGTGTCGTTCGTGAGCGTGATGCAGCCGTTGATTTCCGACGGTCACGCCGGAGCCAACTGCGACTTCGTACTCGATTGTGCTCCGAAGTGGCCGTTCGAGTTCGCCGAGGGGCTGCACGTGGGGATGATTTGGCCCAGGACGTCGGGGCGGATCATCTGTCACCTGGTGCGGCCCGACGAGATGCCGTTCCGGCGGTTCGAGGTACAGCGGGCGATGCAGTGGCTGATCGCCGATGTGGGCTAGTTGCGGCCGCGTCAGGAAGCGAACTGGTGCGTGAAACTCTGGCGGGGCCGACCGGGCTCCTCGATCCGAATCGTCGCCCGGTGACGTCCAGGCGCGAGGTCTGAGGCCGGGATCGTCCAGCCCCAGTGATGTTCGGCCTGCAGGTCGCCGAAGTGGCGACCCCGGTTGCTGGGTTTCAGGGTCACCGGAGGTCGCGAGTCGATCTGCGCGGCAACCCGGGTGGTGTCGGTGCCGTCGAAGATGTTGACCAGCAAATCGGCAGTCTTCTTGGCCGGAATTTTTTCGGGACGTCCGACGATTTCGCCGGCGGCGTCCACTCGCGATTCGGCGCTGCCGAGGTAGTGATGGGCAAGCCTGCCGCCGGAGGAGTCGACCAGCCGGTAACCTCGAGGTTCTCCGCTTGTGGCATCTTCTCGTTCGCCCGACTTCGCCTTCCACCAGGTGCCGCATACGCTGACGGATTCGACGAATTCGATACCCGACTGCACCATCCTCTGGTTCTCGTGCAGATGCCCCTGCAGGACCAGCTTGACGTCGTGCTTCTTCAACTGGTCGATGGCCTGGGAGGCGTTGGTAATGACCCAGTGGGGCGTCTTGTCGGCCGTCGTGCCTCGGCGGGGAGGGTAGTTGGTGGCCAGTGGGATGTGCACGGCCACGATGGTACTCTTGCCGCGGGGGACCGCAGCCAGGTCAGCCGCCAGCCACTGCAGTTCGCGGCGTCCGAACTGTCCGATCACCTTTCCGGGTTGGCCGGCGGTGGTGTCGATGTGGCAACCGTCGAGCGTGATGCAGTGCAGAGTGCCGATGTCCCACGAGTAGTAGGTGGGTCCGAACAGCTGGCGGAACCGGCCCAGCGGATTGTCGGTTTTCAGCTGGAACTCGTGGTTGCCGACGGAATGTCGCACGGGCATCTTCAGCCGGCTGACCAGTTCGACGTACCGGGGCCCCTGGCGGTGATCCAGCGAGATGTCGCCGCCGACCCAGCAGGCGTCCGGCAACGGGTCCAGCCGGTTGATCTCGTCGATCGTCCTCTTCATCCGCTTCACCGATTCGGCCGAGTTGCCCTCGGCCAGGTGCACATCGGTCATGTAGACCAGGCGATGCGACGGATCGGCCGAGCGGGGCTTCAACCGAAAGACGGGTCGTTGCTTCACCGCGGCAGAGGTCGCGACATAGAACGAGTCGGTCCAATGACCTGACGGCGTGGTGATGAACAGGAACGGTCCGCTGTCGGGACCGACGCGGATCCGGAAGTCGCCCGAGGCATCGGTGCGGACGACCCGCAACCCGTCGGAGACGCGGACACCGGCCAGTGGCGTCTTGCCCGAGATGACCGAGCCACGGATTTCGACGGCGGGCACCGCTGCGGACAGTGCTCGGCACCAGGAGCCGCTGCCGACGGCCAGTCCGACCGATGCCGCCTGTTGCAGGAATGATCGACGGTTTTTGTCACGGTCACGGTCACGGTTGCTGTCCATCACTTGCTGGCCTCGGCTTTCTTGGCGGCCGCCTTGGCTGCGGCCTTCCACCAGGTTGGGCCTGTTGCGTCGAGAATCTCACGGATCGCCTTCCGGTCTCCTTCACCCAGCCTCGCGTAGTTCTCTTCAGGCTTCGTGGCTCGCAGGATGCTGTTGAGCCGTGATGCGACCAGTGAACGGACGGCCACGGGCAACTGGGCGAAGGCGGGGGACTCGACCAGGTAGCTGCACGGGTGTTTGAACAGCCGGCGGCGGAGGTCGAGTTGACGGAGTGATCTGCCTGGCCTGCCCTTGAGGCCCGCCTTGGAGAATTCCCGGGCAAACTGGGACGTCCCCTCGACGGGGGCCTTCAATGCGAACTCATCGATGAACAGCATGTATCTCAGCAGGTCCTCGGCCACGCGGGCGATTCGCCGCCTGGAAATGTCGCTGCGGTAGCCCTTGGGACGGTCCAGGGCCTTGTTGAAGAGCCGGTCGTAGTGGTTGACGGTCTCGGTTTCAAAGTGGGCCCGGGTGATCAAGTTGTGCATTCGTGACTGGTGTTCGAGCACCATCAATGCGACCAGGTCGCTGTGCGGTGAGAGGTAGTCGTCGGTATGGATCAGGCCATCGAGCCGCTTGAGATTGGCTCCGGTGTCGTAGTCGAAATCCTCGGTCGATTCGTCGAGCGGGATCACGGTGTTGCCCATGTGCCGCATCGAACCATGTGTGCCCGTGACGTAGTAGCCTCCCCAACGCTGAGAAAACGGGCTGGTGTGATCGGTGACGAAGGTGCGTGCCCCGAAGTGAGGTTGGCCCGAGGGGGCGGTGTAGAGAGAGCGAACGACCGGGCCGGGTACATTCCTGGTCCGGCGGTTGGCGTGGCAGATCAGGCACTGGCCACGGTCACGACGGAATTGCGGCCGCTTGGAGAGTGACTGGGGCAGGGTATAAAAGATGCCCCCAAGTTGAGGATCCATCGAGATGATCTCGAGCATGTCACCGAACCGGACCCAGGCGACATAGGTGTCGTCATTGAAGTAGATGGCTCGGGGCCGGCGTGGAGAGATGTGCCGGACCTGGACGCTGGTCTTGGAGTAGACCAGGACCTGGGAGGAGACGGGGATGTCCAGGGCGGTGAGGACCGCCGGAAGGAACCCGTGCCGGTTGGTCCAGGCCAGCTTCCGTTTACCCAGGTCGATCTGCTGCTGCAGTTTCGAGATGCGGTTGGCTGCCGATCGGTTGTGGTAGTCGATCGGTGTGAGTTCGAAGTCCTTGGTGGTTTGCGCCGGCAGCGAATCGCAGCAGGTCACCAGCAACACGAGCGGGACCAACAGGATGCGAAAACCGTGATCGAGATGCAGCATGCTCGTATCGTGGCGGCAGCGCGGCCTTGCAGGCAAGGCCGCTGGGCCTGAGAGTGAGCGGAATGGACGGCTTGCAACCTACGCCTGACGATCTCGCAGGAACTGGTGGCGTGTTCCTGAACATTGCCCATCGAGGCGATTCGAGTCGGGCTCCGGAAAACACGCTGGCCGCCTTCGAAGCGGGTGTGGAGGCGGGTGCGTCGGCCATCGAACTGGATCTCCGCTGCACGGCCGATGGACACGTGGTTGCGATGCACGACGAGAGCGTGGACCGCACGACCGATGGCACAGGGGCAGTCGAACAGTTGACTCTCGAACAGGTCCGCAAGCTCGACGCCGGCGGCTGGTTTGACGAACGGTTTGCCGGTGAAGGCGTGCCGACTCTCGCCGAGGTCTTCGATCGAATGGTCGACCGCCTGCCGCTGGTGTTGCACGTCAAGGAGGACGGGTGCGGAATCGAACGTACCGTGATCGAGGAGGTGAATAGGCGGGGAGTTGTCGATCGTGTGACCGTGTCGTCGGACCAGCGAGGCGTGCTCGAGTCGATCCACCGGCTGGCTCCGGATCTCGCAACCACCTGGATCGCCTGGTTCCGCGACTGGCGTTGGTGGATGTGGTATGTCGCCGGTAAAGTACAGCGGTTGCAGGCTCGGCGGGTCGCACCACCGGCCAGCCAGGTGACCGAGGCCATGGTCGATTACTTTCACGGCCGAGGGATCGTGGTGCGGGCGTGGGGCGTCGGACGCGACGATCGTCTCGCCGCTCGACTGATCTCACTGGGCGTCGACGGCATGACCTTCGACGACCCCCGACGACTCACCGAACTTCTCAACACCGCAGCAGCCGACACCGCAGCAGATACCGCAGCCTCCACCGACAAGGACAGCGAATGAGCACTGCCGATGTCCGAGATCTCGACGTTGCGTCGGTTGTGGCGGCGGTCCGCGACACCGACAAGTTCGCCGCCCTGGACGGGATGCTCGAGCAGTCTCATTTCTGGGACACTCTTGAGGCTGAACGGGCCAGGGCGGGGAAGCCGGCCGCCGAGTTCCTGGTCGTGTTGAAGCCGAACTTCATGATGACGATCAAGGTCGAGGATCCTCCGCTGGTTTATACCGATCCCGAGCTGGTTGAACGCTGGATCGCTCGATTGGCCGATGCCGGGTACACCAACGTGCGGGTTGTCGAGGCTCAGAACGTCTACGGGCTGTGGTATCGCAACCGCGGTGTGAACCATGTCGCGCGAGTGATCGGGCTGGAGGGCGAGGGCTACTCGATTCACGACCTGACCGACGAGCAGTATCCGTTCGACTATGGCGGGATCCTGGGCGAGCACTTCGTGGGCGAGTCGTGGCGGGACGCCGACTTCCGCATCTCCTTCGCCAAGAACAAGACTCACGACGTATCCCGCTGCACCCTGGTGATCAAGAACACCTACGGTTGCCTGCCGGCTCGGGACAAGTTCACCGAGTACCACCAGAAGCGTGAGGTCGACGAGGCGACGATCGATGCCTTGCGTCACTTTCCGGTGCACTTTGCCGCGATCGATGCCACCTGGAGCCTGGACGGCCCGCTGGGGTACAAGGAAGGCTTCAATGTCGTCCGTGACGAGGACGGCCGGGTGCTCAACGAAGGCAACATCCACCGCACCGACACGGTGATTGGCGGCCGCGATCTGCTGGCCGTGGAGCGGGTGGGGATGATGAAGATGGGACTCGATCCGGACCAGGACACCAGGTTCTACCGCCTGGCGGTCGAGGCGTTCGGCGAGCGGGACTTCGAGTGGGTCGGCGACACCTGCACCTACGACGAGTGGTTGAACATCGGCGAGGCGACCTGCCTGCAGCTGGACATTGGCGAGGAGATGGGCGTGATCGCTCACTTCTTCGGCGAATCGATGGCTCACGTCGACCCCATCCTGTTTCCTCCGCTCAAGACCACCTGGGTGCGTCGGCTGATGCACGCCGTCGGGCGGTTTTTCTTCGTGCGTAAAGTCCGTGGTCGCAAGGGGATTCGCGTGGTGCCACGGTGTCACGGTTCGGTCGATTGTCTCGATAGCTGATCCCCCGGGGTCCCAATGACCGACAGATAATGGTAGATTGATATGATCTGGGGTCAGGGTGTCGTGCCTGGTTCCTAATGCTGAAAACCGACACGAGACGAGGTTGAGCAATGTTACGGATCGATGCCGGACGTGGTGGTCGTTATTGCGATGGGATGTCCCGTCGCAGCTTCGTTCAATTGGGCGTGGCCGGCATGGCCGCTGCGGGCCTGGGCGACGTGGCTCGTGCCAAGCAGGCTGCCAGCAAGGGCAACGACAACGCGGCGATCCTGATCTGGCTCGACGGGGGTCCCAGTCACCTGGACACCTACGACCTGAAGCCGAAGGCTCCGTCGGAGTACCGCGGCATCTGGATGCCGATCCCGACGAACGTGCCGGGCATGGATGTCACCGAGCTGTTCCCTCTGCAGGCCCAGCACGCGGACAAGTTTTCGATCGTGCGATCTCTGCACCACGACACCGGCGGCCACTTCCATGGTGGTCATTACATGCTGACGACCAAGTCCCTGGGTCCCAACAACACCGGCACGTTTCCGTCGATCGGCTCGATCGTCGCCCGCGAGCGTGGCCCACGTCGCAGCGGCATGCCTTCCTACATCAGCGTCCCGGTGGCCAGCAGCATTGGCCTGCGGCCGGGCTACTTTGGCGGCAACTGGATGGGGATGCAGTACGACCCGTTCCAGACCGGTGGCGATCCCAACAATGCCAACTTCAAGGTGGCCAACC
>Ga0310123_10003193_pt1 | contig 12779 bp, 11 predicted proteins | sample CB6_AW_1057_MG_FD_203505 | JGI IMG/M metagenome (GOLD analysis project Ga0310123, IMG submission 203505) | Marine microbial communities from Western Arctic Ocean, Canada - CB6_AW_1057 | ecosystem: Environmental > Aquatic > Marine > Oceanic | place: Canada: Western Arctic Ocean | collected... | reverse complement strand
CGAGGTGTTGGAGGGCGAGGACCTGGCCTTCAACCTCCACCTCCCCCTACCCCACCTCGAAGAACCGTTCCTGACCGAGATCATGGGCGGCAACACCAGCGAGCGCGCGAGCGGCGTGATTCGCATCTACCGTGCCCGGTTCATCAACTCACCTCCTCGCCACAGCAATGAAATTTCCAAGTTCCTTTACGAAGTCCAACTTGATACGAGAGTCGGAGGACCCCAGCGGCGCCGAGTTCGCTAGGAGCCTTACCCGTTCGAGCAGGGTCTCGCCGCTCTGGAGATCGGCCGCAAAGTCACTCTGGAGGCCATCGGCGCGAACGGCAACGAGGAAAAATGGCTAACTACCATCCAGGATCTCGACGATGAAGGCATCCTGGTCATAGGCCCGACATATCGTGGCGGTCCTGTCGCCATCGACGCCACCAAGGACATTGGCGTCGTCGTTTTCAACGAACGCACCAGCGCCCTGGTAGTAACCCGCAGCAGGCGCACCGGTATCATTCAGAATCCCATCTTCATGTGGCGTCTGGCTCCACCGAAGGAATTCCACCGGCGCCATCCACATCTTTTACAGCACGCAGAGCCCTCGCGTGGATCACGAATTTTCCATTCTGCTCCTGGAGCTGAGCGCCGGCGGCGCCGCCTTCCAGACCGACGAGCGGCTGCCCGTGGGACCGGATTCGACGGTTACGTTGACGTTTGAACTGGCCGGCTCGCGGACCGCATTTCACGTCCGCGTAGAACTTGTGGGCTCAATTGACGAGCGCCGCGTCGTCGACCGCTACCTCTACAAATACAAATGTCAGTTCTTGGATCTGTCAATTCGTCGCGAAGATGAGGTAACCCGGCACATATTTTCTCAGCAGGCGGAAGCTCGAAAGCGCGGAATGGCCTGAGAATCGCGACGGACTCCCTGTGGCCTATTCGGTGACGGCCGCGGACTTCTAGCCCGACGCCTCGTCCCCCGTCTCCTCGGACGTGCCTTCAGCCTCCGGAGGGTCTGTTGGAGTGGGAGTGGGAGTGGGAGTGGGACCTGACTCGGCTCCCTCCACGATTGAAATCGCAACCAGCGTCCCGTCCGCCTGCACCTCAAACCGCACCGTCACCACATCGCCCAATTCGAGCGTTACGCCCATCAGGGTGCCGTCGTCACCGGCGACGATCTGAAATATCTGCCCGGCGATCTGAATGAAGTCCTCCCCTATCTCCTCAACCTCCCCAGTGATCGTCGTTAGATCCGACTCCGCGGCTGGGGTCAGCGTGGCATCCGCATCCGGCGTACCTGTTGTTGTCGGAGTGGCTATCGCAGCCGTTTCGTCCTCAGGGTCCGGAGTTGGCGTGGCCGTAACCTCATCCGGCTCCGCGGGCGTGGGCGATGTATCCGCCTCGGAAGTTGGGTCCGGGGCCGGTGTTCCATCCGACTCAGCGGTGGGGGTTGGAGTAGCGCCACCGTCCGCATCCCCTCCATCCGGGGCCGTCTCCTCGGGCTCACCCCCCTCCGCCGGCGGAGCTACGACCACAACCGTCGTCGCTACCAGCACGTTCCCCGCCAGCACCTGCCCCTCGACCTGCACCGTCGCGCCTACAACCAGCTCGCCCCCGGTTATCAGCACTGGCTCGCCGTCTTCTCCCGCCTCCAGGCTGATGGTCAGATCGCCCACGACCATTTCATCTGGCGAAAGCTCGACGACTAATCCCTCGGTCGCGAATCTAGCGCCACCGGGCTCGAGCGACTCAACCGGCCCCGGCGTCGGGGTCATAGTTTGAGGTGGCGTCTCGGTCGGAGTCGGGGTGTTAACCGGCGTCTGGGTGGGGGTTGGCGATGGCGTTGGCCCAACCACTTCAGCTCGAATCGCTGTAGCCACCACGGTGCCATCATCTCTTACCACGCCGGCAACCGTCACCGTGCTCCCCACCACCGGAGATCCGATCACGATCAGCCCCGGTACCAGCCGGGTATCGGCGATCACCCGACGGCCATCCACTATCAGCGCCGTGGTCCCGAGCGCCGTCACGGTGCCGTGTATTTCCGTTTGCGGTAGTGCCAGCAGATCGGGCGTCGGGCTCGGCGCCGCGGTGGGGGTCGGATCACCTTCAGGCGCAGTGTCGGTGGAGACTGTTCCCGCCGATCCGTCCGATCCTCCGGCCCCACCGTCCGTCGACTCACCGGCGTCCGGGGCGATCCCCACTTGAACCGGCGCCGGGGTCGCCGTCACGATAGTTTGCGCGATCGGCTCCGGCGGTTCTGTCGGCACGCTTTCCAGACTTGCGCCGGCCAGCACGATCAGCCCCTGCACTTCCTCGGTGTAGGCCCGCTTCTCCTTGGCAAAAGTTTCCAGCCGATCGCGGTGGTTCTCCAGCTCTTCCAGATAATCTCGGCGGGAAGCGGCAAACACCGGCACGGCCACGCCCATATTCGCACTCGATAGATCCTGCAAAGTCGCCAAGCCGCTGCTGACAAATGCGTCGTAATTTCGGGATATTTTCCGAGACACTTCCGGCGCGGCACCCTCGGCGAGGTTCTCCAGTTCGTCCAGCCGGCGTTCGGCCATCTGCATGTAAAGGCGCGGCTTCTCGGCCTCTGGAGCCAGCTCTACTTGCACTTGCTCCAGCACCAGCTTGTAGTCGTACAGCACGCTTTCCGGCCCGCTTAAGGTGGCCGCCAGAGAAACGCTGCCGCCGGCGAGAATCAAAACCATCAGCGCCGACGCCGCCACCGCGATTCGCGACTTCACGGCCGCGGTACCCAATCCCATTAGCAGCGACCCAAGGCTAAAGCCTCTCCAGCGCGCCGCTACGTAGCGATCGAGTTCCGCGATCAGTTCTTGCTCACCCATCGCCAGTTCCTGCCGGTTCATCGGTTCCGGCGCATGCGCTGACAGATCGTCACAAAGCGACAGCATTTCGGTGATCTCAAACGCATGCTCGGGATACCGATCGAGGCAATCCCTCAGAGTCCAGCGCCGCTCCACATAACGGTCTACGCAGAGCACGACGATGTCTTGCAGGCTGCGGTAGGTCATTCCGCCGGCTCCCGCGTCAGCAATGAGCGCAACGTCGTGAGCGCGCGAAACTGCAATGCCCTCACCGCGGGCTCCTTCTTGTCCAGAATCGCCGCGATCTGCGCGTGCGACATTCCCTGCGAGAATCGCATCGCTATCACCTCGGCCTGCTCCGGCGTCAGATGCACCAGAACCTCCGCGAGCATGTCCGCGTTCTCGATGCGTCGGAAATCAGCGCCGTCATCTACGTGGTCCTTCAGATGCACGTCGGGATCCAGCGATACGTGTTCCCGATTGCGCCGCCAGTGGTCCGCGATCGCGTTTCGCGCTATGCGGAATATCCATGCCGTGAATTCCGGTACCGAGCGATGCTGGTACCTACCGATTGCCCGCAGCGCCTGCATGAATATCTGATTTGTCAGGTCGTCGGCAAGAACCCGGTTGTTGGTGCGATACGCGACGAACCGATGAATTCGCGGGGCGAATTCTCGATACACCTGTCCGAACGCGTCCCGGTCCAACCTGGTCGCGCTTCGAATGATTTCGTCGAAATCGTCTGATTGGCTTTTTCCGCTTTCGCCGGAGATCCCCAATTGCCTTCCGCCAGTGGTCCTCTATTACTAACGGGTCATCAGCAGACCCGTTACGTGGTTTGACTCGTTACCAGATGATTATCCCCGGTATTCTTCCCGCGTGAAACGGCATGTCCCGAGACCGCCGGAAGGCGTCTGTTTTCGGATCATGCGGGTGACGTTCGGCCTACCCGGATCGAATCTGTCTGGATTTCGCATGTCCCGGCTGATCCTGGAGCCGCTGCTCCACCAGGAAAACTTCGACCACCAGAGTGCCAGCCAACAGATCATGCCAGCCCTGGCGTTTAGGATCCCACGCCGCCCAGATCAGCCCGGCGCCCGCCCAGAACGCCGCCAGCGGCTTGGCCAACAGCTCTCTTACGACCAACCGCCCGCGACCCACCTCCATACCCCGGCGGTCGGCGATTCGTAGTCCCAACAGGGCCTTGCCGACTGAACGCCTGGCGACGATCAAAAATACCGCGGACCCGATCACCAGCAGCACCGCCAGGGCGAGCGGAAGCCACCAGGCTACGTCTGGCCTCCATGAGATCCGCAGAAATAACACCAAGCCGGCGGGCAATGCGAACACCACGGAAAAATCCAATACCCACGCGGCAAACCGGCGGCGAAAGCTGGCATGGTCGTCCGTCTTCTTGGGGACCACCGCCGCTCTCAGTGGGGTCGGTTTAACGACCGGCGAGGGGGCGAAATCGCCTGCCGGCCGATCGGCCAACGCCGCCATGCGAGCCTGCCGCGCTACGAACGTAGTCAGACGGGTCACCGGATGCCGCCAGGATGACGCGAACAGCGCTTCTCTTTCCTCTTGGGCCGACGCATACACGGGGACCTTCAGTTGCTCCAGCCCTGCCACGAGCGCCTTCCACATGGCGAACACCAGCGGCAGATACACGAGTGCGGTCACGAGCGCCAGCAGGAGATTCGCGCCCAGATCGGCCTGCTCACGATCGAGGATGCCGCCCAGCGGGTCCCACAAAGGTCGAATCTGGTAAATAATCGCCCAGGGGAGATTCCACAGTCCGTGGAGAACCACTGCTACAACGTACGTCCGCAAGAGACGATCCCGCGCGCCTGCCCGCGACCCGCTCCGGATAAGGCCGTACGCCTGCAGGGAAATCAGCCCCGCCAGCAGCGGGTGAATCAGGTGGCTCAGCGCTCTTATCGCCACGACGACGGGCCAGTCAACCGCCTGCAGATTGGCGCTTATGTAGAGAAAGTCCTCCACAATCGCAAAACCCGCCCCCGTCACCGCTCCCACCATGAACGCGTCGGTTGCCGACCTGATTCTCGCCCTCAACATCACCACTCCGACCTGCTTGGCCGCCTCCTCCGCGAGCGGTGTGGCGACGGAAAAAAACACGATCAGCGGAGCGAACGCGACCAGAAACGTAGCCTGGGGCGCGCCGGGCGCCAGGAGCAAGCCGAACATCACCAGCGGCGTCAGCAGCAGTGCCACCGTCGGCGCCAGGAAAGTGCCCGCCACAAGGGCCACCGAAAGCAGGGGCCAGTTCACCTTCGTACCCAGTCGTCGGATGAGGTAGGTCATCACCAACAGCGTGGGTAAGATCGCCGCCGGCGCCAGAAAGGCCACCGCCCAAGGCTCGGCGAATACGAGTGCTGCCTGTCCCCCGACCACCGTAGCCGCCAGCGCCGCCGCCAACCATTTCAGCGCTGGCCGTCGCGACGGTATGGTGTCGGACGATCGCCGCCGCATAAGAATCGCCCCGACAGTGAATGTCGCCAGCAGATAGGCGCCGATCACCAGCCACACTCGGCCCGGCAATTCCGGCACGTCAACGTCCACTACTCTCCGGCTCGATGGCTGGGCGATAGTCTCGAGCCAGTAGACGGCAGCTACTAGGACGATACCGACGGTCAGCCAGGCCAGTATCACCCGAAAAGTCATCTCATGCGGACTTGTCTACGCGCGCGGCGAGGGCCTGCCCGCCAGTTCAGACTCCATAACCCCGGCGGCCGATCGCAACGCCTGCGCTCGGTCGGTTTTTTCCCATGGCAGGTCCAGATCGGGCCGGCCGAAGTGCCCGTAGGCCGCCACCTGTTTGTAAATTGGTCGCCGCAGGTCCAGGTCTCGAATGATCGCGCCGGGCCGGAGGTCGAAGTGCTCTCTGACCAGCGCCTCGATCTTGTCGTTCGGCGTCCGGTTCGTACCGAACGTCTCGATGTTGACCGATACTGGGTCCACCACCCCGATGCAATAGGCAAGTTGAATTTCCACCCGGTCGGCAACCCCGGCCGCCACCAGGTTCTTGGCCACATAGCGGGCCGCGTAGGAGCCCGACCGGTCAACCTTCGTCGGATCCTTGCCCGAGAACGCCCCGCCGCCGTGACGGGCCATGCCGCCGTAGGTGTCCACGATTATCTTGCGACCCGTGAGGCCCGCGTCTCCCATCGGCCCGCCAACCACGAATCGGCCGGTGGCGTTGACCAGGATTTTCGTGTCGCGGTCCAGCATGTCGGCCGGAATCACCTGCTCGATGACCATCTCCGTGATGTCACGCTTGAGCACGTCCGGGCCAACCGCCGGATCGTGCTGAGCGGCGATGACGACCGTGTCAATCCGGGTCGGAATGCCCTTCTCATATTGAACGGTCACCTGGGATTTGCCGTCCGGGCGCAGGTAATCCATCCCGGCGCCATCGCGGCGCACGTCCGCCAGGCGCCGGCACAGTTCGTGGGCCAGCGTGATCGGCAGCGGCATCAGCTCCTCGGTTTCCAGGCACGCGTAGCCGATCATCATGCCCTGGTCGCCGGCTCCGGTGTCTTCGATTTCCGTCGCGTCCACCCCCTGGGCGATATCGCTCGACTGCTCCTTAACCGAAACAATCGTGCCGCAGGTCTCGTAGTCGAACCCGAACTTCGCCCTCGTGTAGCCAGTCTCACGAATGGTGTTGCGGACGATCTTGGCCATATCCACGTATGCCTTGGTGGATATTTCCCCCAGCAAAAGGATCAGCCCGGTCGTGGTGGCGGTCTCGCAGGCCACCCGCGACATCGGATCCTGCTCCAGCAGCGCATCCAGGATTGCGTCCGAGATCTTGTCGCATAACTTGTCCGGATGGCCCTCGGTGACCGATTCGGACGTGAAAAGATAGTTCGGCGATTCTAAAAACGAGAGAGTCATGGCTCCCTTTCTCATTACGGTCTTGGCCGCTTTAGTAGCCTACGTGCCCTCTTCCCAAGAGTTCAGGTAGTGTTCCTGCTCCGCGGTCAGGCTGTCCAGTTTTACCCCCATGGATTCCAACTTGAGGCGCGCGATCTCCGCGTCGATCTCCTTCGGCACCGAATAGACCCGGTTCTCCAGCGTGGCGGCGTCCTCCTTCATATACTCCGCCGCCAGGGCCTGGTTCGCGAAACTCATATCCATCACGCTGGCCGGGTGCCCTTCCGCCGAGGCCAGGTTGATCAGCCGCCCCTCGCCCAGCAGGTAGATCTTGCGGCCGTCGGTCTGCACGAATTCCTCCAGGTACGGCCGGACCGTACGCCGGGATTTTGACATCGCCGCGAGGCCCTCAACATTGATCTCAACGTCGAAGTGCCCCGAGTTGGCCACGATCGCGCCCGACTTCATCTTGTCCAGGTGGTGGTTGTCGATCACATGCTTGTCGCCGGTGACCGTCACGAAGATGTCTCCGATCTCCGTCGCGTCCAGCATCGGCATCACCCGGTACCCGTCCATCAGGGCTTCCAGCGCCCGGGTTGGATCGATCTCGGTCACGATCACGTGGGCGCCCATGCCGTCCGCCCGGCTGGCCAGACCCCGTCCGCACCAGCCGTAGCCCGCCACCACGAAGTTCTTCCCGGCGAGCAGGACGTTCGTCGCCCGCAGGATGCCGTCAATCGTCGATTGGCCGGTTCCGTAGCGGTTATCGAAGAAGTGCTTGGTGTTGGCTTCGTTCACCGCGACTATGGGGAGCTTCAAGACGTTGTCCCTCTCCATGCTTCGCAGCCGGATCACGCCTGTCGTCGTTTCCTCCGTGCCGCCGATGATCGTCTCGATCAGCTCAGTACGGCTGCCGTGGATCGTGCTGATCAGATCGGCGCCGTCGTCCATGGTGATCTCGGGCGATGCGTCCAGCACGGACTTGATGTGGTCGTAATAGGTGTCGTTATCCTCCCCCGTTCGGGCGAACGTCGGGATGCCGTAATGGGTGACCAACGCGGCGGCCGTCTCGTCCTGGGTGCTCAACGGGTTGGAGGCACACAGATATACGTTGGCCCCGCCGGCCTTCAGCGTCCGCATAAGGTTGGCGGTCTCCGTGGTGACGTGCAGGCACGCCGCCAGCGTGACCCCGTCCAACGGTTTCTCCCGCTCGAACCGCTCCCGGATCGATCGCAGTACAGGCATCGAGGCTTCCGCCCACTCAATCATGTCCTTGCCCGTGTCCGCCAGACCCAAGTCGGTCACATCGTGGGCCACTCCGGCTTTTAGTGCCATATCAACAGGTCTCCTCAATCGAATTTCCAATCAGTTTAATCACTGTCTAAATCCACTCTCGAATAGCGGAGCAATTCCGCATAACGATCTTTCAGATCGGTGTCGGTCAGGTTCAGCAGCGATTCCAGGCCAAAGCCTTCCACCGCGAACGAGGCCACCACGCTGCCGTGAATCACCGCTCGCCGCAGGCTCTGGTCGGTCACTTCTCCCTCGCTGGCCAGGTAGCCCGTCAGTGCGCCGGCAAACGAATCTCCCGCTCCGGTCGGGTCACGCACTTCCAGCAGCGGATACGCCGACGTGAAAAACCACTCGTCGGCCGTTCGCAGTAGCGCTCCGTAGGCTCCTCGCTTTACGATCACCGCCTTCAGGCCCATGTCCAGCATCTCTAACGCCGATCGCGGCACGCTGTGATGCCCGCTGATAATGCGCGCCTCTTCCTCGTTCACCACCAACACGTCCGCCCGGGCCAGCACCTGGTCTACCGCATCGCGCTGGCTTTCCAGCCAGTAGTTCATCGTGTCGGTCACCACCACCTCGGGCCCGGTGAGCTGGTCCAGCACCTTGAGCTGATGCACCGGATCGGTGTTGCCCAGAAATATGAATCTGGTATCCCGATACTCGGCGGGCAATACCGGATCAAGTTTCGCGAGTGCGTTCAGGTCGGTGAAGAGCGTTTCGCGGTCGTCAAAATTCATCGCGTAGCGCCCGCCCCAGCGAAACGTCTCGCCCGACACGGTGTCGAGCCCGGCCAGGTCTATATACCGGTCGGTGAAAAGACGTCGCTGATTTTCGGTGAAGTCCTCCCCGACGATGCTGACCATCCGGCTCGGGCCGTAGAACGACGCCGCCACTGCCGCGTACCCCGCCGATCCCCCCAGCACCCTTTCCACCTTCTCAAAGGGCGTCTCGATGTCATCTATTCCGATCGAGCCCAAGATAAGTGTGCTCAACGGGTTCGAAGGCTCTCCTGTTGTTGGACCGGGGCTAGCTAACGTACTTACCAATCAAGAGGTCGAACTTCTTCCTCAGTTCCGGCGGAATCGAGCTGGTGTCCGACATGATGGCGTTCTCCAGGGCATTGCGGCACCCGCAGCCATCTTCAAGATCATTCAGCTTCCTCGCAAGTAACCGCACGGCCGATTTGCCCATCTCCACGTTCTTACCCAGATTCGCGATCACCATCTCCACCGTGACTGGCTCACCCTTCCAGACGTCATAATCCGTGGCCATGGCGAACGTCGCATAATGCATTTCCGCCTCACGAGCCATCCGCACCTCGGGCACGGCGGTCATCCCGATAATGTCCATACCCCAGCTTCGGAAAGCGTGCGACTCCGCCACCGTCGAGAACTGGGGCCCCTCGATGCACAGGTACGCACCCCCACGGTGTACCGACGCGCCGGCCGCCGTGGCCGCTTCCGCCACCAGCGCGCTCAGGGCCGGACAGAACGGCTCCGCCATGCCCGCGTGGACCACCAGGTCGGCCTCATCGAAAAATGAGGTCGCCCGCAGGCGGGTCCGATCGAAGAATTGATCCGGCACCACCACATCCAGCGGGCGGATTTCCTCTTTTAGACTCCCGACCGCGCTTACCGACACGATCGCTTCCACCCCCAGCGACTTGAACCCCCAGATATTCGCCTTCACGTTCAAATTCGTCGGTGAAATTCGATGTCCGCGACCGTGTCGCGGGAGGAAGGCGACCTCGATTCCTTCCAGCACCCCTACGATGTACGCGTCACTCGGCTCCCCAAACGGTGTCTCTATTCTGATTTCCTCGGACCCGGTGAGCCCGTCCATATCATAAAAGCCACTCCCACCGACGATCCCCAGTTTGGCCGTGGCCATGGCTAAGCCCTCATTCCGGTCTGCTGGTCCCGCTGCGCCGCCAGCGACTCCGTGTAATCGGGACGGGCCACACCGGCTTCCGTGATGATTCCGGCGATCAGTTCAGCCGGGGTGACGTCAAACGCCGGATTCGCCACCGGCGCCTCCGGCGGCGCCCAGACCGTGTCCCCGTAGCCGCGCACCTCGTCTGGATCACGCTGTTCAATGGGGATGCCGTCGCCGCTGGCCAGGCTGAAGTCAACAGTCGTCAGCGGCGCGGCCACATAGAAGGGAATGCCGTGATGCGCGGCCAGCACCGCCGCCGTGTACGTGCCGATCTTGTTCGCAGTGTCACCGTTGGCAGCGATTCGATCGGCCCCAACCACCGCCATATCAATCTCCCCGGCCCGCATGAAGTGCCCCGCCATCCCGTCCGTGATCAGCGTGTAGGGCACGCCCCACTGATCCAGTTCCCAGCAGGTCAACCGCGCCCCCTGCAACAGCGGCCTCGTCTCGTCCACGAATACGTGGATGTCTTTTTCATGCATGTGCGCCGCGTAGATCACCCCCAGCGCCGAGCCTCGTTCGTGCGTGGCCAGCGGTCCGGTGTTGCAATGATGCAGGATCGACGCCCCGGGCTCCACCAGGGCGGCTCCCGCTTCGCTCAACCTTATGTGCCGATCTTTGTTGTCAGATTCAATCCTGGTGGCGCGATCGTGAAGCGCCGCCAGCATGGCGTCGCGCCCGCCGGTAGCCGCTTCCTGCGCCGCCAGCAGCATCTCGTTCGCCGCCCAGAACAGATTGACCGCCGTCGGCCGGGTCGCCGTCACTGTGTCCGCCACCGCCTGTAGTTCCGCCAAGAATCGGATCGAGTCAGTGGTCTCGATCTTGGTGGCTCCCAGCAGCACCGCGTAGGCGGAAGCCACCCCCAGCGCCGGCGCCCCCCTGATCCGCAGGCTGCGAATCGCCTCGCAGATCTTGTCCACGGTATCGCAGAGGATGAACTTTTCTTCGTTGGGCAGCCTGACCTGGTCGAGCAGGCGTATGCCCGCGTCAGTCCATTCAAGTATCTTCATTCGCAGGCTCCGTGTCGGAGTGGAGTGTAGACAGGTTCCGCGCGTTTTCACACTGCGGTCTGGTGGTCTTTCCAGGGCCTCCCTCAGGGCGGTCGTCCGACATACCCAGCCGGCGTATTCCTCGCGTTTCCCGGCGCAGCCGCAACGGCAAACGACGCGGGAAGGACCGGATTATATTCTCGCTAATCCCCGACGGCCAGACCGGAGTCGTTGCCGCCGATACTTTTTTGGCCCTAATTGTTAAAGATTTAACAGTTCTGTGCCGATAATCATCATTTGGGTACTTGCATTCTGCCGTTCCCGTGATACCTCCGTGTTCGGGCTTTTTCTATTCCACAGCAGCCCACCGGCAAGGATTGGCCGGTCACGAAGGATGGTGAAGGATCATGGGTATCCGCATTAACCGCACCGACGACGGTAATTTGCTGTCATCTTTGCGAGCCAACTCCAGGGCGATCGAAGATGCCACTTGGAAGTTGTCGTCGGGTCTGCGACTCAACCAGGCGACGGACGATACCGCTGCGCTGGCGATTGTGACGCGGCTCGAAGCCGAAAACCGGGGGCTGCTGCAGGCGCAGCGCAACGTTCAGTCCGGCGTCAGCATCATTCAAACCGTCGAGGGCAGGCTAAATAACATCGAAAATGACGTCCAGCGCATTCGAGAACTCGCCGTGCAGGCCAGCAACGGCACGCTGACCACCGACGATCGGCAGGCCATCCAGAGCGAGATTAACCAGCTGGTCGCCAATCTCGATCAGACGGCTAAGAACACCGAGTTCAACGGACAGGCATTGATCGAGGGCAGCGCCGCCGGAGCCAATTCGCTGACCGTCGCCGGTGGCGCGGACGGGACCGAGACCATCAACATCGATATCGCCGATTCCCGCGCGGCGGCGCTGGTCCTTAATACGATCGATGTCACCACCCAGGCTGGCGCGGACGCCGCCATCGCCGCCGCCGACCAGACGATCGAACAGGTCTCAGCCACTCGGGCCGAGATCGGCGCTACCCAGACCCGCTTGCAAAGCCAGAGCAACCGCCTCGCCACCACCCAAGTGAACACCGAGGCGGTGCGTTCCCGCATTCGCGACGCCGACATCGCCGAGGCGGTTACCCAGCGTACCGCAGCCGCCATCCGCAACCAGTTCGCGATCGCCCTCCAGGCCTAGCAGAACCAGAATCGTGGTTCCGTACTCCATCTTCTGAACGAATAAGTACCAACTCCGAGGTCAGGAGAGCGGCCGGATGTTTCTGGCCGCCCTTTTATCTGGGCGGCCGTAGCCCACTGAATTAATCCGCCGGCGTTAACGGCCGAACATTCCCCCCATGCCAGGCAGGTTTGGCATCTGGCCCGACGAGAGCATCTTCATCATCTTCTGCATCTGTTTGAACTGATTTAGAAGCTGATTGACATCGCGCGGCTCGGTGCCGCTACCGGCAGCAATCCGTCGCCGGCGGCTGCCATCAATCAGCTCAGGCAGGGAGCGCTCCCGCGGCGTCATGCTGAGGATGATGGCCTCCGTGCGAGCGATATTCTTTTCTGTCATCGCATCCTGCACGTCCGGGTCATTCATCATTTTCCCCATCCCCGGAATCATGCTCATGATCTGCGAGAGCGACCCCATCTTCTTGATCTGATTGAACTGATCGAGGAAATCGTTCAGGTCAAAAGTGGCCTGCCGGATCTTCTCTTCCAGCCGCCGGGCAGCCTCTTCGTCGATGACTTCCTGCGCCTGCTCTACCAGCGTTACCACGTCGCCCATGCCCAGGATTCGCGAGGCAAGCCGGTCCGGGTGAAAGACCTCTAACGATTCCACTTTTT
>Ga0310123_10003192_pt1 | contig 12782 bp, 6 predicted proteins | sample CB6_AW_1057_MG_FD_203505 | JGI IMG/M metagenome (GOLD analysis project Ga0310123, IMG submission 203505) | Marine microbial communities from Western Arctic Ocean, Canada - CB6_AW_1057 | ecosystem: Environmental > Aquatic > Marine > Oceanic | place: Canada: Western Arctic Ocean | collected... | reverse complement strand
GGCCGTGATTTGGACTGGACAGGGGCGAAATTCTTTTTGGATTGATCCACTCAATTGGAGTACCAGAACGCTTCCGACAAGTAGCAGTTCGGTGATTATTTCAGGCGCTCTGGTAATCATTCCGAAGGGCTTCACGGCCAGTATCCGATCTTTAACGGCGGTAGGTATCCTCAGGCTAGACGGTGGCGTTCTGAGTATTGCCAAGGCTTCTAGCATTAGCAGTCTCTTCATGTCCGGTTCCACGTCCAAGCTGACCGGGGCGAGCGATATCACGGTCGGCAGCGCCATCGTGTCCGGGGGGAGTCTAGACGGAAAGGGCAGGTTTGTTGTTCAAAAAGGCGGGCTGCTTTCGTTCAGCAATGCATTGTTCAACCTCCGTGGTTCACGCGTTATTGACAACTCGGGGACCGTCATCGTGGCAAATTCTACGTTGAAGGTTTTTGGTGCCGCCTCAATTGACAACCGTGGGACAATGCGTCTTGTCGGGAAGGTCACCATTGGCCAGGACCTCCGCCAAACGGGAGGCCAATTGCGCAACCGACGTGGCGCGCTACTTGAAGTGGATTCTTCGAGTAGCCGATCGGTACTGCTATCCAACGTTCGCCTGCTGAATGAAGGTCGCCTGAGTATTAAAAGTGGTACATTTGAGGTTTGGGGGGGAAGGCGCGACCGTGTCAGTTCCCGAAACATCAACCTTTACACCGGTGTGACCGAGGTGGCCAAGGGCGCAACGTTGCACGCCTTTGCCGGCCGCCACGAAATGAGTTCTGGATTATCAGGTGACGGGTCGCTGTTGGTCACTGCCGGGCATGTCGTGGCGACGAGTCTCAAGATTGCGGCTGTCTCTGTAAGATCTTTCGTCGGCAGAATTGATGCCGGATCGGCGAATATCCTTGCCCTCAATATCAACGATGGAACGGTTCGATTTTCCCTATCAGCGTCCGTGGGGAGCCTGAACCTGTCCGCGGGTTCGCTAGAAGTCGGTGCTACCATGACGCTCGATGGAGGGACCATCCGCGGTGGGATTCTGCAGGGCTCAGGGAAAGCAATCGTCTCCGATGGGGCAACGCTCTCGATAGAAGGCACAGCCGCCAAGGAATTTCGCAATTCAATCACTTTAGAAAACCGAGGAACCGTCCGTGTGACGGGCAACGGGGTGATTCGATTCGCTGCGGGTTCGACGGCACAGATCAACAATTTCGGCAATTTCGATGTGCAAACCCCGGTGACCATTGGATCCCATTTCCCGTTGTCCGCAGCGATACTCAATCAGCCCGGCGGATTGATTGGTAAATCAGGCCCGGCCGGGGCGCTGATCATCGAGTCCAACGTTGAACTGATCAATCTGGGCGTCATTGCAGTCAGTTCTGGTGAGTTGCAGATTCGTTCCGGCGAGCTTGGGGGAGAAACCACCACGGGCTCACGACACCAGGGTATTCTCAATACGGACGGGGGGACTCTCCTTCGATTCAGGGCTGGATCCCACACATTCACCGCGGGTTCAACGATTTCAGTCAAGGGACGTTTAATAGTCGAGAGTGCTTCGTTAGTTTTCGAGGGCGCTTTTGGCGCGAACTCGGTGGAGATTGTAAATGGATCCTCCGAAGTATCGTTAAACGACGGATCGATTGGATCGCTTGGGATGACCGCAGGCAGTCTGCACGTGACAGGAAGCTTCATCGTTGGAGGTCTAACTGCATCTGGCGGTTCGATCTCGGCTGGGGTTGGAGCAAGACTCACTTTCGTTCGAGGGGAGTCGGAAGCCAATACATTCGGGGGTCGTGGTATCATCGCCGTGCCTGTTAAGGGGAACCTGTTGCTATCCAACAGCGTTTTTCTGGAGGAAGTTACTTTTGAAAATCGAGGCCGGGTCACGGCAGTTGACGGCGTGGTGAACATCGCCGTGGGTTCGAGCGTCAGCTTTGAAAATTTTGGAGAATTTTTGATTGCCGGAGATGTCGATTTCGTTGCCGCCGCCGCTGCGCTTTTCACCAACAAAGTCGGCGGTGTCTTGAGGAAGTCGGGCGATAACATTTCCCAGTTCGATGGGAACTTGACGGTGCTAAATGAAGGGATTGTGGAAGTAACATCCGGGCAGCTTCGCATCGACCGCTTGGCGAACATCGTCCCTGATCTCAATCGGCTTGATGGAGGAAGCTACCTGCTCCGTGGCGGGGTGCTGAATCTCTCCTCTCAGATCGTTACTGAGATTTCCGCAGATGTTGTCCTTGCCGGTTCTGCGCAATTCTCGGGGCTCGCGGGTCTTCGCGCCGTTAAAGCCGATGGAACGTTGCGGCTTGCGGATGAGGCTACGCTAGATCTCGATGGTGATCTTACGAATAGTGGATCAATCCGGTTGGATGCAGCCAGCCAGCTCAGCATCCAAGGGGATTTTATAACGGAGCCCGGAGCGGCCCTGGTATTGCAAATTGATGGCGAGCGCAAGACCGGCGGCAGCCTCAACATTGTCGGAGGTTTTGCGCAGGCCGGAGAAGTTATGATTGAAGTTGTGTCGTCTGAATTCCTTGCGCTTGGAGACCGATTCAATTTGACATCACATGCGACCAAATCGGGTTTGTTCGAGAGCGTTACCGTCCCGTCCATTGATCAGGGCAACCTGAGAGTGGCGACTCGGAGTGATCATCTGCAGGCGGAGGTGTTGTCGAGAGATGCCCCGTCCGAGGTATCTTTGGAGGTCCCCAATTTGTTTCGGTTGAGCTCGAGTCAGATTGAATTCCTCAACACCGCGCGACCTGACGGCACGAACGCGCTGGTCCTTGACCCGATCATTGATTTCTTCGGGCACTCCAGCGAAATTGGTTTCGCAGCGACCGCCGCCGGTTGGGGCGGAGAACGCACAACCGGAATTAACTCATCCGAAAACTTCTCGATCATCCTCGGAGCTCTCCATGCTCAAAGCTTACAACAAGGGAATATCGATGTGAGTTTGTTCCAGCCTCAATCGACTCGTGCCTACCAGTTCTCGATCGAGAACAACGGTTTTGTTCCCTTCGCGCAAGTCGGCTGGATTCAATTTGAAGCCAAAGCACTCAATGGCGGTCCGGAACGATGGGAGCTCCATTCAAGCCTGGAAGGCATCTCCGGCGAGCCTCTGGGATCCGGTTCACTGAGCAACACCTTCCAAACCAATTACATTCCGATTGACCTCTCGAATGTCAACGAACCGGTGACCTTCTGGATTACGGGCGATGGCGCCGCGGCCTTCGAAGGCGAGTTTGCGGTGGATAATATCGCCGTCGTCCGCAAGGCTCGGGTCACTTCTTCGCGCCCCTCGAGCATCACCGAAACGAATGCGAACAGACCGCTCACCATCAACCTGAACAACCGATCAGGCGCACAAGAGGGTCTTATTCTAGGTTACAAAATCATCGGACTAACGGCGACTCCGGGGACCGATTTTGGTCTGCCGTTGTCGTTGGCGAATCTTTCAGTTCCTGATTTCGGTGGTGGATTCCGCAATCTTTCCGGTTTCAATCCTGGTGGCCTGATTTCGTTTGATGCCAACTCCCGCAGTGGCACCATTTCCCTGACCGGTTCGACTGGTTCATTCGTCATCAACATCATCGGGGACCAAGCCCCTGAGCCTTTAGAGAAGATCAGAGTTGAGTTTGAAATCTTGCGAGGTGCCGGGACGGCTCCCGCCCCTTTTGAAGTATCGATTAAAAACGACGACCCGGTGATCGCCCCCTCAGATAGTCTCGCGTTTTTCACCTTTGATGCCGCGAATGGTCGCTTTGGGACTTCCTTTGCCAATACCGTGGCTACTGACGTCACCAATGGTTCAGGGTCAACACCCCGGTTGCGGATCGAAACTCAAACGATTTCGGGAACCTCATCAGGATCGATTGGAACAGCCAGTAGCAGCGGGTCATTTGGCCGGGCTGCGAGTGCCAGTGGCTGGATCAATTTCTTGAACATCAGGTTACCGAACGGGCAGCAAATCGCGGCGATTGATCAAAATTACTCTCGCTCATTTACTTTTAAAGTCGCCCCTCCAGCGAGCAATTTCTTCGTAACAAATCGACTCAACCTGACGGAGCTATCCTTTGTTGATGACGGGTTTAACAATGGTCCAACCGGATGGCGGTTGGAAGTGATTTCGGGTGGTTCAGTGGTCCGCTCGGAAACGGGTTCAGTGGGGGACGGCTACCGAACCAAGCATACCATCGATCTGTCGGGAATATCGTCGACGGGTACAGTGACATTCAAACTGACGGGCACGGGGGCAACGAGCAAGAGTGGTCTTTGGCGTATTGATAACCTCTTATTGCGAGGCTCGCTCACTTCGACGAACCGGCCTTTGAATCCAGTGACCATTCGGACGATTCAAACCGTCGTATCGGATGCCACCATCTTCTTCGACACCAATGAAAATGGTGTCTTGGACGCCAATGAACCGTCTACCGTGAGCAACACCGCCGGTAGCGCCAGTCTAATCATCCCGCCAGAAGCGTTCGCGGCGGCAGGCGGATCCGGATTCCTCTACGCGTTTGGCGGAATGGATATCGTCAAAAATACACCCTTGGATATTTTCCTTCGTGTGCCCCTTTCACCCGGAGATACCGAAGCCGTGCTGTCGCCACTATCGACCTTGCTTGCTGCGGTTCAGGAACTTGGATTCTCGCAGGGATTCAGCAACCAAAGCGTGCTCGCGGGCCTGGATCTCCCAGCACAGATCGACATCTCGAAGTTCGCCTATTCGGGTGAATTCAACCAAGCCAGTCCGCTCGCCGCCGGTGTGACCAAAGTGTCTGCTCAGATTGGTAGTCTCGTCCTGACGATGGCACGAATTCTTCAGGAATCGGTTACCGACGAAACAACAGCGATCCCGCTAGCGGCTTACCAGCAAGCGGTCCTGGACTCGCTTGCCGAAGCTCTGGTCGGCTCCTCCGATGGAAAGGGTCTGGTCTTGACCGACGAAACCGTGATCGCGGACATCATCGAGCGGTCCGCCGCACGGGTCGACGCCTCCTTAAGACCCGGAGTGAGTCAAACCGCGGCACAAACCATTTCCCGAGGATTCCGCATCCTGAAACAGGTCGATCCACGGATTCCCTCGGGTTTTGTGGAACAGGTAGCAAAGATCCAGAAAGTCATACAGACGGAGCTGACTCCAGTGTTTGCCGAAATGGCGGGCGGGCGTTTGGCTCCGACAAATGTCAATCGGTTATTTGCTCCGGGGACGTGGGGAGCGCGCATTGCAGTTGCTGATGTTTCTCCGATCCTTCCTCAGGTGAGTGGCGTTCTATCAGTAGAGTCTGTCCTGCGTGAACTCGACGCAGGAGCATCCGAGTTTTCCGTTACGTTTCCCGTCTCCGAAGTGCGACCACCCAAGTGGGGAAGCGACGTCGTCTTCCAATTTACGCTACCAGATCCAAACCAAGGACCGCCTGTTTCCGGGATATTGACCCTCGAGAGCTTTCAGGGAGTGGCGCTGCCCGAGGTTTGGCTGATCAGATGGCTAAATGAGGTGGGTGAGCACCATGTGGCGGGCTATGCCGAGACTGTTTCCGGCGAATCATTCACCGAGATTCAGCTCACGGCCCTGCCGAACTCTCTGCCCGCCACCTTCGAAGTGGTGGCCCTCGGAGATTCATTCCTTCCCGATGGTCAGGCGGTATTAAAGTCAGTCAATTTGACGGCCTTTTTTGGATCAAAGCTGGCGCTTCAAACGCCGAAAACGAGGGTCCGTGAATCCGACGGTATGATTCGCATCGACATTTCATCCACCGGAGCTGACGGCGCCCTCGTGCTGGGCTATACACTCAGCGGCGTGACGGCGGAGAAACATGACGATTTCACGTTGACTGAACCGCAGGGGACACTGAGCTTCCAAGAGACGTCCTCGGGTTGGGCCGGCTCTCTGGATCTAACCTCAGCGCGTTTTCTCGAGATTCTATTGAATGACGATGACAACCTGGAGATTCCTGAATTCATTCGCTTGGAACTAACCGTTGAGAGTGGTCAAGCCATGGCGGGTGACCGGGTGATGATCATTGAAGTGACCGATGATGATTTTTCCGGCGATGTGGGTAATCCAATCATCAACAATGGGGAGGCTCAACGCTCGATGGTGGAGCGAGTTCAGGTGCCGTTTTCGGCGGCGGCATTGGCGGCATTGAGCAACGGTGATATCGCTCTTGAAAACCTCAGTACAGGAGAAATCATCGTACCGGTGCTGGAACTCGATGGCGCGTCGGATGCCCTGGTCCTTCAGTTTCCGCAATTCGAGGCGCAATCACTGCCCGATGGCGAATACCTCCTCGAGATCAAGGTCTCGGGGATCACACACGCATTTCGTTTCCATCGTCTCTTTGGCGACGTCGATGGTGATCGGGACGCGGACACTTTAGATTCCATCGCGCTCTTCCAGTCGCTCCATACCGTAGCGGGTATGCCCGCATTTGATGCGAGGTTCGATGCTGACGCGGATGGTGATGTGGACGGACTCGATGCCTTTCGTTTTACATCGAGCACGATGTTCGCAGGAATTCAGAATACGTTATATCGTTCGGTCGGTGACTCTGACTACGATGACCAGTTCGATACTGATACGGACGGGGACGTGGACGCACTCGACCTTTTCAAATTCCATACTTCGAGTTCGCTTGGGTTGGGTCCGACACAGAACGCCAACCCTCGCGATTCAGTGCTGCAGCAGCCCTTAGGTTTTCAGCCCTGGATACTCCGTGCTGCTACACGGATCTCGCCCTTTGCGGATGCAGGACTTTTGCATTGGGGTCAACGCGACTTCGATTGGGAGGAGGAAGAGGACGCCATTCTCAAACGTCAAAAAAATCTCCATCTAGATATAGAAATCGGTCCACTGTTCAAGGTCATGTGATGAAGAATCTTCTGTACATACTCGGATGCTGTAGCGTAGTCATTGGTGCCATCAATGGCGTTTCTGCAGGAATTGCGGTGCGATTTGAGGCCCCGGAATATACGGTAAACGGTAGTGGCGAATTCACCGTGCGGGTCGTGATCGATGGTGACGATCAGGTTCCTGGATTTCAACCGATAGCCAATGGACTGTTCCATTTTGGAGTAAAAGTCAGCTTCACTCCGGCACAGGTGGAAACCAACCGCGAATCGCTGGAGGTGGTGGCTACCCTTGATTATTCGGGTTTAGTACCCGGTGCAGCCGTTGAAATTGGAGATGGATTCCTCAGTTCGAAGGGCAACATCATCCTTTCAACGCCCACCAGTCAACCTTTTCTGGAAAACATTCTGTTCGCGTTGACGTTTGCCAATCGGGCGCCCGTAGGGAGCCAATATGAACTTCAGTTAAGTAGTGCGGCGTCGTTGCCATCGGAAACACTCTTCCTGGACGGTAAAGGCAAGCCATTGGACGACACAGTTACCTTCGGTAGTGGCAGTGTGACGGTCTTGCCTGATGATACCTTCGAGCCTCCACTGTTGGATATTCGGTTTTTTCCTCCCCATTCAGTCGAGCTGCTTTATTCGGTGGAGGTAGGAAGAGATTATTTCATCGAAATTTCTGAAGATCTCGTCGCCTGGGAGAATCTCTTTCAGGTCCCGCGAAATGACGGGAGTGTTCTGGTGGAAATAACACCGGGACCGAAGTATTTTAGACTCAAAACTTTTGGGAAGCAACTGCCGGACTCAAACTCATGTTGTGATCCATCATTGAATGCTCGTTTGTAGACATGAACTATCGACGTTTGGGCCGCACCAATCTCCGGGTATCCGAAGTATCTCTCGGTACCGTGGAGTTGGGCACGGAGTATGGCATTCCAGTGCAAGGGGAAGTGCTTCGTCCGTCCGATGCCAAAGCCGAACGGCTGCTCAATGTCGCCCTGGATGCGGGCGTTAATTTCATCGATACCGCCAGTGTCTATGGGGAAAGCGAAGCAATCATAGGGCGAGGACTGAATTCGCGCAGGAATGAATACTTCCTGGCGAGCAAAGCAGTTCACTTGAGGGTAGAAGGAGATAACGGCAACACCTTGCGCGAGCGCGTGCAAGCCTCCATTGCCCGAAGCCTGAGATTACTCAGAACCGACCGCATCGATCTGTTCTACATTCATAGCGCCACGCTTGAGGTGATTCAGCGCGGCGAGATGCTGGAGATCATTCAGCAGGCGCAGTCAGCCGGTCACGTTCGCTTTATCGGAGCGACCACTTACGGCGAAGCGGCTGCTGTGGCCGTGTTGCAAGACGGCCGCTACGATTGCTTGCAAATTGCTTATAATATCCTGGACCGAGAATCGGAAGTAAGCGTCTTGCCTCTGGCAAGCGAGCGGGACGTCGGCGTCGTGATCCGCTCCGTACTGCTGAAGGGCGCCTTGACTTATCGTTACACCCATCTCCCGAACGAACTGAACGAGCTCAAGTCGGTCATCCGCAAAATCGATGAGCTACGCGGTTCCGAGACGGGTAGCCTGCAGGAATTGGCTTATCGCTACGTTCTGGCTCACCCGGTTGTGGCCGCGGCGCTGGCTGGTACGGGTCGAGTGTCCGAACTGGAAGAGGTCGTGGCCTTTGCCGAAAAAGGGCCTCTGGCTTGCGGTCTTATGGAATCTATTCGCAATATCTCGGTCGATCCCGAGCAACTGAACCCCGGCAATTGGCCAAGGTTCTGATGCGATGTTTTTTCGGGGATTGATCCGCTGGGGACAGCGGACGCTACAACGCCGACTCCGCTGGCTTAAGCCCTTGCGCTTTCGTAGTCGGCCTTCAGAGAAGGGTCGGTGTGGGTATGGCTGCCGCAAAAGACAAACAGGAGCCCGCAGCGCGATTGTTGCGTTTGATTCGGGGCGCTCCAGTGAATGGTCTCGCAGTGGTGAATGAGCGCATCACCGGGATCGAGGATCCCTACAAACTCCGCATAAGTTCCCTTGGCAGGAATTTCGATCAGACCCATCGAGTTGCCCGCGACTCCCGATGGTTGGTGCGGCAGCAGACCGTCACGGTGTGACCCGATGCAATAGGTGATCGGCCCGTTTTCCAAGGTGGCCGGATCTATCGCGATCCATACCGTGAGCATATCCGGCGGATTCTGACAGAAATAAGCGTTATCTTGATGCGGAGGAACGCCTGATCCGGAACGCGCCGGCTTACTGAAAGTTTCCACAGATGCCGGCATCGGTGTTCCATTCACCAGCGCGCTGACCAGTTGTTTGAGATCGGGACGCTCGGCAAGCGTTTTGAAAGCCTCGTCGTGCTGCTCCATTCTCCATAGATTCCTCACCGACTTGCCGTCTTGCTCCAGCACATAGTCGCTTTTCGGAAGCTGCGGAAGCAGATCACATTCGTATCGTTCGAGTGCTTCTCGCACGGACTGCACTTCTTGGAAAGTCAACAGGCCATTCACTCGAATGACACCGTTCTCCTTATACTCCGCAACGAGCGAAGGGTTTACGCTTATCATAACCAGAATGAAACTGAAAGGTGCTGTACAATTCAACCCTGTTATGCGGTGTCAGCAGAAAGATTCAAGCTCAAATCTTGACTCCTATAGCGGGGGATGGGGAGGAGGTTTCCCCTGGCAGAAACGAAGCCCAGATCGAGATTCCGGGTCATTGACCCTGAGTTGGGATCTCAAGACCCCGGAAGATTGAAATCATCATCCGAGCGATTTTGCAAGGTGATGCGCTGCTCGACATGTCCGTCGGCATGCATCGCATTTGGCCCGCGCGTGGCATCACGTCCGCCGGGGACTTCGTAGGAGTGGCGATAGGTGGTGTCATAGGCGTAGCTTGCAGGTTCAACGATCTCCAAGGCGGCCCAACTGTTTTTGAGTTGATTCCACCCGCCGCCGATGGTCCAGATGGGGATATGTCCGTCCCAAACCAGGAGGATCTTGGAAGGATTTGCAATGGAGCTTTGCTTGAGATCCCCGCCCGGATTGGGGCTGGTAGGGGGGATTGACCAGGGCAGTCTGCGATTCGACATGGCGTGCCCTACGGCGTTGGCGGAATAATCAAAGAGAATCTCCCGCCAGTGGATGCCCGGGCCGATGTTGTAGAAATTCTTTTCCTCGAGTTCGTAGTCGCGTTTATCGGCAGGGCAACGAAATGCGTCAATGGGAATATGCGCTTGGGTCAATAACAATCCGTACATGGTGAAGCCATGACCACCTGCAACCAGACCGCGTTGCGGCGGGGCGCCCCAGTATCGTTCGGAAATCAGTGGCATGTCGTCCTGGTTATCGACCGTGTAAACCTGGATGGCGATGCCCATTTGTTTGAGATTCGATGTACAAGAGGCGATGTGGGAGGCCTTCTTGGCGCGCGTCAAGGCCGGCAATAGCAAACTCGCCAAAATGGCAATGATGGCAACCACAACGAGCAGCTCGATCAATGTAAATCCCGCCCCGCAGGATTTGGAATGTGTTTTCATGTAAGGGATTGCGTGTTTTGTGATGCTGAAACTTGCAAAAACCACCCTCGACGCCACTATCAAAGACCTGGAGCTTGATGACAAATGGCACCAAAGGACCTGCAATACTTCTTTTACGCCTCATAAGATTGCTAACTCTGGTTGCCGAACCTGTCAATGAATTTATTTCAGCTGATTGGCCGGATGGGATGGAAAGTGGGTGAAGGCAAAGCAAGGCGGACATTCCTGTGCGCTACTGGCGGGCTGGAAAACCCGCCTTCCTTTGAGTCATATCCCGGCAATGCCCTGAGCAAAATTCATTGACCCCAGACTTTGTCTGTGCGAGAGATATATACTGTTATGATGAAACAGGCCGAATCTGGCTACTTGGGTAGGAGTATCCTCTTGCCCGCGTCATTGTTATCTCCTCCCCCGAATGTAATGAAACCCAAAACATCCCGACTGTGCGGATTCACTCTGATCGAACTCCTGGTGGTGGTTGCCATCATCGCCATTCTGGCCAGCCTGCTGTTGCCGGCTTTGCAGAAGGCCAAGAAAGAGGGTCATATCGCTGCTTGCTCGTCAAACTTGAAACAAATGGGCATAGCCATCATGGTTTACGCGACGGATAACCAGGACGACATGCCGCTGATCTATGAGCGTTATTACTGGGCGCCCCTCGAACGCGGTTTGGCAGGAGCCGGACATGGTTGGATCATGTTTGGTATTCTCTTGCAGGAAACGCAGATCCCGATGGATTCCTTCCGCTGTCCCGCGGACCGCCGTGAATACGAACTGACGGAAAGGAATTTCTACAACATCGGGTCGGGCATCGATTGGACTGAACAGCTGTTTGACTATTCGGCTAATTCGGTTGGGCACGGAATGTCCAACCGCCGGTTGCCCTGGTCATTACCGCGGACGACCAGTCCCAACCCCGGGCTTGATTTCAAACATGCCTCGATTCCCAATCCCACCGATCTGTTCCTGATCTGGGACGGGCACATTCCTTTTTGGAACATTGGCGGCGGCTGGAACCAATTGAAGGGAACCAGGGAAACTGTCGCGCAGGGATATCATTACGACACGACCTATCGTCATGCCGATATCACTCGGTTGCCAGATGGCAGTCTGGCAAAAGTTGAGAAGAAAGGGCCAAACGCACTACTGGCCGATGGTCATGTCGAACGGCGAATCAGCATGCAAGGCCCCCGTGCCGGTGGCAGCTGGTCCGACGATAACTTCAATATCCCCGCCGATTAGATTGCAACCAGTCGACCGGCGGAAGTCAAGGCCGGCTTTTTGCGCCTCTTTGCGTTTTTTGCGGCAAATAAACAAACCATCTGCCGTTAATTCAACAAGCCAGATCCGGATTAGGTCAAAAAGATGGGGGCAAAAAAATAGACCTCAGCAGTCATTTTTTTGACTAAATCTGAACTCAGTCAAAACCGGTCACTTCGCCAGCAGTCGAATGCAGGTAAAGATTTCGCTGTTTTTGGTGCGGCATCGTGCAGGAAAGGGCATGATCAAGAGCACGTAAATTTCCCGGCTATCCCTGCAGGTGAGTCTAAGCCGAGAACTTTTATTGCCGCAAAGAACGAAAAAAGACGCAAAAAGGGGAATCGAACAGCTGCCTTCCAAAGGCTCATGTAGTTGGTTCTCTTACTCCTGATTCGTCCACCAAATCGGGAACCGGGGTTACTGAAAGCGAAAGGAGTAAAGCTTGGCGTTGCGGATATGGAACTTCAGGCGGATGGTTTTTCCCTCGAGCGCGAGCAGGTCGCCGTGCCCTTTCCAGGTTGCGCGAATGGACCGGCCGCCTTCTGTAATCGGCAGCGCATCATCAAAGGTGAAACCGGACATGGGTTCATGGTTCGGTCCCAGGATTTCGACTCGAATGTCACAGGAACCCGCCGCCGATGCTTCCTGCATGGCGCCGTCCAGATTCAAGTAGAGGTTTTGCCCCTGAAATCCGAAGGACCGGGTGACGAGTTGTCCGAATTCGTTTTTTGGTCCGTCCATGGAAACCATGCCGTCCAGGGGAAGCATCGCCAGGCCGATCGCTCCGATCGCCTTGTCCCCGAGTTCCCGCAAGGTGATCAATGATCTGAAGTTGCGTCCTTGATAAAAGAACAGCACGTGATCGCCGTGCACGATGGGTTGATGACCGAAGACGCTGATGTAATCAAAATCGCCGCGGCCTCCGCGCGAGATGAAAGGGGTCCGATAGGGACGCTCGAAGCGTATGCCATCGCGGCTGAAGACTAACTCGGGATGATGGGTGGCCGGGGTGGTGCGGAAGTTCCACAACATGCCCACCAAAAAATCTTCGTAGGGCGCCGCCTTGAGCGCGTAGAATTCCAGGTCGGATGGATCGTGCTCATCGGGAATCAAGATGGTCTCCGGTTCGCTCCAGT
>Ga0310123_10003191_pt1 | contig 12782 bp, 10 predicted proteins | sample CB6_AW_1057_MG_FD_203505 | JGI IMG/M metagenome (GOLD analysis project Ga0310123, IMG submission 203505) | Marine microbial communities from Western Arctic Ocean, Canada - CB6_AW_1057 | ecosystem: Environmental > Aquatic > Marine > Oceanic | place: Canada: Western Arctic Ocean | collected... | reverse complement strand
GCTCCAGGTGCGCGAGACTGTCCGCGCGCGCCTGCTCGGTCAGCACGAGCTCCTGCTCCGAGCGGATCGAGTCGGGCGGGAACACCGGGCTGAGGTCGGCCGGCGCGTTGCCGACCGCGACTAGCACATGCGTCGCCGTGCCCGGCTCCGCCAGTGGCCTCAACCAGTAGCTCTTGCGCCAGCCTCCCTCTGCCTCCGCCAGACCGTTGATCAGCCCGATCGGGGCCCCCCGCGGGAAGATCCCGCCGAGGCCGCTCGTGACCACCACTGTTCCGTCCTCCAGCCGCGTGTGGAAGGCGGTCCCATTGAGCACGAGGCGGTCCTCTTCGCGGAAGCGTCCCCGCCGGCTCTCCACCATTCCATAGGTGCTGCCGTCGGCGGTCATCGCACCGGCACGGAAGTCGGGATGGGTCCAGTCCATCCCGACGGAGTGATCCGCCCGCGCGTCACGGATCACGCCGACCAGTCCGCGCGCGCTGATCACCGGGGCGTTCGGGCGCACGCCGTCCGCCGCCCCGGCATCCACCAAGAAGGTGCTCTCGGATCCGGTGATCCCGGCGCGCACGACGGTGGCGGCCTTGAAGGCCGGACCGAGCTTCTCGGACAATGCGAGAAGCCCGCGTAGGCGGCGGTTCTCCTCCGTGAGTGCGCCCTGCGCGGCCATCCAGGCGACCAGGGAGTCGAGCCGCTGGCGGAGCTGGTCCACCTCCGTGGCGCGCACCCTGAGCGTGGTGATGGTTTCCTGCGTGGTAACGAAGGGACGGAGCACGGTGCTCCTGAGGAAGGCCGCGACCTGCTGCTGACCGCCGGAAGGGAGGTAGGTGACGACTAGCGCGGCGATCACGAACAACACGGTCGCCACCATGTGACGGCGGCCACGAGTGTCGGCGGTCTCGTTGGTATAGGCCGGCATGCTCAGCCTGCTGCGCAGGTACCGTACCCCGCCCTCACGTCGTCAGCACTGCTCGGTACTTCATCATGTCGTCCAAGATCCTCCCCGCCCCTCGCACCACGCACGAGAGCGGTTCCTCGTCCACGTGGATCGGCAGGTTGGTCTCGTGCTGGAGCAGCCGGTCCAGTCCGCGGATCAGGGCACCCCCACCGGTCATCACGATCCCCCGGTCGACGATGTCCGACGACAGCTCGGGGGGGGTGATCTCGAGGGCGCGGCGGACAGCCTCCACGATCGCCTGGATCGGCTCCTGGATGCACTCGCGGATCTCCTGCGAGTGCACGGTGACGGTCTTGGGGATCCCCGAGACCAGATCCCGCCCCTTGACCTCCATCTCCCGCTCATCGCCCGCGTCGAACGCCGAGCCGATCTGGATCTTGATTGCCTCCGCCGTCGGCTCGCCGATCAGCAGGTTGTAGTTCTTGCGCAGGAAGGTGACGATCGAGGTATCGAGCTCGTCGCCGCCCACGCGGATCGAGGTGTTGGAGACGATTCCGGAGAGCGCGATCACGGCGATCTCGGTAGTGCCGCCGCCGATGTCGATCACCATGTTGCCGGTCGGGGTCTCGACGGGGAGCCCGACCCCGATCGCGGCGGCCATCGGCTCGGCGACCATGTACACCGCCTTGGCCCCCGCCGCCATCGCGGAGGAACGCACCGCGCGCCGCTCCAACTCGGTGATTCCGGAGGGCACGCCGACCACGACCCGAGGCTTGAGGCGGAAAACGCGCTTCGCGGTGACCTGCTTGAGGAAGTGGCGGAGCATCATCTCCGTCACGTCCACGTCCGCGATCACCCCGTCCTTGAGCGGCCGGACGGCTTCGATCCCTTCCGGCGTGCGGCCGAGCATCCGCTTGGCCTCGAGCCCGATCTCCATGATCCGCCGCGTGCCGCGATCGACCGCGACCACGGAGGGCTCGTTGAGGACGATCCCTTCACCCTTGACGTAGACGAGCGTATTCGCCGTGCCGAGGTCGACGGCGATGTCGTTGACGGGGATCAGCCGTCCTCCGGACAGCCAGCCTAACAACAAATACCGTTCCGGTCCGAGCGTGAGCGGGGCCCGGATACCGCGGCTCCGGGAACGACCGAAGCTAAACGGACGCCCAAGCCCCTGCAAGGAACGCTCCCGCAAGGGGTTGGAGCGATGGCCGAGGGGGCTCGCGAGCGCCTTCTCATGCCGGAACGGCAGGAGAAGGCGCTCCTCTTCAACCCCGCCCGGTGCTCCCGAAGCCTCCCTCCCCGCGCCCACTCGACGCGAGGTTCGCCGCCTCCTCGACGCGCGGCGCCTCGAAGCGCGCGAACACGAGCTGGGCGATCCGCTCGCCCCGCTCGAGTCGGAGCGGCTCCGCTCCGAGGTTCTGGAGGATGACCTTGATCTCCCCGCGGTAGTCGGGATCGATCGTGCCTGGACTATTGGGGAGGGTGAGGCCGTGCTTGAGCGCGAGCCCGGAGCGCGGCCGCACCTGGCACTCGATCCCTTCCGGAAGCTCCATCACCAGGCCCGTGGGCACGAGCACGATCTGCCCGGCAGCGAGCTCCACGGGAGCCGCCGCACGTACGTCGTAGCCCGCCGCGAGCGCGGTCGCGCGGGCGGGGAGCGGGAGGTCCGGGTTCGATGGGAGCCGCCGGAAGCGGACAACCGCATCCTCACTCGTGCTCACGCGCGCGCCGGCTCGCGCAGGAAGCGCTCGAGCGGAAGGGCCTCCATCCCGAATGCATCGGCCACGCCCGGATGCGTGATCCTGCCGTCCACGACGTTCACGCCGCCCGCGAGCGCGTGGTCGTCCGCGCAGGCCCGGCGCCAGCCGAGGTGCGCAAGCCTCATCGTGTACGGGACCGTGGCGTTGGTGAGCGCGAGCGTGCTCGTGCACGGCACGCCACCCGGCATGTCGGCGACTCCGTAGTGCACGATGTTGTCCACCATGTAGGTGAGCTGGTCGTGCGTGGTGGGTCGGATCGTCTCAACGCAGCCACCCTGATCGACGGCGACGTCCACGATCACCGAGCCCTGTCGCATGCGGCTCAAGTCTTCGCGCAGCACCAGGTGCGGAGCCTTCCGGCCGGGGATGAGCACGGCTCCAATCACGAGATCCGCATCCTCGACCTGCTCGCGGATCGCGTAGCGCGTGCTGAACAACAGGCTCACGTTGGCCGGCATCACGTCCTCCAGGTAACGGAACCGGGCTAGGTCTACGTCCATGCTGAAGACGCGCGCGCCCATCCCCACCGCGATCTTGGCCGCGTTCGTGCCGACCACGCCGCCGCCCAGGATGAGCACCTTTCCGGGGAGCACGCCCGGAACACCGGACAGCAGGACGTCCGATCCCCCCGCGTGCTTGGCGAGGAAGCGCGCTCCCTCCTGCACGGCCATCCGTCCCGCCACCTCGCTCATCGGCGTGAGCAGGGGCAGCTCGCCGCTCGGAAGCTCGACCGTCTCGTACGCGATCGCGATCGCGACCGAGCTCATGACCGCGCGCGTGAGCGCCTCGGACGCGGCGAAGTGGAAATAGGTGAAGAGCAGCTGCTCCGCGCGCATGCGGGGCCACTCCGGCTCAATCGGCTCCTTCACCTTGAGGATCATGTCGGCGCGTGCCCAGACCTCCTCCGGTCCGTCGATCATGTGCGCGCCCGCGACCTCGTAGAAGTCGTCCGTGAATCCGCTCGGGACCCCGGCTCCCTGCTCGACCATCACCGCGTGGCCGGCGTCGACGAGGGCCTCCACACCCGCCGGGGTGATCGCCACCCTGTACTCCTCGCGCTTGATCTCCTTCGGCACGCCGATGCGCATACCCCCCTCGCTTAACGGGTCATTCGCCTTCTGGTCCGAGCCGAAGCAGCAATTGCCGGTCCGGCTCGTAGAAGGCGGCGGCGGCCGCCACCTCCTCCCCGCTCACGGCGTCGATCCGCGCCAGCAGCTCGTCCAGATCGAGGAACGGCTCTTCGTAGAGCGCGAATCCCGCCAACCGGTGGAGCCGCGCACCCGTGGATTCGAGCGACAGCATGATCTGCCCCTTCACCTGCCGCTTGGTCTGCTCCAGTTCGCTTTCCGGAAGCCCCTCGCGCGCGACCCGCGCCAGCTCCTCGCGCACGGCGTCCACGGCGCGCTGCTCCCATGCGGGGCGTGTCCCCACGTAGACCCCCGTCAGGCCGGCGAGAGCATAGAAGGACTGGAAGGAGTAAACCGTATACGCGAGCGCCAGCTCCTCGCGGATGCGTTGGAAGAGACGCGAGCTCATCCCGCCCCCGAGCGCCGAGGAGAGCAGCACGAGCGCGTAGCGCCTCGGGTCTGCGTGCGGGGGCGCGTCCGTCCCGAATACCAGGTGGCTCTGCGCCCCACCTCGCCGCACCCGCTCGTCGCCGCGGGTCGCCTCCGGCAGCGCGGGGACGCGGTCGTTGCGCTCGCCGGGCGAAGCGCCGCCGAACAGCCGCGTCACCGCCTCGAGGAGCGGCCCGTGCTGCACGTTCCCGGCGGCGGCCAGGACCAGGTTCCGGCCTACGTAGCGCTCCCGGTGGAGGCGGCGGAGCGTCTCCGCGGACGTGGCGGCCACGGTCTCGCGCGTGCCCAGAATGGAATGGCCGTAGGGGTGGCCCTCCCAGAGCCGCTCTCCGTGCAACTCGAAGACGAGGTCGTCCGGCGTGTCCTCGACCGTGGAGATCTCTTCGAGCACCACCTCACGCTCGAGGTCGAGGTCCTCGGGCCGGAGCAGCGGAGCGAGCGTGAGATCGGCCAGCACATCGAGCGCCTCGGACAGGTGCTCGTCGAGCACGCGCGCCTGGAAGCTTGTGTGCTCGCGGCTCGTGTAGGCATCGAGGGAGCCACCGAACCCCTCGAGCGCGAGCGCCAGATCGCGCGCCGTGCGCCGCGCGGTTCCCTTGAAGACGAGGTGCTCGAGCAGGTGGCTGGCCCCCATCTCCGGGGGCCCCTCGTGCGCCGCGCCCTGGCGGACCCAGACTCCCACCGAGACGGACCGCACCCCTGGGATCTCCTCCGACAGCACCTGGACGCCGTTGGGGAGCAGGTCGCTGTGCAGGGGCGAAACGCCGAAGGGGGACACGGACATGGTCTGTCCGTACCCCCCCGACCAGCTGCCTGGATCCAGCGGCGCCCTCCTGTCAGCGCCGGCCGGCCCGGCAGCGGCGGCGATCCCGGGCGCCCCGCTAGCCGCGGCTGGTGGCGGCGGGTGGGGCGGCCCCCTCCCCCAGCTCGACCAGCGCGGCCTTCCGGGACAGCCGGAGCCGCCCCTTCTCGTCGATCGAGAGCAGCTTGACCTTGGTGACGTCCCCCTTCTTGAGGACGTCCTCGGTCTTCTCGACGCGCCCGTCGGCCAACTCCGAGATGTGGCACAGCCCCTCGGTGCCCGGCAGAATCTCGATGAACGCGCCGAAGGTGGTGGTGTTCTTGACCACACCCTCGAAGATACGCCCCACCTCGGGCTCCTGCACGATCGCCTCGATCATCTCGCGCGCGCGGTTGCTCGCCTCCATGCTCACCGCCGCGATTTTCACGAGGCCGCTGTCGTCGATCTCGATCTTGGCGCCCGACTCGTCCTGGATCGCGCGGATCGTCTTGCCCTTGGGCCCGATGATCTCGCCGATCTTCTCCGGGTTGATCTGGACCGTGACGATGCGAGGAGCCCAGCGGGAAAGTTCGGTGCGCGGCTCGCCCAGAGCCTGATCCATGATGTCGAGGATATGCATGCGGCCCCGGTTGGCTCGCTGCAGTGCCTCTTCGAGAATGACGAACGTGAGCCCATCCACCTTGATGTCCATCTGGATCGAGTTCACACCCTTCCGGGTGCCGGCCACCTTGAAGTCCATGTCGCCGAGTGCGTCCTCGAGGCCGAGGATGTCGGTCAGCACCGCCACACGGTCGCCTTCCTTGATGAGCCCCATCGCGACGCCCGCGCAGGCCGCCTTCATGGGGACGCCCGCGTCCATCAGCGCGAGCGACGCGCCGCACACCGACGCCATGGAGGACGAACCGTTCGACTCCATGATGTCCGAAACCACGCGAATCGTGTAGGGAAAGTCGTCGTACGACGGCAGCAGCGGCTGGATGGCGCGCTCGGCGAGCGCTCCGTGCCCTTTCTCCCGGCGTGATGCACCCCGGAACGGCTTCGCCTCGCCGGTGGAGAACGGCGGGAAGTTGTAGTGGAGCATGAAGGACTTCTTGACCTCCTCGATCGAGTCGATCGAGTCGATCCGCTGTTCGTCCCGAGAAGTGCCGAGCGTCGTCACGACGAGCGCCTGGGTCTGGCCCCGGGTGAACAGAGCCGACCCGTGCGTGCGCGGCAGGAGCCCCACCTCGCAGGTGATCGCCCGGATCTGGTCCAGTCCGCGGCCGTCCGCGCGCTCGCCCCGGTCGAGAATGGTGCGCCGCATGGTCTTCTTCTCGATCGCACGCAGCACCTCGCCCACCTGGGCCTCGCGCTCGCGCCAGCTCTCCGCCTCTTCACTCAGCGAGCTGAAGACGTCGTCGCGCACCGCGGCCATGGCCTGCTGCCGCTCGAGCTTGTCGGGCAGGGCGAGCGCCTCGGCCACGCGCTGATTGGCCATCTCCTCGACCCGCGTCCTGAGCTGCTCGTCGGGCTGGACGGGAGTCCAGGGCATGTCGGGGACAGTGTGGCCCTCGAGCAGCTCCTTCTGGATGGTGATCAGCTCGCGGATCCCCTCGTGGCCCACCTTGAGCGCCTGCAGGATGTCCGACTCGGGCACCTCGACCGCACCGCCCTCCACCATCAGGATCGCGTCCTCGGTGCCGGCCACGACGATGTCGATGTCGGAGTACTCGAGCTGCTGGAAAGTCGGGTTGAGCAGCCAGTTGTCGCGGATGCGGCCTACCCGCACCGCCGCGACCAGGTGATTGAAGGGGATCTTCGACATCTTTAGCGCCACCGAAGCCCCCAGGAGCGCCAGCACGTCCGCGTCGTTCTCCTGGTCCGCCGAAAGGACCAGGCAGGCGACCTGGGTTTCGTTCATGAACCCGTCCGGAAACAGAGGCCGCAGAGGGCGATCGGTCAGCCGCGCGGCGAGGACCTCCTTCTCGCCCGGCTGGCCCTCCCGCTTGAAGAAGCCGCCCGGGATCTTCCCGGCGGCGTAGCTCTTCTCCCGGTACTCGATCGTGAGGGGGAAGAAGGGCAGGTGGGTGGGATTGTCCTGAACCGTGGCGGCGCACAGCACCGCGGTGTCTCCGTATCGCACCACGCAGGAGCCGGCCGCGAGCTTGGCCATGTGGCCGATCTCGAGGCTCAGGGTCCGGCCGGCGAACTGTCGTTCGATCCGCTTGGTCATCGTCTGTTCTCTTCCGCTTTCTGCGTCGTGTGGGGCGGGGATCGCCCCGGCCGCTCCCCGCGACCAATGGTGGAAAAAAGCGAATCGGCGACAGCCGTCTTGGCCGCCGCCGACTCGGGGATCCTCAGTGCCGCAATCCGAGGTCCGCGATCAACTCGCGATACCGGTCGATGTCGGTCTTCCTTAGGTACTCGAGAAGCCGCCTGCGCTTGCCCACCATCTTGAGCAGGCCGCGGCGACTGTGGTGGTCCTGTTTGTGTCGCTCGAAGTGCTCCCTCAAGTCCTCGATCCGGGCCGTGAGGAGGGCGATCTGGATCGGGGTGCTGCCGCGGTCCTGATCGTGCTCCTGGTACTTCCTGATCACTGCGTACTTGTCTACCGCCATCGGATTGCCTCCGCAGGAGTCTGCGCTGCAAGGGAAGCGTCGGGGACTTGGCCACACGTCCCGGTATAAGCCCTTAAGAATAGCAGAAATTCACGGTTGCGTAAACCGCTCCGGATCGGTGGCCGTACTACACCGCTTGGTCCTTGCCCCGGAACGAGACCTGATCCACCGCGGCGTCTTCACTTCGGTACCCGATCGCGCTCGACGCATCATGGCCTACATTCGGCGCCACGACAAAGACCCGAAGTCTGTCAAGTGGCAGTACGCCGATCCTTCGTGCCGCGTTCGCGCCGCCTAACGATCACCCGTTACCGTCCCCAGGTTTATGACCGCCTGAAAGGTTTTGCAACAACCACGGCCGCCCTTACTTGGGGCATGCCCCAACCTCCCTTGCCGTTCCGACTGAAGTCGCAGGACGGGAAGGAGTTGGAGAGCCGGCCGCCGCATCGGCAAGCGACTCTGGCGGCGCCTCACGGTGCACTTCACACCCAAGCACGGGAGCTGACTCAACCAAGCCGAAATCGAACTCAGCTTGGTCCCGTGGCTGCCTGGGCAGCCGCCGGATCGATACCTGGCTCACCTGCAACTCGACACGCGAGCCTGGAACACCCGGGCGAATCGCACCCGGACCCGCATCCGGTGGCGGTTCACGCGGAAGGACGCGCGCGTCAAGTTCGGCTATCAAGAGAACGTCTCCAGCCGGTCAGAGACCTGGGCGGCCCTGCTTCCCCGGGCGAGCCGTTCCCCAGCCGCGGGTTTCTGGTAGTATTCAATGGTAAGCCCCCCGCACTTCCGCTCAGCCCCAAGGATCGCTCGCCCGTGAACGTCTCTCCCCTAACCCCCTCGCGCCCGGCGTCGGTCCGGCCCTCGGTTCGCCGCGTCCTTCCGCTGGTCCTGGTCTGCTTGGCGGCAGTCCCGCCGCTCCACGCGCAGGAGGTCGGTGAGGGCAGCGGTCCCGGCGCGGCTAGCGCCGCCGCGGCCGGCCCGGTGACGGATTTCGCGGCCGTACAGCGCTCCAAGGTCTACCGGGCCACCCGCGTCTCGGACCGGATCGTGATCGACGGGATCCCGGACGAGCCGCTCTGGGCCGGCGCCGAGGTGGGGACGGACTTCTATCAGACCGATCCGCAGAGCGGCGCGCCCGCGACCGAGCACACTGAGTTCCGCGTCGTCTACGACGAGTCCCAGATCTACGTGGCGGTCACCGCCCACCAGAGGGACCCCGTCATCATCACCGAGCTCAAGCGCGAGTTCGCAGCCACGGACGGGGACCTGATCGTCATCTTCTTCGACACGTTCGACGACGACCGCAACGGGTTCGCCTTCGGCACCAACCCGGGCTCCGCCATGCGCGACCAGCAGATCGCGGCGGGCGTGGCGGACGATAACTGGGATGGCATCTACGAGGTGGCGACCGAGGTGCACGACTGGGGATGGACCGCGGAGTTCGCGATCCCGTTCAAGACGTTGCGTTTCGACGACAGCGAGAACGTGCAGAGGTGGGGCTTCAACATCCAGCGAATCATGCGGCGCCGTAACGAATGGGTGCAGTGGTCGCCCGCGCCGCGACCCTTCCGGATCTTCGAGGCCTCCATCGCCGGCACGCTCGAGGGCATCGAGGACGTGCGGCAGGGCAGGAATCTGAACGTAAAGCCGTTCATCGTGGGCAACATCGACGCCGGCGGCGCGACCACCGCGGGACAGGAGCCGGCCGCCATCGGCGTGGACGTGAAGGTGGGGGTGACGTCGAGGCTGACCCTGGACCTCACCGTCAACACCGACTTCTCTCAGGTGGAGGCCGACGAGCAGCAGGTGAACCTGACCCGGTTCGGGCTCTTCTTCCCAGAGAAGCGGGAGTTCTTCCTGGAGAACCTCGGCCTCTTCGACGTGTGCGGGAACGTGGGCGGCGACGGCGGCCGCGGAGGAGGCGGCGGCCGCTGCGGAGCGGAGCGCGACATCGTGCCCTTCTTCAGCCGACGCATCGGCCTGTCCGACGAGGGCCAGCCGCTGTCCATGCGCGGTGGCGCCCGGCTGACCGGCCAGATCGGCGGGCTCAACGTCGGGCTGATGGGCTTGAACGTCGGCGGCGGGCCGGACAGACCCGACAACAACTGGATGGTGGGTCGCGCGCGCCGCGACGTGCTCTCCAGCTCCCAGGTGGGCGCCTTCCTGTTCCACCGCCAGGCCACGGTCGCATCGGACTGGAACCGCACGACCGGGGTGGACGGCAACTTCAACTTCTTCCAGCAGCGCCTCAACCTGTCGGGGGTTGTGATGAACGCCGAGACGGCTGCCATCGACGGGATGAGCCTCGCCACCAGCCTGCAGGTCAACTATCGGGACGGCATCCTGAACGCGACCTCAGGCTTCGTATCGATCGCGGACGACTTCCGGAACGACTTCGGCTTCACGCCGCGTATCGGCATCTGGAAGTACTACAACACCGTCGGCATCACTCCGCGCTTCTCGGGCATCGTCTTCGAGGACAATCTGCGTCTGATTCTTCGGCGCACGTTCGACACCTCGAAACGGCTAGTGACGCGCTTCGACGCCTTGGGCAACACCGTCACGTTCCGCGACGGCGACAGCTTCACGATGTACCGCAACATCATGTTCGAGCGGCTGGCCGAGCCGTTCCAGATCCAGGGCCAGACGCTCGCGCCCGGCGACTACCACTTCAACGACTGGAACTTACGCTTCAACAGCTCGGGCGCGCGGCGCATCAACGCTAGCGCCGGCTATCGCTTCGGCGGCTTCTTCGATGGGTATAAGAAGGAGATCAGCGCCGGGCTGGGCGGACGGCTCAACTCGCACTTCCAGGTAAGCGTCAACTGGGGGCGCAACATCGTGGATCTGGCGGGCGGCAGCTTCACCACAGATCTAGTGAGCGTACACGCGGATGCCGCGTTCTCATCGAAGATGTTCCTGCAAGGGCTGGTGCAGTACAACACCACCCGCGAGACCATCTCGACCAACGTCCGCTACCGCTTCATCCACCATCCCTTGAGTGACCTGTTCCTCGTCTACAACGAGATTCGGCCGATGGAAGGGGACGACGAGACCCTCCGGCTAGTGAGCCTCAAGCTCACGCACCTGATAAACTTCTGAGCCCGATTCGATGACCGGTTGAAGCTTCCGACGCCCCGGATCTGCATGCCTGAGCCGGTTCCCCACCCCTACGGTCATCCCCTTGAACTGAAGGCCGGGAGTGCGGCCCACCATCAGGTCCGAGATGTCGCTCACCACCACGGTCTGGACGACCTCGGATGCCGACACCGAGATGACCGAGTTCCAGATGGTGCGGCGCTGGGTGCCGCCCGGTGTGCCGGTGACAATGATCTCGTCGAGTCCGAGCGCTTCCTGGGACAGCGCGAAGTCCTGCACCGTGGTCCCGCCCGCTGTCACCGTGACCTCCGAGGTCACGCTGCGGTACCCGATGCGCTCGGCCGTCAGGCTGTGGATGCCGACCGGCACGTTCACGAGCAGGTATAGCGCCCGTTCTGCTGGGTGAGGGAGCCGATGCCCGATCCGGCGACGAAGACCTAGACCGAGGTCAGGGGCTGGCCCGAACTCTGGTCGATGACTCGTCCCGTCACCGTCTGCGCGCTCAAACCTGGCAGCACGACCAGAAAGGCGGCGAAAAGCGCACGTGTAAGACAAGGCGCCTCGAGGGCGGAGCGAATGCCGAACTCGAACCCGCCCTCGGCCGCTCCCCGCTCGTAGAAGCCGAGCAGCCCCTCCACGTCACGCTCGTTCGGCGGGCGCCGGTACGCCTCGGTGGTGAGCCGGGTGAGGATCTCCCGCGCGCACGGAACGGCCTGCTCCGGTGAGGTCGGCCTGCAGAAGAAGATGTTCTGGCGCGCGACCGTCTCGGAGACGCCGGTTGGGTTATCGGGACCGCGAATGTTCATCTGGCGCAGGTGCGTGAGCAGGGTGATCCCGTAATTCCTCCCGTAGCTCGTACCGTTCTCGGACAGCCCGTACGGCTGAATGATATCGTCGTACGTGCCGTCGGTCTTGCGGATGAACGCGGCCGCGACCCGGCGCTGTCCGGCGCGGATGAAGATCGGCTCCGTTTCCTGCTCCCAGCGCGGGCCGTCGGGATTGGTGTGCAGGATCTCGAGGTACATCAGCACGACGCGCTCGCCGTCGATCGAGATGTCAAGCTCGTCGTACGCCTGGTCCCCGAGCCCTAAGCCAGCCTCGAACACGTACCAGCCGTCCGCAAGGAAAATGTGGTCGACGACGATGCCCCCCCGCGTGCCGACTGGAGCACCGTCCACGTAATCCTAGGCGTGCTGGGATTCCTGGACCGGCGACCGGTACGTCCACGAGCGGCCCGCGACATCCGCCTGGCCGATCGCCAGACGACTGACCTCGTTGGCAGCTTTTAGGTAGGACTCGAGCAGGGTCGCAGAGAGCATCTGCGCGGCCGCCATGTTGTCGAAGTTGGCGAGATACGCGTCCAGGGGTAGCCACTCGCTCGAATTCACGTCCAGGCCGAGCAGACTCTTGATGGAGCGCTCGTACTCCGCTCGAGTGAGGCGCTGAAAGCTGCGGTTGCCCGGGTTGGGGTTCTCCGCGGCCGCCTCGTCGATAACTTCCTCGATGGTCTCGAACCAGCGCCAGGAGCGTATCGGGACCCGGACGCGGCATCCCGGGCGGAGGCATCATCCCCGCCCGGAGCTTGTTGATCATCTTCTCGGCGGCCTCCGCCCGCTCGGGCGCGGCGGCCACCTCGAACATCTGAAGCGAGAGATCGCCGGTCAGCAACTGTTCGTTGTGACAGACTACGCAGTACTTCTAGATGACTGCAGTGAGTTCCTCGGAGGTCAGATCGGCCGCCATAAGGACCGGATCGCCCGGGGCCGCGGCAGTCACGGGAGAGGCGGTGCTGCCGGTGCGGGCTCCGAGCACCAGGGTCAGCCCCACGATTTCGATGGCTGCGACGAGTGGTCTCACCATTATTCGTACCTCCCGGGTATGAAACAGCCGCTTCTTTGAGAGCAATATCATGCTGCCTGAGGGCACACAACACTGCCTGAAGGCACACAACAACGTTCTCGGAGGCCCCCCCCCCCCCCCCCCCCCCCCCCCCCCCGGCCCCCCCCCCCCCCCCCCCCCGGGGCCAACGGGGGCGAACGGGGGACA